>Ga0182024_10006982_pt1 | contig 24560 bp, 21 predicted proteins | sample P32metaG_FD_120480 | JGI IMG/M metagenome (GOLD analysis project Ga0182024, IMG submission 120480) | Permafrost microbial communities from Stordalen Mire, Sweden - P3-2 metaG (Illumina Assembly) | ecosystem: Environmental > Terrestrial > Soil > Wetlands > Permafrost | place: Sweden: Stordalen...
GAAGGGGTGATTTCTTACGGCCTCTCCTCTTACGGCTACGATCTTCGCGTTTCCGATGAATTCAAGATCTTCACCAACGTTAACAGCGCAGTCATCGACCCTAAGGCCTTCGACGAGCGGTCTTTCGTCACCGTCACTGCTGCCTCTGTCCTGATTCCGCCGAACTCCTTCGCCCTTGCCAGGTCGGTCGAATATTTCAAGATTCCCCGCGACGTGCTCACCATCTGCGTGGGTAAATCGACCTACGCCCGCTGCGGCATCATCGTCAACGTCACTCCCTTCGAGCCGGAATGGGAAGGCTTCGTGACCCTCGAAATCTCAAACACTACGCCCCTGCCGGCTCGCGTCTATGCCAATGAGGGCCTCTGCCAGATTCTCTTCTTCCGTTCCGACGAGCCATGCGAAATCAGCTACGCGGACCGTAAGGGTAAATACCAAAACCAACATGGTATCGTGCTTCCAAAGCTGTGATGGCGGAGCCAACGAAATCACCTTCCCGCTTGCGGGTGGCGCTGCTCGAACCCGAGCCCATCCGCGTGCAGGGTTTTGTCACCCTCTTCCAGGATCATCCCCGCATAGAATTTGTGGTTTTTGAACTGGCGCAGTTCCTGGCCGACCAGGAGTTCAAGCTGGCCCTGATTGGCCTGCATGGAGAAAAGCTCCCACTGCCGTTGGTCGGCACCATCCATGGGTTGCGGCCCGATGTCCGGTTGGTCGTTATGGGTCCAAACGGAGACGACGAGGTCATCCTCCAGGCAGTCACCGCGGGCGCCAAGGCATATCTCGAAGCCAGCGCCACGCCGCAGCAGGTAGAACAAGCGATCATGACTGTCAGCCAGGGGTCCATCTGGGCGCCGCGACGGGTATTGTCCATTTTCGTGGATCGCGCGACCAAGACCTCCCGGTCCACGGCCCCGGCTTCGGCTCAATTCACAGCTCGCGAAACCGAGGTGCTTAAACTGCTGGTCGCCGCTCGATCCAATCGCGAAATTGCACGCACCCTGGGCATCGAAGAGAGAACCGTAAAAGCGCACGTGGCCAAGCTGATGCGCAAAGTGGGCGTCGAAAACCGGATCGCCCTTTCCATCTACGCCGTGACCAACTCGATTGTCACCCCCACCCCCGACTAGACCCGGAATGTAAACATCAATGGAGGAGCAGAAGGGTACTTTGGTACATGGTACCTTAGTGACATTGCTTGGTTACCTCTCTTGGCCGAAAGTTACTTTAGAAACAACGCAGATCTGGGGACGGGGCTTCTGACCGCGAACTTTGTAGTCACCAGCCCCCCTTTTTTGTCGGTGACGAAAATCTCGCCTCCTGAAGTTATCCCCTTAATTTTTCCCCAACGGCGCTTGCAATTCCTGCATCCTAGCAACTACGCCTATCCCCTTTTTGGAAGTGGCTTCTGAGCGGCTTTTCTTGAAAGAGCTGCGTCAACTTCAGCGAACTCGGTACTGTGTGGACATTTGTCCTCACGCGGAGACACGAAAGAACATGAAACAGATTTTTGCACTACTTTGCGTTGTCGGAATATCCCTCACTACATTGTCTGCCTATGCAGCAGACGACAAGGCAACTCTCGATGCCCGCGTTGAGAGCGCAAAAGATGTTCTGGACGCAATTATGGCGACTCCAGATAAGGCGATTCCCGATCAGATCATGTCCCAGGCCACTTGCTTGGGTGTCGTACCCAGTGTCAAAAAAGGCGCCTTTCTGGTCGGCGCGGAATATGGCCAAGGCGTTGTCACCTGTCGAACCGGGCACGGCTGGAGCGCTCCTGCCTTTATCAGAATCGCAGGCGGCAGCTTCGGCTTTCAGATTGGCGGACAGGCTACCGACCTGGTGCTGGTAGCGGTCAACGATAAAGGCTTTCAGGACCTGTTGAAGAGCAAGTTCAAGATTGGTGGCGATGCCTCTGCCGCTGCAGGCCCGGTAGGCCGCGACTCCCAGGCTGCGACCGACTGGAAGCTGAACGCTGAGCTGCTTACGTATTCGCGCGCCAAGGGACTATTTGCCGGCGTCGATCTCACTGGAGCTGTGGTGGATGAGAATGTCGAGGCGACGCGCGCCTTTTATGGTGTGTCGTACCCCAGCGCCCAGATCCTGAAGGGTGAAGTTGCCACCCCGCCGGACGCGCGGCCGTTCGTACGCACCGTGGCAAAGTATTTCTCCGAAGTACACAAGTAGGGTTGAAGTAAGTTTCCCTGCTCCCTCTGCTCGACACGAGAACTGCCCGGCGATGCTTTGCCGGGCAGTTTTTTTTGACGCGCCCGCAAACCATTTAAACTGGGGAGGCTGAATTCAACCCAATACCGGGGCACAGCTTTGGAAGCGGATGCGGAGACGATTGGAATTTGTGCTGGTTTGGGTCGCGGTCAAGCTTCTGAGCTTGCCGCCCAGGAGCGTTGCCCGCAGCATCGGTGCATCCATAGGCCGCCTGGCACTGCTGCTTACTCCGCGTCTGGCGCGGGTCGGCGATCTTAATCTTCGCCTGGCCTTTCCCCAGAAAAGCACAGCCGAACGGCAACGGATTCTGCGCAAGCTGTACCGCAATCTTGGCTGGTTGCTGGCCGAGTTCTGCCAGATGCCGCGTTACACCCCGGCGACAACCCGCAATTTTATACGGTATGAGGGGCTGGATCACTACCTGACGGCTCGTGATGAGGGCAAAGGAGTGCTCATTCTCACCGGTCATCTGGGCGCGTGGGAACTGTCGAGCTTTTATCACTCGCTGATGGGTTATTCCATGAGTATCGTGATCCGCCGCCTGGACAATCCGTTGGTCGACAGCCTGGTCAACCACATTCGCTGCCTCCACGGCAATCAGGTGCTGCACAAGGACGATTTCGCGCGCGGTCTGCTGGCATCCATGCGACGCGGCGAGACGGTGGGCATCTTGATGGATACCAACATGACCCCACCCCAGGGATCGTTCGTTGATTTCTTTGGTCAATCCGCATGCACTGGATCCGGTCTGGCGCGCATCGCCATGAAGACCGGCGCCCGGGTACTGCCCGGCTTCCTGCTTTGGGAAGAAGCAACGCAGCAATACGTACTGCGTTTCGGCGCCCCACTTAGCCTCGCAACCAGCGGAGACGTGGAGGCGGACGCACTCGCCAATACCGCCTTGTTCACCAAGGTGATCGAGGACTACGTTCGGCAGTATCCCGACCAGTGGCTTTGGGTGCATCGCCGCTGGAAGACCCGCCCGCAGGGCGAAGCTGCCATCTACACTTGAGTCATGCCCATCACTCTCAGTCAATTGGCTGAACAGCTCGGTGCGGAAATCGATTGCGTCCAGCTAGACCACGTGATCACGGGGGTATCCAGCATCGCCGGCGCGGGTCCGGGATGCCTGGTCTTTGCGGAAGAAGAGGCCTCGTTCGCGGCTGCACTCGCTTCCGCCGCCGGTGCGGTCCTGGTTGGGCCGCAGATGGCCACTGCCGGTGCCAGTAAGCCAATCCTGCGTATTGCGCAGCCGCGACTGGCGTTTGCCCGTGCTGCCCTGTTGCTGCGAGGTCCGCAGCCCGTCCCCTCCATCCACCCTACCGCTGTGATCGCGCCTGGGGTGCAAATGGGCGACAGGGTCTCGGTTGGTGCCCACTCCTCGGTCGAGGAGGGAGCCAGCATTGGCGCGGGAACCATCATCGGCAGCGGAGCTGTCATCGGTGCCGGGGTCCGCATCGGCAGCAACTGCCATATCTATCCCCGCGTCGTCATCTATCCCGGGGCCACGCTCGGTGACCGGGTGGTGGTCCACGCCGGGGCGGTGCTGGGAGCGGACGGCTTCGGCTACGTCCGCGATCGAACCAACGGGGAATATACCCAGTTTCCCCAGCAGGGGACGTTGGTCATCGAGGACGACGTTGAGATTGGAGCCAACACCACGATTGACCGCGGAGCTCTTGAGGAGACCCGGATCGCCCGCGGGACCAAGCTCGACAACCTGATTCATATCGGTCACAACTGCAACATCGGACGCAATGTCGTTATTGCTGCCCAGACCGGCATCTCAGGTTCCAGTGCGGTGGGTGATGGGGCCATCCTGGGGGGCCAGGTCGGCATGGGTGACCATGCCATGGTTGGCCCAGGGGTCATCCTTGGCGGCCAGGCGGGCATTCTCCCCAAGAAGAAGCTGCTGGGACCCGGAATTGTCTTTTGGGGAACGCCGGCTAAGCCGGTGCGGCAGTACCTTAAGGAATTGGCAATGCTGGCCCGGCTTAAGCGGCCAGCTGGGGAAGAGTAAATGGCCATTGTGGTGGTGGGCGGGCACTCGCGCAGCGTGGGCAAGACCTCGGTGGTGGCTAATTTGATCGCCCGGCTTCCGGAGCGCAATTGGACGGCCTGCAAGATTACCCAGTTTGGCCATGGGTTTTGCAGTGCAAACGGCGAGCCCTGCGACTGCCAGACCGATGATCACACCATTGCCATCAGCGCCGAGCGAGATCCCAACACCGGGACCGATAGCGCGCGTTTCCTCGGAGCCGGGGCCAAGCGGTCGCTCTGGGTGCGCACCCGCATCGGACGTTTGGCGGACGCCCTGCCGCGCATTCGCCAGGAAATCGATGCGGCTGAGAACATCATCTTCGAGTCCAACAGCCTGATGCAGTTTCTGCGCCCGGATCTCTATCTGACCGTTCTGGACCATGCCACGGCTGACTTCAAAGACTCCGCTCGGCTGTTTCTGGATCGTGCCGACGCCGTGCTCCTGCGTGCGTCAGGCCAAGAGCTTACGCCGCAATGGAGCAACGTTTCCCTGCGCCTGATCGCCGGCAAGCCGCGCTTCTTGGTCACGCCACCTGACCTGATCGGCGACGACCTGATTGCGTTCGTGGAGCAGAGGTTGGCGGGAACTCGCCCAGCTGAGTTCTACGTTACCCAGGATTGACGAGTCCAGGTGGAAAGCGGAAGAGAACCGCAGATCTCTCCACTGCGCTACCCCGGATTTCCTGTTGAAGTCTGTGGCGCTGGTGAACTTAATGCGGCTTTCCTTAATGAAAGCCGCACACGTGGTCGCGTCCAATGCAGCGAAGCAGGAAATCCGGGTACGCTCCGGTCGAGATGACAATTCTGCTTAGGGATCAATCGGTTTGCTCTCCAGGAGAGACGTTACGCATCTCTTGCAACAGAATTGTCATCTCGACCGGAGCGTAGCGCAGTGGAGAGATCTGCGGTTCTTTTCCGCTGGGTTCGATTCAATCGACTAAGCTATTTCAGCGGAAAAGGTTCCGCCTTGAGTGAGCCGTCGCGCTGCTTGAGCAAAATCTGTACTTTGCTTTCTGCGCTGTCGAGCTCCTGCTTGCATTGTGCCGAGAGGCGCATACCTTCCTCGAACATTTTGATTGAGTCTTCCAGCGGCAGATCTCCGCGCTCGAGCTGGCCGACGATACCTTCCAGTTGTTTCAGCGATTCCTCAAACGTTGCCAACGCCGGCCCCCTCAGGCTTCGCGTCCGATAGCACTACCTCAAGAATCTCCACCACGCACGAATAACGCCCAAATGGCGCGCTGACCTGCACTCCCTGGATCATGGGACGAGCCGCAGCCAGCATCTCGCGCGCGATTTGTATTCCTTCCGCGCGCGCTCGATCGGGAGTGTCTGCCTTTTGCATCCTCACCATGATCTCGTCGGGCATGGAGACCCGCAGGTCATTCTTCATGAATTCAGCATTGCGCAGGCTGGTCAGCGGCCAGATGCCGGCAATGACGGGAATACGAAACTCCTCGATGCGCTTAAGGAAAGCCTCCAGCAGCTTCAGGTCGAATACCGGCTGGGTAATCGCATATTCGGCTCCCGCCTCCACCTTGTAAGCAAAACGGCGAATCTCGGTGTCCATGTCCGGCAAGCCGGGATTGGCGGCCACACCGATGGTTAAGCCACTGGAGACACCGACAGGATTGCTCCCCAGATCCAATCCGTGATTCAAGCGCCGGACAATATTCACCAGCCCAATGGCATCGACATCGAAAACTGCGGTGGCATCGGGATAATTACCCAACTTGGGCGGATCCCCGGTCAGGCAGAGAATATTCTTCAATCCGATGGAAGACGCGCCCAGCAGGTCGGACTGGATGCTCAGCAAGTTGCGGTCACGACAGGTGTAGTGCAGGAGCGTTTCCATCCCTGTCTGCTGAATCTGGATGCAGAGACTTTGCGCGCTCATGCGCGGCGCAGCTCGCGACAGGTCGGGAACATTGATGATGTGGACCCCGTTTTGCACCAGCATCCGGGCCCCCTCGAGCTCGCGCTGGCAGGTGATGCCCTTGGGTGGGACCATCTCCACCATGGTGACAAACGTGCCGCTGGCGATCAGCGAACCCAGGCGCGAACGCTCAGCCAGGGGCGCAGGTTCGATCTCGGATACCGTTGGACTTTGCTTTACGTGGGTGTGGGCCACCTCTTGTGCGCCCATCGCGCGCAGAGACGACTTCATGGATCGGATATGACTCGGAGTAGTGCCGCAGCACCCGCCAACAAACTGCACTCCGGCTTTGACCAACTTGCGGGCAAAGCTGGCCATGTACTCGGGCGAGCAGAGATAGATGTTGCGCCCATCCACGGCGCGCGGCATGCCAGCATTCGGCATGGCGATCAAGGGCAAGTCGGTGGCTCCGGCCATGCATTCAATGGCGGTGAGGACGGTTGCTGGGCCCACGCTGCAGTTGCAACCGACAGCATCGGCGCCCCACTCGGTCAATCGCGCTGCTGCCGTCTCCGCGGAAGAGCCGTCGAGGCAGTTTGCATCCTCATCGACCGTCACCATCACCAATACCGGCAGGGAAGGGGCCACGGACCTCGCCGCAAGAATGGCCTGCTCTGCCTCGTTCAACGCCGAGACGGTTTCGATCAACAGCATATCGACGCCGCCTTCGACCAAGCCGCGAATCTGCTCCGCAAAGGCTTCCCGCGCTTCAGCCAGGCTGGTCTTGCCCAAAGGTTCCAGCCGCACGCCGAGGGGACCCACGGCACCCGCAACCCAGGCTTTTCCGCTTTGCTTGTCGGCTCGCTGGCTCACCGCCTTACGCGCGATCTGGGCGCCGGCCCGGTTGATCTCGAGCACCCGGTCGGCAAAGCCATAGCGCTGCAAACGCAGGGCATTGGCGCCAAAGGTATTGGTCTCGATGATCTCTGCGCCTGCCTGCAGGTATTCCTCGTGGACGTTCCGCACCAGTTCTGGTTGGGAGATATTCAGTTCGTCGTAGCAGCGGTTGATAAAGACGCCGCGAGCGTACAAGCTGGTGCCCATGGCCCCGTCGCAAAGCACATTCCGCGTTCCAAAGATCTCTGTGAGCCGATTCGTCATAGGGTAAGTCTAAATATGCTAAGCCACCCGGAGCGCGAATGCCAGCCGCCGCTTTGTTATACTTGGCCTTTCCCGCATGTCCGCCGCGTGGTGATTCTGGTGAGGTCTTAGTTGAAGAAAAGAAGTCTCCGGTCCTTGTGTGCCCTTTCTACGCTAGCCTGTTTTGTATTCTTAGTTCTGACCGGGTGCGGCCAGAGCTATTATTTTGGCGGCCGGGCGTTGCCCCCCAGCGGGATCCTCAACCGCGTTTTGATTGCGGTCCAGAATCCCGGCGCCTTGACCAAGGGTACGCTCCAGATCGTCGACGCCTATTACGATATCCGCCATAGCTTTAACGACAAAGTCCCCTCTTTCAGCCTGGCCGGATACTCGGGAGCTGACCCGATAACGATCCAGAATATGCCGGAAGAGCAGGCGGGTGCGGTTTACGGCGCGGGCGACGGCAGCTATGCCCTGCTGAACTACGCCAGCGAGAAGCAGAACACCACCGTGAGCTTACCCGGGCAGTCCTCCAGCGTGTACATCTCGCACGACCAGAGGTATGTTTTCGCGGCCAACCAGACGGCGCACACACTCACCGTGCAGGACCGTGTTCTCGGTACCAGTTATGGGTTGAACTTGCCCAACGTCTACCGCGTCTCCACCAACCCCAGTGGATCGGCAGCCTTAGCCTTCGTTCAGGACAGCAACCTGGTCTATAGCGTTTATAAGCTGCAGACGAATCAGAAGGTACCTTCGAATGCGGTCGATTGTGAGCCGCAAAACCTGCCTGTGTATTGCGTCCTGCCCGTGCCGGGCACCTTTGACCGGCCAACCAAGGCGGTCTTCTCTGCCGACGGCACCACCGCTTTTGTGCTGAACTGTGGCCCGGAATGCGGCGGCAACCAGGCCAGCGTCAGCTTTCTGCCGCTGGCTGGGATCATCATCCAGAGCGGCGCACCAGTGCCACCGGGCGCGCCGTCAGCAGTGACTGCCACCATCCCCGTTCCCGGTGGGGCCACCAACGCCCTGCAAAACGGAAATCTCCTGTACCTGGCCGGACAGCAATTGCAACCGGACGGTTACTTTGCCGGCTTCCTTTCCATCATGGATGTCGGCGCCCAGAAGATCACGGGCAATTACTCGATCGCCGATGGTACCCATCTGAAGATGAATTTCGCCGACGACAATACGCTATGGATCGGGTCCCAGCTTTGCACTCAGGGCGAACGCTATCATCTGGGCGCCACTACAAACCTCGGGTGCCTCACCATGTTCAACACTGCGAACAACTCGGTGACCATGATTGATTCCTACAAGGGGGATGCGACCGGCGTCGCCGGGGTGCTCAGTCTGCACAAGGTTTACACCGCCGAGGGTGGGCAGGTTTACATCTACAGTACCGTCGATGGTTCATCGCTCGACAACTCGCAGGTGACCGTGGTGGGTACGGCTTACGACGTGGCCTACATGGACTCGCCCAGCGATGCCGACAACACCACCTATTGACGTTCTCGCCGTCGCCGCCCATCGGGACGACGTGGAGCAAAGCTGCGGTGGCACGCTGTTGCGCATGCACTCGCTCCAGTTGCGCACGGCAATTCTCGACCTGACCCAGGGTGAAGCCGGCACTCGCGGCTCCGCGGAGGAACGGGCCAGCGAGGCAGAGGAAGCCGCCCGCATTCTAGGTGTCGCATGGCGGGGAGCGCTCGACATTCCCGACGGCCGGGTGGAAAACACCTGGGAGAACCGGATCAAGATTGTGCGCAAGCTGCGCCAGTTGCGACCCAGGGTGGTGATTCTGCCCTTCTGGCAGGGGCGCCATCCCGACCACTACAACAGCTCAACTCTTGGGTACGAAGCCTGCTTTCTGTCCGGCCTGGCCAAGATTGAGACCGGCGACCCGCCATTCCGGCCGTTCAAGATCGTATACGCCAGCCTGTACGCGGACATACGGCCCAGTTTTGTGGTCGACATTACGCCTTTCGTCGAAGAGCGCTTTCGCGCTTTGCTCGCCTACCGATCGCAATACGCCGATCAGCCTTCCGGCGGAGCGCTCTTTGTGCCCCATGATGAAATTCGCGAACGGACCTTCTCCCTGGCCCGGCATTACGGCCTGTTGGGCGGCGTCCGTTACGCCGAGCCCTTCGTACAGAAGGAAGTCGGCTTGGTGGATGATTTGACATTGCTTCCGGTCGCGTCCATCTAGGGCAGGGCACCGCAAACCAAGAGGCGCACCGCAGATCTCTCCGAGATGACAATTCTTCTTGTACAAACAGATTTGTCATCAAGCTCTGTCCCTGCCCACGACCAGCGGGTGGGCCCCATATCTCGCTCGTTTTTCGCGAGATGTGGGATACCACAAATCCTGATCCTCGAACTGTCGGCAGTGAGACGAAGCTATCGGGTTGGCACAGTGGTATCCCACATCTCGCGAAAAACGAGCGAGATATGGGGCACCCGGCCTCTCTTGCCAGGGCAAGCTCTAGAATTAATGCATGCAGCAGACCTGGGATGCCTCTCTTTACGCCGGCAATGGCCGGTTTGTGGCCCTCCTCGCCGAATCGCTGGTTGAGGCGCTGCAGCCCCAGCCCGGCGAACGGATCCTTGACCTGGGTTGCGGCGACGGCTTCCTGACCCGGCGGATTGCCGAATCAGGAGCAACGCTGGTAGGAGTCGACAATTCATCCCAAATGGTTGCCGCGGCAAAAGAACAGGGAGCAGACGCCCTCTACGCCAGCGGAGAATCACTGCCCTTCAATCAGGAATTCGACGCCGTTTTTTCTAATGCTGCATTGCACTGGATGAGCGATCAGGATGCCGTTCTCCGAGGCGTGCACCGTGCGCTCAAGCCCGGCGGCCGCTTCGTGGCTGAATGCGGCGGCCAGGGTAACATCGCCGCCATTCGCGTCGCCCTGCTGGCGGTCTTGACCGCCCACGGGATTTCGCCGGAGCGCATCGAAAACAATCGCTTCTTCGGCTGCGCGGAGTATCGAGCGCGCCTGGAGAGCCAGGGTTTCCTGGTGGAGGAAATCACGCTGACACCGCGTCCGACGCCGCTGCCTTCCGGAATGGCCGCATGGCTCGAAACCTTCCGGCGCAGCGTATTGGAGCTACTGCCTCACCAAGAGCGGGCGGCCGCCATCGAGCAGATCGTTACCCTGCTCAAACCAGTTCTGTGTGACCGTGAGGGGCATTGGACCGCTGACTACGTCCGTCTCCGTTTTCTGGCAAGGCGTCAGTAGAGTGGTGGTTGCCCGCGGTAGTTGGTCGCGGCGCCGTCACCGAGGCCGGTCCAAGCGAAGGAAGATAGACGCGTACGGCCGCTCCCGGAAGCGCGGGATCGGTGCTGTTGGAGAGCTCTATTGTGCCCCCGTGCTTTTCCACGATGCCCCGGCTAACCCAGAGTCCCAGGCCTGTGCCGAATTCCCCCTTAGTGGTAAAGAAGGGCTTAAAGAGTTTATTTTGATGGCTCGCCAGAATACCTGGACCGCTGTCGGTAATCGTCACCGTAGCGCCGGCCCGGCTGTCGGCGGGAGGTGAGTCCTCGAGCAGAACCTGCACCCGGCCACCTGGACCTGCCGCTTCGGCTGCATTTGTAATCAGGTTGGTGAACACCTGTCGCAATTCGCCGGGGAACCCCTGAATAGAAGCGTCTTCCTCCAGCTTCCGTTCGACCGCGACGGACTGATCCTTCAGTTGCCGGTCGAGCAGGAGCAGCACGCTTTGCAATAAATCGCGCAGATTCACTTCGACTGGAGCTTTCGGCTCACGATAGAGGCCCAGCATGGCGCGGCTGATCTGCAGGGTGCGGTTCAGCTCCTGCTGCGCCATGGCCAGGTATCGCTGCTGCAGAGCAGGATCGGATTCTTTCTCCATCAGGTAGTGCAAATTAGCTACCGAGTCCAGCGGGTTATGAATTTCATGGGCGATGCTGGCAGAAAGGCGTCCTGCAACCGCGAGCTTCTCGTGCGCCATCAGGGCTGCTTCTCTCTTACGTAGATCGGTGACGTCGCGGAAGACCAGCACCACACCGGCTACCGCTCCCTTTGCATCTCGAATCGGGGCGGCGCTCTGATCGATCAGGTATTCGGCGCCGTCTTTCGCCAGTAACAGGGAATGGCTCTTCGCGGCGGGGCCTTCCTGCTCACCCCCCGAATTCCCGATCGGCTCCCGCGTCTCTTCATCGACGGTGCGGAAGACCGTCTCGAGGCGCCTCCCTTTAGCGTCTTCGAGAGTCCAGCCGGTCAGCCGCCGAGCCACAGGATTCATCAGTTCCACCCGGCGTTGGTGGTTGCACGCAATAAGGGCATCGCCGACTGAATCAAGGGTCGTCTGCAGCCATTGCCGGCTTTCAATCAGTTCGTCCGCGCGCTGATGCGCTTCTTCCAGCGAACTTCGGAACGCGGCAGAGACTTGCTTCATATTTCTCTGGGTGAAAATTCCCAGCACGATCCCAACCCCAATGGACGAGGCAAGCAGAAACGTCATCAGGGTACGGACCTGCGAATTTGTGGACTGCACCTCTTCGTCTCGGCGTTTAACCTCGATCTGGGTCATGGCCCCTATCTGGGTACGCAAGGCTGCCATCAGTTGAGCCCCGTTCAGATCGAGACCCGTGTCTCCGAATATTTTTCCCGCCCGCAAATTGTCCAGTGCCTTGCCGGCGAATCCCATCCAGAGCTCGTGGCTGTCGCGTATCTGGCGCAGTCGCCTTAGCTGGTCGGGATCTTCCCTGACCAGGAGCAGGAGGCGGTCTAACGTGCCGTGCAATGCACCTTCCGCGTTCTGGTAGGGCTCAAGAGCGTTCGCATCATGGGTGAGCTGGTATCCCCTGAGGCCGGTCTCCTGATCGACCACCAGCCGTTCCAACTCGTTCAGCTGAGCCGTGATGCGATCGGTGTGATCGATGCGGCGCTGTTCCCGTAGGGTGCGCTGGATCTGCCAGGCCAGCACCAGCGCCAGCAGTAGTAGCAGGATCAGGGGAAGCAACACGGTAACGACCAAAATCTGCCGGAACTGGTGTAGATTCAACGCCCACCACCCCGTCCATCAGGAGTATTCGCTTGCAGGAGACCTTTCAATTTGTCGACCAGGGTGAATGCACCGTCCCCTTTCGTGGCTGAAACGCTCACCACCCGCATTACCTCGTCGGGAAGGGCGACGTAGGCGGAGAGCATCAGAATGGGGATATTTGGATTGCGCTGGCGCAGGACAGCGGCTACCTGGCCCCCGTCCATCCCCGGCATGGCATAGTCGAGGACCACCGCATCTACCTGCTCGGAATCGAATACGGAAATGCCGGTTTGGCCGTCGCGCGCCGTCAGCACGGTGAATCCCTCGCGTTCCAGAACCATCTTCCGGATCTCAAGGCCGAGATCTTCATCGTCGATGCACAGTATGACTGGACGTGACACGGGTACCGTCCTTGATTGCGGCCGCGACATTACTACGGAGCAAAGTTCTACTCTACAACTGCATACGGTAGCTGATGAGTGGCATCTTCGGAACTTGCTCTTACGGGGGATGCCGCGATTTGCGGAAATGGCAAAGGATTTACCGTAGTTTTGCATTCCGTCTGCCCACATAGGTTACGCTAAACGCATCCGCGCAGTGCCGACCGGCCTCCCACTGAGCGTGGCCGTATCAGGAGCGGCTCGAACGTGAGGGAGAACCTAGTTGAGTCAGACCATATGCCTCCTCGAAGATGATCCGGATATATCTCGCCTGGTACAACATCATCTGGAAGCCGCCGGTTTTAGCGTCCGCGTATATAGCACTCCAACCAACCTGGTTCCGGACGCTGAGCGTCAGGCGCCGGTGCTTTTTCTGCTGGATATCATGGTGCCCGGGGGAGACGGCCTGGACGTATGCCGCCGCCTGCGCAGCAATCCCGCTCTAAGCACCATACCGATCATTTTTCTCACCGCTCGGGCAGGTGAAAACGACCGGGTCCTCGGCTTGGAGCTGGGCGCGGACGACTACATCACCAAACCTTTCGCTACCCGGGAGTTGGTGGCCAGGGTGAAAGCCGTGCTGCGCCGCTTTGAAAGGCCTACCGCGCCCTCTATCATCGCTTTCGAAGAGGTGGTCATCGACGCCGGCGCCATGCAATTGAAGGTGCGCGGGGAACTCACCACCACCACCGCGACCGAGTTTCGCCTGCTGGATTACCTTGCCCGCCATCCCGGCCGCGTCTTCAGCCGCGACCACCTGCTCGATGCCGTCTGGGGAGACGCCCGTTTCGTCACCCCGCGGTCGGTCGACGTCTATGTGCGCCGCATCCGTGAGAAAATTGAGACCGATCCGGAGAGTCCCCGGTATCTTAAAACCGTCCGTGGCGCGGGCTACCGTTTCGAGGTTCCCCGGCTGGCGGAGGAACCTCGCAAAACAGCTTCATAAGTTCCTATGACAGAGAATAGCCTCGTGACGGGCAGGGTCTTCACCAAGCTATTCTTCTCCTTCGTAGTGGTCCTCTTCCTGGGCATGGCGGTGCTTGACTTCTCCCTGCGCCAGGTTATGGAGCAGTCGCTGCGCACCCAGGAGGAGGAGTCCCTGGGCAGCGAAGCCCGGTTGCTGGCGGCGCATATAAGTGCGACTGCCCCCCCTGCCACTCTGCAACAGATAGCCCGCCAGGATGCAGCAGCAGCCGAAGTGGAAGTCGCCATCTTCGACGCCCAGGGGCGGCTAGTGGCCAATTCGGGAGATGTGGCAGGAGCGAATGCCGTGCCTCCCGAGGTGGCCGCCGTACTGTATCAGCACCAAGCCCTGGGACATGACCGGCGCGCGGGTACGGTTTATGTTGCCGTCCCAGCGGGCCCGCTGGTGGTCCGCCTGGCTGCCTATTCCCCCTCCGACCTTCCTGCCCCGGTTCACGTACTGCGCCACGGTATTGTGATGGCATCGTTGTTCTCGCTGATCGTGGCAACACTGCTGGCGGCGGTGCTCGCGCAGCGGGTCGCGAAGCGACTGGGCCGCATCGTGGTTTTCGCCAATCGCATCGCTTCCGGCGATCTGACGGCCCGGGTTGAAGAGGGCAACCTGGATGAAATTTCTGCAGTTGCCCATGCGCTCGACGTGACTGCAAGCCGGCTGGAGCAGAGCTTCCACGCGCTCGAAAGCAGTCGCAGCGAGCTCACCGCGTTGCTGGACAGCATGCAAGAGGCGGTGATTGCCATCAATCCTCAGGGACAGGTGAGCTGGTGCAATGCCGTCATGCAGCGGATCGCGGTCAGTCCGGTGCAGGAGGGGCGGGCCCTGGTGCATTCCATTCGCGACCCCGAAGTGCTGTCTTCGGTAGCTGCCGCTCTGACCCAGCGCCAAGCCAGCCGGGGGCGCGCCATCTCCGTCTCGCCGGGAAAAATCTTTGAAGTCAACGCGGCTCCTATGCCCGGTGGGGGCGCGGTGGCGGTGTTGCACGACGTTTCAGAAAAAGAGCGTTCCGAGACCACCCGCCGGGACTTCGTGGCCAATGTTTCCCACGAACTGCGCACCCCGCTTACCTGCATTACCGGCTACGTCGAGACTTTGCTGGACGACCGGGGTCTCGGCAGCCAGACGCGCGAGTTTCTGATGATCATCCTCAAAAACGCGTCGCGCATGAACCGGTTGACAGAAGACCTGCTGGCCCTGGCGAGCGTGGAATCAGGGGATTACAAGCTGCGTCTGCAGAAAATTCAGGCTTCCACGCTGATCGAAGAATCCGTCGCCTCGTTGGCGGGGCTGGTGCTTGATTCGGCCCTGACCCTGGAAGTGGGCGACATCACGGATCAACCGGTCATGGCCGACCTCGACGCCCTCAGCCAGGTGTTCGGAAACCTGGTGGAGAACGCGATGAAATACGGCAAAGCAGGGGGCCGCGTAAGGGTGGGCGCTCGGGAGCAGGATGCGATGATCGAGTTCTACGTACAGGACTTCGGGCCCGGCATTGCCTATGAGCACCTGCCACGTATCTTTGAGCGTTTCTACCGGGTCGATAAGGCGCGTTCGCGAGAATCGGGTGGAACCGGGCTTGGCTTGGCGATTGCAAAGCATATCGTCCAGGCCCATGGCGGGGACATTCGCTGCGAAAGCGAACTCGGCTTTGGCGCGACTTTTCTCTTTCGCCTGCCCCGGGTTGTTACCGCACCAGCGTTGACGACCCTTGGAGCACTTCCGGTGGTCTCGCCGCAAACTGTTGAAAAGTAAAAGGCTTGTGGCTGTCACCGGGAAGGCTTTTCTTGCCTTATTCATCGTCCTGTAAAGACTCATTCACGGATGGCCCAGAGAATCAGGATAATATTCTGAGGTGGAACGTGAGAAAGACAATCTGGTTGTTAGCCGTTGCCATGGGTGCATCGGTTTGCGCGGGGCACGCGCAGAAGCTGAATGGAGCGGGCGCTACCTTCCCCTATCCTATTTATTCTAAGTGGTTTAGTGAATACAGCGCCTCCCATCCAGGGGTCCAGATCAATTATCAGTCAATCGGCAGCGGCGGGGGCATCCGTCAGGTTACGGCCGGCACGGTCGACTTCGGGGCCAGCGACAACCCGATGACCGATGAACAGCTGTCCGCCTCCAAAGTAAAGATTCAGCCCATTCCTGCGGTGCTGGGAGCCGTGGTACCAATCTTCAATCTGCAAGGCGTCAGTGACCTCCGCATTGGGCCGGATGTTCTGGCCGATATCTATCTGGGCAAGATCTCCAAGTGGGATGACCCTCGCATCGCCAAAGACAATCCAGGAGTCAAGCTACCTTCAGTCGATATTTTCGTGGTTCACCGCTCCGACGGTAGCGGCACAACCTACATCTTCACCGACTATCTGTCGAAGGTGAGCAAAGACTGGGCGGGAGGCCCAGGGAAGGGTCAGGCGCCAAGCTGGCCGAGGGGTATCGGGGCAAAAGGCAACGAGGGTGTTGCCGGCTTCGTTCGCCAATCGCCCGGCGCGATCGGATACGTCGAACTCATCTACGCCATGCAAAACAAGATCCCGTTCGCGTACGTGAAAACCGCTGGAGGAAGCTGGGTCAAGGCATCTATCGAGGGAGTTTCGGAAGCAGCGGCGAGTGTGAAGAGCATGCCGGCCGATTATCGTGTCTCCGTCACCAACGCCCCCGGAAACGCCTATCCCATCTCCAGCTTCACCTGGCTTCTGATTCCCAATCCTGCCAAGGATCCCACCAATGGGAAGGTGCTGATCGATTTTCTCAAGTGGATGCTGCAGCATCAGAATGAGGCTAGCTCGCTCTACTATGCGCCTCTGCCCGCCTCGGTGGCGCAGAAAGTCAGTGCCACCATCAGCACGCTTAAATGATGCCTGATGTTATTCTGAGCCGGCAGAGGTTTGCTCTAGCCAATTTCCGTGCGCCAAATCTTTTTCATTTTAAAAGGTTTGGGCCGTATCCCGTTTAACCTGAAATTCACTAAACCCCGCTACGGTATGAGTGGTGAAATCAGATACTCAGGTGCCGCGAGTGGCTGGCCAGACTGACGTGACCCAACGGACAGAAAGCAGTTCATCTCCCGGGGCCGGTCCGCCGCTCTCTCCCGTCCGTGCGTATCTTCTTAACTGCGGCAGCTCAGCGCTCGCCGATCGGGCCTTCAGCGCCCTGATGCTGGTTTGTGCCCTGAGCATTTTTGCCATTGTTCTGTTGATCCTGGTTGAGCTCATCTCGGGCTCGAAGCTCACCATTCAGAAATTCGGCATGTCGTTTTTCTTCGGGTCCGCCTGGGATCCGGTGAATGGTAATTTCGGCGCGCTGCCGTTTATCTATGGCACCGTGGTGTCGTCGATCCTCGCGCTCATTATCGCCGTGCCGTTAGCCGTAGGCGTCGCCATCTTCCTCACTGAGATGTGCCCCGCCTGGTTGCGTGGATTCCTGGCCTTCTTTACCGAATTGCTGGCCGCCATCCCCAGCGTGGTTTACGGTCTGTGGGCGATTTTTGTTCTGATTCCCATGCTGCGCCAATATGTGAATCCGTTCCTCATCAAGACCCTGGGCTGGTCGGGATTTTTCGCCGGCCCCAATTACGGGATTGGGATGTTTGCAGCCGGCGTGATTCTCTCCATCATGATTCTGCCTATCATCTCCTCGCTTACCCGCGAGGTCATGTCGGCGGTTCCCCATGCGCAGCGGGAAGCAGTGCTGGCCTTGGGCGCCACGCGCTGGGAGATGATTCGCATGGGCGTGTTGCGCAACGCGCGCATCGGCATCGTCGGAGCTGTGATTCTTGGTCTGGGCCGTGCCTTGGGCGAGACCATGGCGGTCACCATGGTGATCGGCAACCGGCCGGAGATTGCGCGCTCGTTCCTGGCCCCGGCTTACAGCATGGCCAGTGTCATCGCCAACGAGTTCAGTGAAGCCTCTGACCAGCTTTACCTCAGCGCCTTGATCGAAATCGGGCTGGCGCTCTTTATTGTCACCATCATTGTGAACGCGTTGGCCCGGGTGCTGGTTTGGGCGGTTACCCGCGGCGCGCCGGTCAGAGGTACTTAGCGAATGGCTTCCACCACCGCCATGCCGCCCTTACGCGCGCGGGCTTCGAATCGATTTTTGCGCGTGGTGGTGAACCACCTGGCGACCGCCGCTGCCGTGGGCAGCACCATCCTGGTGATGGCGCCATTGATTGCTATCTTCGCCTATCTCCTCTTCAAGGGTGCCAGTTCGCTAAATCTCGCTTTCTTTACCCAGGTACCGAAACCAGTGGGCGAGACGGGTGGCGGAATGGCCAATTCCATCCTTGGCTCGGGCATCCTGCTCGCCGTCGCCAGCCTTATGGGCGTGCCCATCGGCATTGCCGGTGGCATCTACATCGCGGAGTTTGGTCGAAACAAGCGTTTGGCCAACATGGTCCGGTTCACTGCGGATGTGCTCAACGGTGTGCCTTCGATCGTCATGGGCATTGCCATCTACACCCTGATTGTGGTGCCACAGAAACATTTCTCGGCGTTGGCGGGCGGCGTAGCACTGGGCATCATGATGATTCCGACCATCACCCGCACCACGGAAGAGATGCTGCTGATGGTGCCCCTCAATGTGCGCGAGGCTGCGCTCGGACTCGGGGTTCCAAACTGGCGTTCGGTGCTTTCCATCACTCTGCGAACCGCCTCTCCCGGCGTCATTACCGGCTGCATGTTGGCCTTTGCCCGGGTGGCGGGAGAAACCGCGCCGCTGCTCTTTACCGCGTTCGGAAACCAGTTCTGGAGTACCAGCCTGAATGAACCAATCGCGGCTCTCCCGCTGCAGATTTTTGTGTATGCGCTTTCTCCTTATGACGAATGGCATCGTCTGGCATGGGCGGGCGCACTGGTGCTGATCGTGCTTATTGTTGTATCCGTCGCACTCGTCCGGTACGTAGCGGGCCGCGGAGTTCTGAAAGGGGTAAGCTAGTGGGTGTAGAAATCGAAGTGTCTGATCTGAATGCGTGGTATGGCACGAACCACACCCTTCAGAACATCAGCCTGAGAATTCCGGCCAACCACGCCACGGCGCTTATCGGCCCCTCCGGATGTGGCAAGTCCACCTTCGTCCGCTGCTTGAATCGCATGCACGAAACCAACCCGATTGGCCGCGTCACCGGCACCGTGCGCGTCGGTCCGACGGATATCTACGCTCAAGCCTCGCCGGTAGAGATTCGACGCCGGATAGGGATGGTCTTTCAGCGGCCGAATCCGTTCCCCACCATGTCGATCTACGACAACGTGGCGTCGGGTCTCCGCCTCAATGGGTTTCGTAATCGAAAGGTGCTCGATGAAGTGGTCGAGCGATCGCTCGAGCAAGCCGCTCTTTGGGATGAAGTGAAGAACGATCTCAAGAAGAAGTCCGGTGCCAGCCTCTCCGGCGGTCAGCAGCAGCGCCTCTGCATCGCACGCGCCCTGGCCGTGGATCCGGAAGTGATGCTGATGGATGAGCCGGCTTCGGCTCTCGATCCGGTTTCTACCGCGAAGATTGAAGATCTGATCTTTCAGCTTAAGTCGCAGTACACGATTGTGATTGTGACGCATAATATGCAGCAAGCGGCGCGAGTGGCGGAGAATACAGGCTTCTTCCTGAATGGGAAGCTGGTGGAGTTCGACGCCACGCATAAGATTTTCACCAACCCCACCGACAAGCGAACTGAGGATTACATCACAGGCAGGTTTGGATGACGCGGATTCGTTTCCATCGCAAACTCGACGATCTTAAAGAGCGTCTTCTGGTCATGGCCGGCATGGCGGAGCAGGCGATCCAGCGATCCGTCGAGGCGTACCGTGTGCGCGATATCTCCCTCTGCGACCTGGTAGTTCGCAGCGAGATTTCGATCAACAGCTTCGAGCGCGAAATCGACCAGATGGCGCTTGACCTTCTGGCTATGGAGCAGCCGATGGCCATCGATCTTCGCTTCATTCTGGCGGTGATCAAGATCAATGCCGACCTCGAACGTGTGGGTGACCAGGCCGTCAGCATCGCCGACCGGGTGCGGGACCTGCAGGCGTTTCCGGTGATTGATCTGCCGGTGGATATTCCGCGCATGGCGTCTCTGGCGTCAGCTATGGTGCGTAAAGCTCTGCAGGGCTTTATCGAGGCCGATGCGGAGATGGCTACTTCGGTGCTGACCATGGACGACAGCGTGGACAAGCTTAACGACGCTGCCTTTTTCGCCCTTTCCAATCTGATTAAAGAGCGGCCCCACTGCACCCCGCAGGCTCTGCACGCGCTGATGATCGCCCGCAACCTGGAGCGGGTTGGCGACCACGCCACCAACATCGCGGAAGATGTGATTTTCTGGGTACGCGGAGCCGATGTTCGGCACCACATCAGCACCTAAGAGTCGGGCTCGGACTGAAGGCGCTGGTGGTTTGTTCTATCCCTTTGCGATGAAAACATCGGATGGAAGCTTAAAGCGGGCACTCAGCCTCCGCACTTGATCCAGGGTGAGCTTTCGTTGCCCAGCCAGGAACATCGAAACCGCGCTCTCTGACCCGAATTGTGGAATCAGATCGCGCTGTGCAAGGCCCTGCTGCTCGATGAGGAACCGAACAACAGAAATCGCATCGGCGGCAGGGACTGGGTAATGTGTCCGCTCATAGTTGTCGACCAGAAGCATCAGCAGTTCGATCGCCTCCACTTGCGAGCGAGAGGGTTTGTCCAGGGCGGTTAGCTCGAACAGGGCCTCCGAATAGGCTGCAAGCTCTTGATCATTGTGTATGAGGCGGGGGGCGCCGTGGGCGATCATCTCCGCCGGGTTTGCGAGAACTTTCCTCATTTCGTCCCAAACCTCCTATCCCAATTCTTGGGGTTGTCGTACTCCTTGTGCGTCAGAAAGGATCGGATATAGACGTGCCCTTCCGTCTGCCTTTTTTACTTCACAAATCGTGAAGTAGCAAACAGCAAGGTCGCTAAGCGACAGTTAGCGGTGGTGGCTGATATCCAAAGCGCGCTTCCACTGCGGCCGCGATACCCAGAACGCGTTCATCTTCGAAAGGACGCCCTGCGATTTGTACCCCGATCGGTAAGCCTTCGGGAGAGCGCCCCACCGGCACAACCGCCGCCGGCGCGCCCAGCAGGTTAAACCACTGCGTGTAGCGCATGGCGTCCAGATACTCAAGCCGATGCCCATCCACATCCCACGTACGTTCCCCGTGACGAAAAGCGGGAATCGCGCAAACCGGGCACAGAAGGATGGGAAAGCTCTCCATCTCTGCCAGCAGTTTACGGCGCACATGATCGCAATCCATCCACGCTGCAAGCAGTTCCTCCGCAGAGAGTGGTGGCTCGCGGTGCGCTATGGAGAGAAAGTCAAGGAATGTCGGGCTCAGCTCCGCATGCCGTGCCCGCACCAGCGGATCAAGAAGCATGGCCCCGCCCCGGACAAAAAACTTCCACCACAATGCGCGCGCCTCTTCGAGCGCGTGAGGCTTGAAGGGACGCACATTGAATCCTTGACCTTCGAGCGTCCGCGCCGCATCGCGCACCGCCTGGCGAGTTTCCGGGGTCACCGGGCCATCATCTTCAAAGAACGCAATAGGGACTCGCTTTAAATCTTCCAGGGACTCATTCCTGAGCCCGACCGGTGGGCTCACTGGATCCAGCGCATCCTGTCCGGAGAGGGTGATGAACAGCAGCGTGACATCGCGGACGGTGCGCGCCATAGGCCCAATAGCGCCCAGGATCGAAAAAGGTCCATCGCACGCGGGCAGATGACCGCGGCTGGGAACGCGGCCGGGTGTTGGCTTGAGCGAGCAGATCCCGGTAAAGTGGGCCGGCGTGCGCACCGAGCCACCGCTGTCGCTGCCCAGTCCAGCAGCGGAAAGTCCGGCAGCGATGGCTGCCGATTCGCCGCCGCTGGAGCCCCCGGCGCTTCGCTCCGTATCCCACGGATTGGCGGTGCGGCCATAAAGCCGGTTGTCGCTCTCATAGGCCATCAGAAACTCGGGACAGTTGGTGGTTCCCAGAATCAGCGCGCCTGCTTGTTGTGCGCGGTCCACCACAGTTGCGTTTTCATGCGGAATATTCCCGCGATGCAGCAGGCTGCCGATCTCGCACCGGTGTCCGGCGGTCGCGATCGAGGCTTTGATAGTCATCGGCAAGCCGAAGAGAGGACTGCGGGGGCCGCTCGCGTTCTGCAGTGTCCGGGCCTGTTCGCGCACGCGCTCGGCGTCAAAGTCGACCAGCGCATTCAGTTGAGGATTGAATCGCTCGATCTGCTGGATGTATTCATCGGCGAGTTCCAGCGGAGAAATCTGCTTCCGCCTCAACATGGCCAGAAGCTCTACCGCGGGCAGAACCGTGAGACCGTTCATTGCGCGGTGTTGAGCACAGGTGGAACCATCACACGCGGTTCGTAGTGAAACCCGTATTGCTGCACTCCGCGGCCGGAGTCGAAGCGGTCGTTCCACTCCAGCTCATAGTTCATCCGCTGTTCGTCTTGCGGATAATGCTCGCTCGCGGGGTACGGATACGTGCTCATGCCGTGGAACGGCATGTCCGCAACCGTAAAGGGGCTCGCCTCATAGAAGTCCATATCTTTGACAAAGCCGTTGGCATAGAAGAAATAGTCACGCTTCCATCCGTGCGGTAGCGCGGGCAGGGAAGCGGTGCCGAATTCCACGTCGATATCTTCGCCGCTGCCGAAAATCACGAACGACTCATCCACTGATTTGAGCAACGGCGCGACTTCTCCATAGCGCGTATAGCTGCCGCGAGAGCGCGTAAACGGCCCGGTCTGGCTGATGTGCTGATAGTTGTAAGTCAGATCACCCGGCGTTTTGCCATCGACTTGTTCTGGATAGCCACGGAAGGCAAGTTGCGCCGACGCCAGGGACAGCTCCGTCTGGTGCACGAGCTGGGGCGACTCGGGCCCATTGTCGATCAAAGCCTGATCCCAGTAGATCTGCAGGTTTGTGGTAAGTCGAATGCGCCGCGTGCCCGGGGGAAGTTTGCCCGTAAGATCCACGACAATGGTTCGCGGCAGTCCAGCCGGAAAGCCCATATCCTCGATGACCCGCTTCCAGCTGCCATCCGCCAACTGTGCTTCCACATAGGGTGGCATGGGCTGGAGGTTCGACTGCCAGGCGGCATACATGGAACTGGCCGAGAAATACTCGATGAAGCCGTGCAGCAGCAGCCGCAGCGGATTGGCTGCAGTCCACTGGCCCAGATCGAGCGTGAGCGTGTGCTGGTTAGCAAACCCGGCGAAGGGCAAGTTAGTAAAGTCGCGCACGTAATTATGGTCGCGCGTGCGCAGCAGTTCGCTCACGTCGCGGCCCTTGTCGTCCCATGCTGCAGCAACAGGATGCGCGTCCGCGCTCAACACCGCGCGGCCGGAAGCGAAAGGAGGCTCATTGAGAAAGCGCTCGTTGGGGTACACCTCGGTGCCCGCTGGATGGTCGACGGCAACCAGGCGTACCTGGTCAAGATAATTGACCTCCTCCATCGGTTCACCAAAGCGCAAGCTGAGATATCCTCCGCGCGGGCGAAGCTGCGAACCTTCTACCTTGATCCATTCATCGGGATCGGCGTTGTTTCTTGCGGTGGGAGAGACCCAGTGGCCAATGACTGCAGCACCGATCACGTCGGAGATGAATTCGTACTTCGTGCCGTTCCAGGCGAACAGTGTGGGACAGGAGCTTCCCCGGCGGTCCAGTTCCGTGACCGTGAGTGTGCTCTTCGCGCCCACCTCTGTTTCATCCTGAGGGACGCCGGTGGGCCACAAAATCCGCACCATGTCGGCGTGCTCGGCTGTGCCAATGCCGGCAAGAATCTGCTGCGGTCCCTGGCTGAGATAACCAGATGCACCCGCCATCTCAAACTTTTGCCACACGCCGTCGGCAAATACTTCTACTTTGGCGCCGATCGCCGATTTGTTGTCGGCAACCCCCTTCATCGAAATAAGCAAGGAGTGATTTCGGTTGCCGCCTTCATTGTGTAAAAGCAAGGGGTCGCCGTTTAGCTGGGTGACGATCAGATCGGCAGCGCCGTCGCCATCTACGTCACCGGCAATCAGGGCGCTCGGTTGGACCAGCTTTACCTGGTCAAGCTTCACTTTTGCCGTCACATCCTCAAAGCCCGCCGAGCCCAGATTCCGCAGCGCGCGCAGCTCCGGTCCGTGAGGCGTTTCGACCGCTGCCACCAGGTCGAGCCACCCATCGTTGTCCAGGTCGATAGCGGTAAGTCCCCAGCCCGCGGTCACATCCTGCACTGGCAAAGGGACGCGTTCAAAGCGCTTACCCTGCACGTTGCGCCACAGCGAGATGCCCGGGCTGCCGGCGTGCGTGAGGGCTACATCCATCCACCCATCTTTGTTGAAGTCGAGCACCACCGCTCCCACGGTCGGGGACAGGCCGGTCTCGGCATAAAGGGGAGACGACTTGAACTGCCCCTCGCGAGGGTTAGCAAAGAATGTGGGCGCCGGGCCGGAACCGGTTACCAGCAGATCGACGGCACGATCGTTGTTAAGGTCAGACAGGGTTGCTGCGAGCGTTGTGCCTTCGCCGCCGAGGCCCGTTTGCTCGGTCCAGTTGGTGAAAGTGCCGTTGCCATTGTTGCGCCACAGCACGCTGGGCTTTGCGCCTGCAGCGGAGGGCTGACCGGTCACGAAGAGATCAAGATCGCCATCATGGTCGTAATCGACGAAGGTGATGCCGGCGGGCTGGTTAGCCGGCTGCACCCCGCTGGCCGTCGTCACATCGGTGAATTTGCCACCGCCATGGTTCTTGAATAGCAGCACCCGATCGCTCATGGCCACGGCAACATCGGGCAGGCCATCGTTGTCGAAGTCTCCCACAGTGCAGGCTACGCCGGTCCCGCTGGCCAC
>Ga0182024_10006983_pt1 | contig 24556 bp, 18 predicted proteins | sample P32metaG_FD_120480 | JGI IMG/M metagenome (GOLD analysis project Ga0182024, IMG submission 120480) | Permafrost microbial communities from Stordalen Mire, Sweden - P3-2 metaG (Illumina Assembly) | ecosystem: Environmental > Terrestrial > Soil > Wetlands > Permafrost | place: Sweden: Stordalen...
ATTCGCTTTTTCTTTCTTAATTCGCTTTTTCCTTCTTACTCTCCTTCTTTCTTCTTTCCTCTTTCTTTCTTCTTTCCTTAGCGGCTGCTTCGCTCCTAAACCTGAATGCGAATAATTTTGCGGATTACGAAATAACCGATCGTTTGCAGGATGATTCCAGCGACCAGTAGCGTGTGTCCGATGGGGTCCGAAAACAATGGGCGAATGAAGGCGGGATTCAGCACCAGCATGACCGTGACGATGATGGGCGGCATACCCATCAATAGCCCCATGGTGAGGCGGCCTTGAGCCGTGTAGACCCGTACCTGCCGCTGGATTTTAAAACGCTCGCGAATGACGTAAGACAAATTGTCGAGAATCTCCGCCAGGTTGCCGCCGGTCTCGCGCTGCAGCATGACTGCGGTGACGAAGAATTTCACGTCGACCAAAGGAACGCGCTCGGTGAGATTGATCAGCGCGTCGCGGACCGGCATGCCGAATTTTTGTTCTTCGTAAAGCTGGCGAAACTCGCCGGAGACCGGTTCGGCGACCTCATTCGTGATTATTTCCAGAGCGGTAGTGAAGGCATGTCCGGCTCGTACGGCGCGAGCCAGAGTGTCGATCGCCTCGGGAAAAAGCTCTTCGAATTTCTCGAAGCGCTGGTTGCGGCGAAACGAAGCATAAGAATAGGGCAGGAGGAAGCCGACCAGCAAAGCTACCCACGCAATTTCAATGCGCTTGGTGAGGACGTAAGCCGCGACGGTGGCGAGGACGCCGGTGAGAGCGGACAATGCTAAAAAGTTACCCGCCCGCAGGGACATGCCACCCTGCGTGAGCATTTTCTGGATATCTGTAACCCGCGAGGAGCGGCGGAGCAAAGTGTCGAGCGCGGGAATCTGGCTGAGTTGCTCGTCGCGCAGCAGAGCGAGTTCTTCTTCAATGGCACGCTCAGGGGCCTTGCGCTCATTGGCCAGGCGTTCCTTGATCAGTCGAGCCTGGGCACTGCGCTCGTCGAGGAGTGAGACCACCGCGAAGACCGCAAGCGCGACCAGAACGAAGACCAAAATCGCAGTGAGAATTACGGGCATTGCCTTGGTTCAGACCTCGCTTCTAGATTCAAAGAGCGCTGGCCGCAAGCGAGCGCCCGAAGTTGCCAAGCGCTCGGCAAACTGCGGGCGAATGCCGGTGGCGCGAAAAACACCGCGAACTTTTCCGCCCTCGTCGGTGCCGGTGCGGTCAAAGCTAAAAATGTCCTGCATGGCGATGGCTTCGGCGTCCATACCGGTAATCTCGGAGATGGTAATCACTTTTCTGGTGCCGTCGGAGAGGCGCGCGATCTGAACCACGGCATGGACCGCGGAAGCGATCTGGTGCCGCACGGCGCGCTCGGGAATGTTGAGGTTCGCCATCGAGACCATGTTTTCGACGCGAGCCATGGCGTCGCGCGGAGAGTTCGCGTGAACGGTCGTGAGCGAACCTTCATGGCCGGTATTCATGGCCTGCAACATGTCGAAGGCTTCTTCGCCGCGCACCTCGCCCACGACGATACGGTCGGGACGCATACGCAGACTGTTGATGACCAGTTGCCGCTGCCGCACAGCGCCCTTGCCTTCAATATTCGGCGGACGAGTTTCGAGGCGGACCACATGCTCCTGCTTTAGTTGCAATTCGGCGGCATCCTCAATGGTGACGACGCGGTCGGAGTTGGGAATGTACCCGGAGAGAACATTGAGCAGAGTCGTTTTGCCGGCGCCGGTTCCGCCTGAAACCAAAATATTGAGCCGTCCCTTCACCATGGCGGAGAGCAATTCGAGCATGGATTCGGTGAGAGTTTGATTCTCGATCATCTGGCGCGCGGTGACGGGATCGCGTCCAAAACGGCGGATGGAGAGGCAAGGACCATCGATGGCCAGTGGTGGAATGATGGCGTTGACGCGCGATCCGTCGGCCAAACGGGCGTCCACCATGGGAGACGATTCGTCTACGCGCCGACCGACGCGCGAGACGATGCGCTCGATGATCTGCATGAGATGCGAGTCATCTTTGAAGGTCAAGCCTGTGCGTTCGAGTTTGCCGGCGCGCTCCACGTAAACCTTGTCGAAACGATTGACCAAGATATCGGAGACGGTCGCATCTTTCAGCAGTGGCTCCAGCGGGCCAAGACCAAAAATTTCGTCGAGAATTTCGCGAGAGAGGCGTTCGCGCTCGGCAAAACTCAGCGGGACGACTTCGCTGTTCACGGCATTGCGAATGACGACCAGGACCTCGTCCCGTGCCGAGTCGCCGGTTGCCTTGCCGAGTTTTTCCAGGTCGAGGCGATCGAGGATCTTACGATGCAGGTCAGCTTTTACCTGCTGGTAATCGGTGCGCTCGAACGATTGAAGATTGGCCATGATTTCCTAAGCTATCGATTTCCTAATTTTCGGCCCGAATAACTTCCCAAAGCTACATTCTCAAACCGATTTAAACAACGACCATGTGCCGCGTTTTACGTCCGTGTCGTTGCGGGTTAATTCCTGCGAGAGTCCGGCGAAGCAGCGAGCCATCTCCGAATTGCGCTGGTCCATCACGGGACTTCCCCGGTCGATTGCGCCCGATACGGCGAAATACTGGTTGGGAATCCGCCACAATAGTTTGGCGCCAACTGCCGTCTCCGCGTCGCCTTCGCTGAAGCCCGGGACTTTGCGAAAGCGATTCAACACCAGACGCACGCGATCGCGGCTGCCGGCCTCGCTGAGATATTGCTGGACCCGAGCGGCGCTCCAAAGAGACGCGACATCACTGCAAGCGACGAGAAGAACGGTTTCTGAAAGACTGGCAATGAGACGGCTCACAGCGTCAAAGCGCGAAGACCCATCCACCACGACGTAGCGGAAATGTGTGACCAGCATGTCAAAGAGGCGAACAAATTCCGCAGTGGAGGGTTCCGCGGTTGTGGGGACATTGGTGCCAGCCAGCAATTGCAAGCCGCCGCTGTGGCGGGTCATAAAACTTTCCAGCAGGGAAGCGTCCATGCGGTGAAGATTGCGAGTAGCGTCGGCCACATTGAAGATTGGCTTGAGATTCATATGCAGCGCCGCGTGGCCCAGCGGAGCGAGATCGACGAGGGCCGTTTGCCCGGCGGAAGAGTGCAGAGCCAGCGCCAGATTGACGGCTACGGTTGTTGCGCCATTTCCGCCCTTAGCATTGATGACCAGGAAAACTTTCCCGCGAATTCCTTCCTGGCGGGTTCGACGTTGCGCGGTGGTGAGACGCACGAAGGCCTCGAGCAGGTCCGTGGTGGTAGTGGGGCGCTCAATGAATTCGCGAGCTCCGGCGCGCATGGCGTTGACAATGACTTGCGGCTGGTTCAGATTGCCGATGGCGAAAATCGCCGCTTCGGGCATCTCCTGATGCAAGAGTTCGATAGCGCGCAAGGCCAGGGTGGGATTATCGGCTGGAATGTCGACCAGAGTCACGTCAGGATTGGCGGTGCGGACACGTCGCGTGACAGCGTCGGAGGCAGCGACGGGAAAACTGGCGCAAGTATGAACGGTGCGCGCCACACTGGTGCCATCGACGAGCACTTGCAGGACCGCGCGTTGCTCGTTATCCGTGGCAACAATGACGACTGATAGTTCTGCCATAACCGCCTGCGTTTTAGTTACTTCTTCCGAGAAATTGTTTCTCGAATTCAAATTCGAAAAACGGTTTCGTGTTTGTTGTCTTCACCAATCCTCACTATCAATCTTTCCGAGCAAATCCCCTAGCAATTTTCGTTAGCAATCTGCGCTGCTACTTGCTCTTGTCGAACTTGCCAGTGTCCATAAAAGGTTTCGGATTCTTCGGCCCTGGAGGCGGTTCGTTGTTGGGAAAGATGCGGTGCACGGTGCACAAGACCATCAGCTCCGAATTTGTTTTCTGCAAGCTCTTGCTGCGAAAAAAATTTCCCAGGATGGGGATGTCGCCCAGGCCGGGAATCTTGTTGTAAATATCAGTAACCCGATTATCGAGGAGTCCGGCGATCACAAAACTTTGTCCATCCTGCAATTCAAATTCAGTTTCGGATTTGCGTGTGCTGAGAGCGGGCACAGTGAAGCCGGAAATTGTCAGCGCGTTTGAAAAGTCCAACGTGCTCACTTCCGGAGCTACCTTCAGGTGAATATTCCCGTTGGGCATGATTACCGGGGTGAAGTGCAAGCCAACTCCAAAATCCTTGAACGAGATCGTCACTGCCGTAAAACCATTGCCAGGTTGCACGATCGGGAACGGAAATTGACCTCCAGCCAAAAAGCTGGCTTCCTTGCCGTTGACCGCAATCAGGCTAGGTTCGGCGAGAATCTGCAACAGATTTTTGGTTTCGAGGGCCTCGATCGTAGCTCCGAAATTAATGTCGGAGCGAAACAGAAAAAGGTTCAGGACGTTGTTTATGGTTTGAGTGGCCGTGGTGGTGGTTGTGCCGGCAGCTGTGCTGGTAGTAGTGGTCGGCGGAGCACCCAGCGTCTGCGGGCCGAAACTGCCGTACTGGCCTGTAGTGATGGTGCCGAGGGTGTTCCCAGCACCAGTGGAAATGAAGTTGATTCCCAACTGAGTGAGGGCGGTGCGGTCGACTTCCGCAAATTTTACCTGTAGCAAAACTTCCTGAGCGCCGACCGGCCCGAAGGTCAGGACGTTCACGACTTTTGGGGAATAGGCGCTGGCCAGTTCTCCGGCGCGCTTGGCAACGTCTTCCGTGGAAACGTGCCCAGAGAGGACCACGGCTGCGCGTGAGGGCGTGACCACGATCTGCTCGTCGGGGAACACGCGGCGCTCTTCTTCGGCACAGGCGCTCACGTCGACATCGACGCGCAAATCGAAGCTGCGCGAACGTTCCAGTTCATCCCAAATCAGCAGCGAAACTTCGCCCGGAGTTTTGCCATGAACCAAAATCTGCGTGGGTGTGATGACCTGGGCAAAGGCGATTCCGGGATCGGTAACGGAGATGCGCTTCAGTTTTTCTGTGGTTGTGACGAGAAGAGATTTGCCGACCATGACGCGCAATGGAGCCGAGCCCTGCGGAGGTTGCGATTCCGGCGGCAGGGTCGTGGTCTGCGTACTGGTGGCGGGCGGACTTTGAGGCTGGCTGTCCGCCTGTTGCATCATCTCCGGGAATACGAAACAAGGGGAGGCGACAGCGACCAGCAGGGCCCCGAGCAACGAGCTGCGAACTCTCATCTTCAGATTTCTCTCCCCGTGAGGAAGGTTGCGGGCATGTACCGAGGCGACTTGAAGAACCGATCTGTTGCCATCACTTAGTTTTCGGAATTCTGGTCTGGGAATTTAACCACGTCCATTTTTTTGTCGCCCTGATAAACCTCTACCTGCACGCCGGTCGAAGAAGGTGGACCGGGAGCAACTTTCTTCATTGCCGTGTGATGAACGACGGGTTGAACGGGTGCCGCGACCCCCCGATACAGGCCTCTCGAATTGGAAGAAGGCACCTCGTCTTGCTTGGTGTCGAGAGGATTGCGCAGCGCGAGCTGGATGTGTCCTTCAGAACTGGCCAGAGTGAGGCGCTGGGCATCATCCGGCGAGACCAGGAGCGTGATGACGGCCGTAGTCTGGGCCTCGCCGGTTGCGGTTCGCTCCAAAGTATGGCCCGAGGCAAGGACTGCGACATTCTGCAGAACGGTGGTAGTCTGCTGTTCGCCGCCGCCCGGTGTTCCGGTCAGCAGAACATCGACGCGAGTTCCGGGAGTTACAAATCCGGCTACGGAGACAACTTCGTTTACCCGCACGGAAACGGCGCGCATGCCCGGAGGGATGAGTGAAGGCAGTCCGGAGCCGGCGTTCTCACCCGCCAGCCGGTTGGGCAGAATGAATTCACCCTTGGAAATGGGGACGATGACACCGTGCCCAACTACCTCAGAACGCCTGCGCGGGGCGCCGGGAGGCAAATCGGTGGCAGGAATTCTGATGATTTTGATGTCATGTTCTTCGACGCGGGCACCGACTTGCAGATCATCGGCTGCAACAATTACATCAACGCCCGACTCGGAGCCGGGTCCTGATCTCGCCTGGAGGGTCCGGTACACATACATGCTGGCTATCAAGCCAAGCGCGAGCGCCACGACTCCGATCGTTAACAAACGTGTGCGGTTCATACTGCTCCCTCAGAAATTAAATGCTTACGCAGCCGCAACGTGATGACTGGCGGCCTCGGCAAATCGGGTTGTTGCTTACTTACTGGATGGAACTGGCGACGGAAGAAAACACATTACTGGCATTGGACCCGATTAATCGGACGGTTCCAACGACAATGACCAGGATGACCGCCAGCATTACTGCATATTCCGCAATATCCTGTCCTTCCTGTTCTCGCCAAAGGTTTCGTATAAGCCCCATGGATAACCCCTTTTTGACCTCAAACTCGAGTAAACGTGTCCCGTAGCTCCTGGGACGATCGCTAAGGTTGGTCAACTCGACTAGGCTAATAATACCCTGTGAACAGCTGAAAAAGGCGTAATTTCTTGCATCTTGAATGAAAAAGAAGTTCCCCGTCTATTCGGTTTTTAACCCGCGAATCGCAAGGTTTTCGCGCTGAGTCACAGGTCTGGAGGCGGAAGTCAAGGGATATTGCCGGAAAGGTCGAGCTTTCGACCCTCCTGCTGGGGGATGCTCCAAAGTAAACAGCTCAAAGCGAAGGAAACAGCTAAGGGCAGGAGCGGGCTGGTGTAAAGCGGCAGCTGCCAGAAGCGCAGCAGCCTCGGAATAGGAACCAAGAGCGCGGCCACCAATAGACCGAAGGCGGCGATCCAGGACCAAGCGAGTAGCGCCCACGCCGCCGCTACAATCATTTTCGCGGGCGTACCGGAGGATGAAAGAAACTTTCGCATGTGAATCATGTTCAAAAATCCGGGCAAGAGAAGCAGTTGCGCGTGAGGAGCGAGGGTTGGGATGACGATAAGAGTTACGGCCAATAACAGAGTCGTGATAAGAGAGAATCGCGCAGAATTAGCTGCTTTCGAGCGATGCTTCCAGCAAACGGCTAAGGCAGCTAGAAGAAGACAGACTCCGATAAATGCTCCCCCCCTGGGAGTGAACCAAACATCAAGCAGGGAATGACCGTAAGTATAGAGACGATAAGCACGCAAGACGCTGAAGAAGGTGTGAATCCAGCCCGGCACGAGCCAACTGCTCATTAGAAAAAGCAAAAGCATCGTGATCAGAAAACTCCACGCTAGCGGGCGCCGGCGACGCCAGTCGCCGGTAATCCACAATGCCAACCCGAGAATCAATCCAGCGGCGAATTGCGGTTTGAATGTAGACAGAGCCAGGAAAATGCCGGCGAGAAGCAAGTGGTCCGCAGACACGAGAAAAAGTGAGAGTGCAATTAATGCGGCCGCGATTACGCTTAAGTTTTGTAACCGGATTGCCTGCAAGGCGGGAAAACTTCCCAGGGTAAAGAAGGCAAGAGTCATCCACAGCAACGGCGAGGGACGCAATCGCAGAAAACGGAGCCAGAGCGCCAAACTGAGCAGGATCGCAAGTACGGATGTGCCTAGAAATAATTTCTGCACTTGCTCGAACGAAAGATAGACGGTTGGCCAAAGGAGCAATGCTGCATAGGGAGGGTAGGCGAATCCGCCGGCAATGTTTGAAGGATCATTTGTGGAAACGTCGCTTGCCGGCGCACCGTAAATCACCGTTTGAATCTCATGCGCTACCGCGGGTGAATAGGGATTGCGTCCGTGCAAAAGCAGCTCATGCGCGGCCCACCAGGGGGCATACAGATCGGAAAATTGCGGAGGCTGATTAGCGCTCCAGACGGCAGTGACATACCAAGCCATGCTGCCAGCCGACAGAACGCTGAGGAGCAGCCACAAAAGTTTCTTTCGGATGAAAAGATTATTCATGACACGGGGTGGGCTGGTGGCGAAAATGCGTTCGGTTTCGGGCTACGCAAGGAGCCACCTGTAATGGCGATGGCCAGCGCGGCTACGGGCAACGCCACGACGATGTCGATGAGGTAATGCATTTCGAGCAAGAGGATGGAGGCGATCAGCAATAAATCGTAAAACGCGAGGACAATCACGGCCCTGCGCCAGCGCCGCAGAAACCACAGCACGATAATCGGCTGCACGATATGCATGCAGGGGAACGCGATGAAGTAATCGGTGGAGATTTTAGAAATGCGTTGGTGATTCCATAGCGCCAGAGCGTGTGGGATTAAAGTTTTTTGAATGGTGTACGACTGAAGGCTCGGCGGGAAGCGCGAGAAGTGGGCAGGGCACAAAGTATAAGGTCCTTGCGCGGGCCAGATATAGAAGACGACAAGCGCCAGATAGTACGAGGTGAGGATCGTACCGACGAACTGCAGCGCCAGCGTTCTGCCGTCATAGAGAGCGAGAAAAATGAGGGTGGCGCCGATCTGAAGAAACATTCCGAAATAAATGAATTCTAAAAAGTTGAAAAAAGAAAGCGGGAAGACCTGCAACGCCCAATGGCAGAGGCCAGAAACCGAATGACCATGCAGCAGCCAGCGATCGATCGCGGCCAGCGCAGGATCGGTTGCGAAGTTGTATCGCATCGACACAATGACATTGTTGTAGGCGAGAACCATTAGAAAACCGAGGAAGAGGTAGGCTGTGGGGGCCAGGATTGCGGCTGCCGCGCGGCGCAACGGTTTCCCGTGCAGACGGTTGATCAGTTCGAGTGCAGCGACCGCGTCCACTGTTAACACGAACGCTTTGAGACCACCGGCGAGCCAGATCAAAGCGATAACGAACAATAGCAGAGGAACAACTCGGAGCGGGTTCACTCGATAGCGAGCTAGAAAAGGATCAAGGACTTGTTGACGAGGTAATGCGATCAGGCACAAAACGACGGCAACGCATATGGATTGCGCAGCCAGGACGAACCAATAAGCCACGCTCAATGTGATCCAATCGAATTTCAGCGGTAGGTGCTCGTGGCGCAGAAGTGGGATTATGGCCAGAGCGAGCAGCACACTCACGCCGTAATGCCAATCGCGGAGCTTGATGGCGTTATGGATTGCCATGGCGAAAAAAGTCGCTAAAGTGAATGCGCGTTCGACGCGACCCCGTGCAGCGGTTCGCGATTTCCTTGTTCACTGTTTCGTTCCTTTCGCAGAAGTACTACGGCCAACATGGGCAGATAAAGGAAGATTACGGTGCAGCGTCCCACGCTGGTGAAACTGGAAGGAACGTGATACCAGCGCCAGATTGCCGCTCCCCAACTGAAAAAAACCGTCCAGACGATTTCGCGGCGCGATTGCGGAATCAGCCAGAGGATAAAGCTGTCAAAAAACCAGCGCTGGGGCATACATGCGGACAGGAAAAGAAGCTGCGCATCACGCTTCCTGTATCGCAGCAGCGCCAGCACAAGCAGCGCCCCGGGAAGAATGAGAATGGGAATGAAGTGTTCGTAATTGCGAAGTTGCCGAAACCAGAGAAGCGGCCACTTTGGCATCACAATAAGGCTTACCAAGCCTACGGCAGCGCACGCGTATAAGCCACGACGGCTGAATCGCGTCAGGAAGACGGGCAAGCCGACCTGAGGTTTGGCCATGGTTGCCGGTAGCAGAAGCGGGAAGAATCCGCTGGCTGCAATGAGCGGAGACCACTGCACGGTGAGGAGTCCTGCCCAATAAGGATAGGCGAAGAAGATGAGCAAGCGAGTATAGCCGCCACGCGTGAGACCGAAGGCGAGAAAAAATGAACTGATTCCCCAAAAGAATCCGGCGGCGAGTTCAGGCTGCAAACGCACAAACGGGAGGGCGAAGAGCGCCGCGGTCAAGGGATATTGTTCGAGTGGCGTATCGTAAGGATTTTGCCGGGCGAGCAGGCGGTTTACAAGATGCAGCGCCCAGCGAAAGTCTCCCGCATCCTGGTGAAGGCGTTTCATGAGGAACCAGCAGAATGCGCCGCTGGCAATGCCGATTGCGGCCGAAACTGCAATGCGCACTCGCATGAGATAGGTTGTTGCCCACACAGTTGTAACATGAAGCCTTCGCCGGCAGCCGTTATGGCGCTGGTTGAAGGAGAAGCGCTTAACTTTGCGGAAGAGACTGCCATTCATCGCCGGATTTTTGCTGGCCGTTGTGGCCTCGGGCAGTACGTGGTTTTATATGAATCGCATTCTGCGGGCGCAACAACTTGCCGATGCCGCTGCGCATGATCGCCCCCGCGGCAATTTATCGGATCTTTATCCGCGCTGGCTGGGTGCGCGCGAACTGCTGCGGCATGACCGCAATCCTTACAGCGCGGAGATTACGCGCGAGATTCAGCAGGGATATTACGGCAGGCCTCTCGATCCGGCCCGACCAGACGACCCGAAAGACCAACAAGGATTCGCGTATCCAGCCTATGTTGTGTTTCTGATGGCACCTACCGTCGATCTGCCTTTTGACGTTGTGCAGAAAGGATTCCGGTGGCTGTTGCTGGGGCTGGCGCCGGCCAGCGTTTTGTTGTGGCTTTACGTTTTGCGGTGGAAGCCGTCGGCCGGTATCGTTCTGATCTTCATGGTGCTCTCGCTTGGCTGGTTGCCTATGGTGCAGGGGATCAAGTTGCAGCAGCTCAGCCTGCTGGTCGTGGGTTTGCTGGCGGGGTGCGGCGCGTGTCTGGCCGGAGGATGGTTTGTTTTAGCGGGGGCCTTGCTGGCGCTGGCGACGATAAAACCTCAACTGACGTGGCCTCTGGTTTTGTGGCTTTTGTTTTGGGCGGGCAGCGGGTGGCGATCGCGACGACGATTTGTATTCGGGTTCGGATTCGTCATGTTGCTTCTTTTGGGCGGAGCGCAACTTATTTTGCCAGGATGGTTGCGCATGTTCATCCGTGGAATTGCGCAGTATCACCAATACACGCAAAATCAGTCTGTGCTAACGGAGTTGTTCGGTTCGATTGCAGGAGCGATTCTGGGAACTGTCAGCGCAGTGGCTTGTGCCCTGTGTGTCTGGCGGATGCGCCGTGAACCTGCTGGCAATATGGCATTTGGTCAGGCATTTGCATTGGTGTTGGCGGCGACGGTGTTGATTGTTCCCATGTTCGCTCCCTACAACCAAGTGCTGTTGGCTCCGGCAATCTTTATTCTGGTACGAAGCGAGATGTTGAGACGGATCCCGCGGGAGCGCGTTTTGCCTGCGGTGCGATGGGCTCGCGCTGTAGGTTTCGCTTTACTTCTGTGGCCCTGGGCGGCAACTGTGGGGCTCAGTCTCGCTTACCCTTGGTTGACGCCCGGGGCGAGGCAAAGGGTTTGGCCGATGCCCTTTTATGCTAATTTCATGTTGCCGGTATTCATCTTCGGATTGTCGCTGCTGCATGCCTGGAACTCAGAGACAGGACGGCAAGTGATACCGGTTCAGTATGATCGGGACGGTATATGAGCGAGGGAGATCCCTCGTCCCGCTGGAGAAAGCGCGGGCCTTCGGGGTGACCGGGGTCTTCAGGATGACCGGAAGACGGTAATCGCCAAGGATTGGCAAGCTGGGCATCGGGCGAAGTGCGTGGCTTGCCGGAGAACGTTGCCGCAGAGTAGTCTGTTGCGACAGAGATATTTCTGCATGTGGCGCCACTGGCTGCGGTTTTTCAACATCGGCGCGCGCTGAATAACCTTCCATGACCTTGACCGCAATCAGTCCTGTCGGCTCTGGCTCCGGTATTTTTCCGGTGCTGAAGTTCGTGCAGGGCGGCGAGCAGAAAGACATCGTTCTGAATCGCACGCCGTTCACGGTAGGACGGAAAGTGGATAAGGATCTGGTGATCGCCGACCCTCGCGTGTCGCGAGATCATGCGCAAATTAGTCAGGAAGGCCAGGAGTTCTTCCTGGTCGATTTGGGCAGCAAACACGGCACGTTCGTGAACGGGGAGCGCATCCAGAGGCAGAAACTGGAGCGCGGCGACCGGCTGGAGTTTGGGGCGCGCGACGCAACTTATCTTCTCTTCAATCCCGGCCAGGCTACTTCGAACACGGCTCGCGAATTTCTTAGCCAGATTTCGGGCATTCAAATCAAGCAGGAAGCGACCGACCTGGAGAAGCTGACGCTTTTTCTGGAAGCTGCGCGCAAGCTCAATACGGTAGGCGTGCTCGATGAAATTCTGATGACAATGCTCGACGTAACTCTGGAGTTGACGAGCGCCGAGCGAGCCTATGTTTTTCTGAAGGACGACGAGGGCAAGCTGCGGCTGGCTGCCGGGCGTAATTCGAAGAAAGAGCCGTTGCTCGACGATAAGACGATTTCACACTCGATCCTCGAAGACTCGCTGCGTTCGAATTCCAAATTTCTGCTGACTGACACAAGCGGGTCGCTGGATCTTGCGGGGCGGCAAAGCATTGTCGCGTACGACTTACGGACGGTGCTCTGCTTCCCTCTACGAAAGATGCAGGTGCAGTCGGCTCGGGGCGGGCAAACGCCGGCGCCCGCCGCGAATGCGGCGGAGGCGATGGGAGCTTTGTATGTCGATTCGCGGTTTGCCTCGCGAGACCTCATTGGGGTGAGCCAGGATATTTTGGATGTAATCGCGACCGAAGCGGCGTCGCTCATTGAGAACGCGCGACTGGTGCAGGCCGAAGAAGAAGCGCGCCGCTATCAGCAGGAGTTGAGCATTGCGGCCAGCATTCAGCAGCGTCTGATGCAGGTGAAAATTCCGGAAGTGCCGTTCGCGAGTTTAAGCGGGAAAAATCTTTCCTGCAAAGAAATCGGGGGAGACTTCTACGACGCGGTGAATACCAAAGAGGGCCTCGCCGTTGTGCTGGCTGACGTCAGCGGGAAGGGCGTATCGGCGGCGCTCTTGGCCTCGACGTTACAGGGGATGATCTACTCGCAATTGATTGCCGGCATGACGTTGCTGGAGGTCGTCACGGTCGTGAATCGGTTCTTCACCGAGAGAATGGGCGGCGAGAAATACGCGACCTTGTTGCTGGTGCGTCTGCGACGGGATGGCGAGCTGGAATACGTAAATTGCGGGCACGTGCAGCCGCTTCTGGTGTGCGCGGGGGAAGTGATACGGCCTCCGCACGGGAATGTGCCCGTGGGTTTGCTTGCTGACGCGACTTTCGAGAGCGCGAGATGTCAGATGAAATCCGGCGACCGTTTCATTCTGGTGACCGACGGAGTTACCGAGGCTGAAAATGCCGCGGGCGACTTTTTCGAAGATTCTCGCCTGGAAGCGGCGGCCATTAAGTCGCCGACCATGGAGGGAATTTTTTCCGCTGTGACTGCATTCTGTAGTGGTAATCCTCTGAACGACGATTGCACCGTGGTCGAGTTGTGCTACACCGCCCTTGAGGCCTGAAACTTCCCACCGGCCTGTAACGCAGATGTTTTCCTGACTGCTCACCACGGCAGTCTTGATCAACTGTTTTCGACGGTTACTGTATAGTCAGTCCCTTCCCAGCGGTTCTCCTCCGGCCAATAAAAAGTGAAGACTACCTGGCCTCCCGCGGGCAATGACGCGGTGGGTAGATGGAGTACATGAAGGTCGAGGCCGGTGTCGCTGGTGTCGGTATCTTGCGCGGTCTTCCAGCCATCGACGCTCCAATGCACGCGAGCGGGCGTGAGGAGGGCGATGCGAAGGGTCTGATTGCGCGGTATGGAACGGACCTTGTTGTTGAACCGCCAGCCGAAATGCTGGCGCGTGTGTTTCTCAACCAGATATCGCTGAACGGTCTGTGGAGGCTGGTCAAAGATTTTGTTGTCGTGAATCGAGCGTCGGAGCTTGATGTATTCCGAGTGAGCCCAGACGAGTGGGCAGGCTGAGCCAGACGGTTTTCCGCGATAGAGTTCGAGCGCGGGAATATCCGCGGCATCCCAGACCTGCTCGGACAGAAGGCGGCTTTGTCCGGCGGTGGAGTTCTCCATAACCGTAAGCAATGCCACGGCCTCGTCGCGATGGCCGCCCGCTAATGCGTAGTGCGCACGCTCGCCAGCCAGCAAGGGCCACGGGCGGCCGATGCCAGTGCCGTCAAAGGCGGAGCCGTCTTTGTGTTCGCCGTAGCCGTCTCCGTTGTAGCGATACCAACACGGCCCCTGGGGTAACTCAACGCCGAGCAAGGCATCAATGGCGCGGAGTGTGTTCAGAATGCGTGGATCGTTGGGCGCGCGCAGTCCGAAGCGCACGAGCGCCAGTGCGTCGGGGCTGATCATGTGATAGGCCCGTTCGCCGTCCTGCCCCGGCGCACGGTTCTTGATGGGAACAAATCCCTGAGTAGGCGAGGCGGCGCTGGCGTCGGTATTAGGCGGGGCAATGCGCACATAGTAGCCATCGATGCCGAGTTGTTGCGCCAGATCGCCTCCCGTGGCGTAGACCCAGCGCTCGATGTTGTCGTTCCAGGCATCGGCGGTGTCGCGCATGGTTACGGCTTCATGAGTGTGTCCGGTGAGGTCGGCAATGTCGGCGCCGGCCAGCAAGGCGGAGATTTCCGCGGCCAAAGTGAACGGCGAGTAGCCTGCGTCTTCTTCCCATCGATCCTGTTGCGTAACCGGACCGTTGCGAACAATGAAACTGGCGGCTTTGCGCACCATGGGCCACCAGCGGTCGAGTGTTCCCAAGGCATCGGGCGCTTCGCGGCGGAGCAGATCGATCAAGAGAATCGGAAACGCGGTTTCGTCCATCTGGATGCCGCTCCAGTAAGGCCGTCCATCGAGCCAAAGATTCTGGACCCAGTTGCCCGCCACCTCCTGAGTGGATTCGAGATAGCGGAGCACACGCACGGCATCGGAGACGTCGCCCGCAGCCAGCAGCGCTCCCGCGGTTTCGACCAGATCACGCGGCCAAACCAGATGGTATCCACCAAGATCCTCGTCGCCCTTGTTGAATCCCCAGGGAATCGAGAGGCTGGCGATGATGCCGCCCAGAAAATCCTTTGACTCGTGGGTGCGCAGCACGGAGGTAGAGGCGCGATAAAGATCGTTCTGACGCAGAGGTTCGTCCAGTTTGCGCAGTGTGGTTTGCCAGTTTTGCCACTGCCCAAGGTAGTGCTGCCGGATTTCTTCATAGTCTTCGAATAACGCCGATCGAGCCTGCTGGCCGGCTTCTGACCAGATTGATCCGAAGCCCACTGCGAGTATGAATTCACCTTGGCAGGCGGCAAGATCGATCTCTCCGGTGAAGGCAATGTTGCCGTTCTCCGCCCGCGTGTATTCCCACTCCATCTGGAAATGCTGGGACAAATCCTGCCAGCCATCGGAAGCGCCGACGAATCCCACGGAGGTTTTCCTCCAGGGAGCTGACGACGCGAAGGACAGAGTAGCGCCGTCGCGCTCGGCGAAGAACATGGGAACACCCTTGTAGTCGCCGATCCAACCGGTGTTGTGATATCCGCAATTTGCCAGATGCGGCGAGAGCAATGCGTAAAGGTGGTAATCGGACAACGCTCCCTGCAGCGCTTCGAAACGGACCTTCTGGAGAACGACGTTGCGGTAGGGGTCTGTAAGAACTTCTTTGTGAATGCGATAGCGTCCGCTGTTTTCGGTATTGATCAGTTTATAGCCGGGAACGCCCGGTTCAAAAGGCCGGTTTTCAAAGGTGCAGTGGCGCTTTTCTTCAGAGAAAAAATCACGGCCATTGGTAACGATGAATCCCATGTCTCGGGTGCAAGCCTGATCAACGCGGGGAAAATAAACTTCGTTGAGGATGCCGTGACTGATCGTAAACCAGACTTTGCTGTGCTGATTGAGGGCCGTACCCACCCCACTCTTGGCGCTCGAGGTCCAACGTGGAGGAATGCCGGGCCAGCCCGGCGCATAGCGTGCGGAAGAGTCAGTCATGCGGGTTTTGTCCTCGGGCTGAAGAACGTTTTCGAACAGATCGTCGCCACGCGGACTGTCGCCAAACGAATGGTTGCAAAACGAACCAGTGCCCAGCGGTTACAAGAAAGGGCTCGAGCGTTTGCGGCGGGAATCATCAAATGGATAGCGGCCCTAGGCCGCCCAAATTGCAACTAATCACTAGATTAAACGCGCACTGATTCCAAAAGAGCACTGAAGCAACGGGATCACGATTACTTAATCACTATCGACCATAATCGACGATACTACGAAGTGAGATGGCTATGCCATTCGATGCACGAGAGCGGATCATAGTAGCAGTCTTGTGGTTGGGTTGCGCTCTGTGCCCGAGAGGGCGAGCCGAGGATCTGCCGCTGTCCGGTGTAGGTTCCGCCCTCGACCGCGGATATTTTGGACTGTACAATCTGGATTTTGCGGGCGCACAAAAGAACTTCGCAGCTTTTCAACAACTGCATCCGGACGATCCGGTTGGCCCAGTGAGCGAGGCGGCGGGATTTTTATTTTCCGAGTTCAACCGGCTGGGAGTGCTGGAGTCTCAGTTCTACGAGAATGATGCCGCATTCGCAGGTCGTCGCAAACTAAGCCCCGATCCCACTCTCCGCGGGCAGTTCATGGCAGCCATTGGACGAGCCGAAAATCTTTCGCATGTGCGATTGGCCAAAGATCCTAAAGATCAAGACGCTTTATTTGCCCTGACTTTGTCGGCAGGGCTGCAAGCGGACTATGCGGCGCTCATCGAAAAGCGAAATCTGGCATCGTTGCACTTCACTAAACAAGCTTCGGCCTCCGCGCAGGAACTGCTGGCGGTTTGCCATGATTGTTACGACGCGCTGCTGGCGACGGGCTTCAGCAAGTACATTATCGGAAGCATGGCAGCCCCGATTCGCTGGCTTCTTCGCATGGGCGGGCTTTCTGCGGATAAGCAAGGAGGACTCGCCGATCTGCAAATGACTGCCGAGCATGGGCACTATCTGGCGCCGTTTGCTCGCGTGCTGCTGGCTATTGTTTACGTTCGGGAGAAAAATAATTCGCGGGCACTGCAGTTGCTGGCTGGCTTACGGCGGCAGTTTCCCGCGAATACGCTGTTTCCTCGCGAGATCGCGCACCTGCAAAGCGAACGTTAGAAAAAATGAAATTCCCTTGCTTTTGAGCAGCCTGTCTCAATCCCTGCATTGAGTGCTGTGCCTTTCATCAGAAATTCACCCGCCTGTAACCGTCTTGTAACATTCTGCCGCTAGAACGGGATATCAATTTAAAGGAGGAATTACCTGGTGCGCAAGATCATGCTGCTGTTGGTGTGTGTGCTGCTGGCGATGCCGGTAGTGGGGCAGACAACGCTAAACGCAGCCGGGGCAACGTTTCCATATCCGATCTATTCGAAGTGGTTCAGCGAATATCACAAACTGCATTCTGAGGCGCAAGTTAACTATCAGTCCATCGGCAGCGGCGGCGGAATCCGACAGGTAACGGCCGGCACCGTGGATTTCGGTGCCAGCGACATGCCCATGACGGACAAGCAACTCCAGGAAGCGAAGACGAAGATTCTGAATATTCCGACCGTACTGGGAGCAGATGTACCGGCCTACAACATTCCCGGAGTAACCGGGGAAATTAAATTCACGCCCGAAGCTTTGGCGGGAATTTTCCTGGGCAGGATCTCCAAATGGAATGACAAAGCGATTACCTCGGCGAACCCGGGAGTAAGCTTGCCCGACAAGGAAATCATCGTGGTGCATCGTTCCGACGGCAGCGGCACTACCTTTATCTGGACCGACTATCTTTCCAAGGTGAGTCCGGAGTGGAAGAGCCAGGTGGGCAGCGACACCTCGGTGAAGTGGCCGGTTGGTATGGGAGGAAAGGGGAACGAGGGGGTCGCGGGATTTATTCGCCAGCTGCCGGGGTCGATTGGTTACGTAGAGTTAATTTACGCGGTGCAGAACAAGATTCCATACGGGAGCGTGGGCAATTCCGCTGGAGCTTTCGTGAAGGCGTCACTGGAGAGCGTTACCGCGGCGGCCGCTTCGGCGCCAAAGATGCCGCCGGATTTCCGGGTGTCAATCACGAACGCTCCCGGAAAAGATGCCTATCCGATTTCCAGTTTTACCTGGTTGCTGATTCCGGCGCAGTCGAAGGATCCGGCAAAGGGCAAGATCCTGGCCGACTTTCTGAACTGGATGGTTACTGACGGTCAGAAGATGACTTCTGAGCTGTCCTACGCACCATTGCCGGAAAATGTTGTGGCGAAAGTGAAAGAAGCAATCAAGCAGGTCAAATAAAAAACTCCGCAAGCGGCGGGGGATATTCATTCATCGCGGCACAAAAAGGAGAGGACGATGAAGTCTGTGTGGAAGTTGTGTGCCATTCTGTCTCTGGCGACGGGACTGGTCGGACAGACCAGCACTGCGCCCCAACCCAGGAAGAAACGACCGGCGGAGACAGTAACCGCTGCGGATGTGCAAGCGCTGAAGGATGCAATCGCCTCGCAACAGGCGGCTCTGGCGCAGCAGCAACGGGAGATTCAAGCACTGCGCGATGAACTTCACAACAAGGATCAGGCGACGCAACAGGCGCAAAGCGCGGCCAGCGACGCACAGAGCAAAGCGGACACGGCCCAGGCGCAAGCTGCGCAGCAACAACAGACTGTCAGCGAATTGAAGAGCGATGTGACTGACCTGAAAAGCAATATCGCCAGCACCGTCGTGAGCGTCCAGGAAACACAAAAGAACATTTCGGCAGCTCCGATGGCTATTCACGTTAAAGGCGTGACCATCACGCCGGGAGGCTTTCTGGCGGGTGAAACGGTTTGGCGGCAACGTGCTCTGGGGGCGGACATCAACACTCCCTTCAACACTGTGCCCTTTCCCGGCAGCTCCACCTACAATATGTCGGAATTCTTCGGTTCCGGACGGCAGTCGCGACTCTCGATGCTGGTGGAAGGCCGTTTGAGAAACGCGAAGTTGTCGGGTTACGTTGAAACTGACTTCCTGTCGGCGGCTGATACCTCCAACAACAACCAAAGCAACAGCTACTCACTCCGCCAGCGGCAAGCGTGGGGCAAGGCCGAGATGGACAATGGCTGGAGCGTCACCGGCGGACAAATGTGGAGTCTGGTCACGGAAACCAAGCATGGCGTGGATAATCGCACGGAAGCGACTCCAATGACCATCGACCCTCAATATACGGTGGGCTTCAGCTGGGCGCGGCAATACGGATTGCGCCTGGCGAAGAACTTTAACAACAAGGTTTGGTTGGCGGTGTCGATGGAGGACGCGTCGGCCACGCTCACTGCGCACAATAACGCTTCCAATTTCCTGGTAGGAACCGCGGGCGTGACCAGCGGCCTGTTCAATAACCAGTCTAACTATTCCTTCAATCCGTCGCCCGATATCGTTGCCAAGCTTGCTTTCGAGCCGGGTTTCGGACACTACGAAATTTTCGGCGTGTACAGCCGCTTCCGCGATCGTGTCTTCCCTTGCGAAGACGTAGCCACAACCACGGTGTGCGGCGGCAGCACCAAGGCCGGACCGAACGCTACTGGCGCGTATAACAGTTCAAAGGACGGTGGTGGAATCGGCGCCAACGTACGCTGGTCGTTTGCCCATAAGCACGTCGATCTCGGACTCCATGGCTTTGGCGGCAGCGGCGAGGGGCGCTACGGCACAGCAGGATTGTCGGACGTTTCTGTCCACACCAATGGAACGCTTTATCTCATCAAGAGCCTGCAAGGGTTATCGACTCTTGAATTCCACAACTCCAAGGCTGATATCTACTTCAATGGCGGGGCAGAGTATGCGGGCCGCGCGGCGGACTATGACCCGGTGCAAAAAAAGTATGTGGGTTACGGGTCGCCGTTCTTTGTCAACACCGGCTGCTTAACCGAAACCGGACCGGGTTCAGGTGGATTCTCTCCTGGCGCGCTCTCGAATTGCACGGGCGACTCGCGTGTGGTCATGGAAGGCACTGCCGGTGTCTGGTTCAAGGTGGCTGACGGAGCCAAGGAGAAATTTAACTGGGGCCGAATACAGTTTGGTCCGCAGTACTCGGTCATAATCCGCAATTCCTGGTCGGGTGCGGGTGCTCCAAGCTCCGCACAGGGAGTCGACAACATGATACTCACGTCGTTCCGCTACTACCTGCCATAGCGTAGGAAATGGCGGACACTTTTGCCGGCGCTTTTGCCGGTCAACGCAAAGCTACCGGCACCTGGACAGATTCACGCTGTCTGGGTGCCGTTTTGATTTTGAGCGAAGACAACGGTTCGAATCTCTTTTGGGTCAAGCGGCTGCGTAGCCTTGCTCGATGCTTTATACTGAAGGTCCCGTACTTGGAGCTGCACTCAAGGGAATCGTTCGCAGGGAAAATCTCACAGATAAAACGTAAAGCGCTCTCCCATGGCTCGAATCTCGCTCGACAACCCACAGTACTTTTTGAACCGCGACACTTCCTGGCTGGCATTCAATCGGCGGGTGCTCGAAGAGGCATCGGACGAAGGAAATCCGCTTCTGGAGCGGCTGAAGTTTCTGGCCATCTCCGCGAGCAACCTGGATGAGTTTTTCGAAGTGCGCGTGGCCGCCATGATGCAGCAAATCGAGGACGGCTACAACGAGGCCGGGCCCGACGGTGTAACGCTGATGGAAAAACGCGGTCTACTGAACCGGCTGACGCACGAATTTGTGGACGATCAGTATGACTGCTGGAATGGAAGTTTGCGTCCAGCGCTGGCCGAGAATGGAATTCGGGTTCTGGGACTGCACGAACTGGATGCCGATGCTTTAGGCTTCGTAGAAGAATACTGCGAAAAGGAACTGGACCCGCTGTTGACGCCGGTTACCGTGGATCCGGCGCATCCCTTCCCACGAGTCATTAACAAAGCTTTGTGTCTCGGTTTTCTGCTGCGCCGGCGGCGGCGCTCGGCGCTCACTTACACTGGCGTAGTTTCCGTGCCGCGGGCTTTGCCACGGCTGGTGCGGTTGCCGTCAGAGGGCACTGCCGACTTTATTTTCCTGGCCGACCTGGTGGCACATCATGCCGTGCGCATGTACCACGGATATGACATCGTTTCGTCCGCGCCTTTTCGCGTGACTCGCAACAGCAATCTGTATTTGGCGGAAGAAGAGGCGAGAAGCCTGCTGGAATCGGTGCGTGCGGAATTGCATAACCGGCGCAAAGGGGATGCGGTCCGCATGGAAATTGAAGCGGATGCCGACCCGGAGATCATCGATCGCTTGCGCACGGTGTTCGAGCTGGATCCGTGGCAGGTTTTTCCGGTAAATGGTCCGGTCAATCTTTCGCGCCTGTTTAATGTCTACGAGCAGGTGAAGCGGCCGGATCTCAAGGACCCCGCTTTTTCTCCGCGCGAGTTACGGCTCACTTCTAAATTCAAGGACTTGTTCGAGGAGCTGCGCGCGCATGACATTCTGCTGCATCATCCATTCGACTCCTACGACGCCGTTATTTCGTTTATTGAATCGGCGGCGGAGGATGAGAATGTTCTTTCCATCAAGCAGACTCTCTACCGCACCAGCGAACATTCATTGATTGTGCCTTCGCTAATGGACGCGGCGTCGCGCAAGGAAGTAACCACCGTGGTGGAGTTGAAGGCGCGCTTTGATGAAGCTTCGAATATACGCTGGGCGCGCGATCTGGAAGACGCGGGAGTGCAGGTCTTCCACGGCCTGGTGGGCCTGAAAACGCACTGCAAGTTGTCTCTGCTGGTGCGGCGCGACCCTGACGGGGTGGCGCGCAGTTATGCTCATATCGGCACTGGGAACTACAACGCAAACACTGCAAGAATCTACACTGATTTAAGTTTGTTCACGGCCAATCCTGAGATCACGCGTGCCGTGCACGATGTTTTCAGTTTCCTGACGGCTTACGCTGAGAATCCAAGCTACGAGCCGCTTTTGGTGGCTCCTCTGGATCTGGCGGAGAAGTGCATCGCCCTCATTGATCGGGAGACCGAGCACGCGCGGCAGGGCAAAGAAGCTCGCATCATCGCGAAGATGAACGCGCTGTTGGACAAGGGTGTGATCCAAGCCCTTTACCGCGCGTCGCAAGCTGGCGTACAGATTGATCTGATTGTGCGCGGTATCTGCGCGCTGCGTCCGGGCGTGCGCGGGGTGAGCGACCACATCCGCGTGCGCAGCATTGTCGGCCGGTTTCTGGAGCATAGCCGGATTTACTACTTTTCAAATGGGGGCGAAGAAGCGATTTATATCGGCAGCGCAGATTGGATGCCTCGCAATCTTTATGAGCGTGTCGAAGTGCTGGTGCCGCTGCGCGATGAAATGTTGCGGGAACGGGTGCGGCATGAAATTTTGGATGCCTATTTGGCCGATAACCGTAAGGCAAGAATTCTGTTGAAGGATGCTACTTACATGCGTGCCTGGCAGCCCATGCACGGCGCTCGCAATCGCCGGCCGCCCACTGGGGCCGCGGCTTTCAGCGCGCAGGATTTCCTGATGCGGGTTGCGGAAGGGAAGGTTCCCACCGCCATCCCCGCTCACGTTCCAACAGGAAAGCGAAAAGCGGTGGGAAAGGAACGATAAACCCAGATGATCCTCTATTTTCTACGCCATGCCAGCGCGGGCGAGCATTTGGTGAATCCGAAGAAGGACGAGAAACGGGCGCTCGATAAAGAAGGCATTGAACAGTGCGGCTACGTTGGACGCGCTTTAGCCGCGCTCGATGTGCAAGTGGACGTGATCGTTTCCAGCCCACTGAAGCGCTGTACTCAGACCGCCTCTCTGGTGGGCAACGAATTAGGTTACGAAGGGAAGCTGCAGATCGACAATGGGCTGCGCCCAGAGGCTGGGCTGGCTGACTTTCGCAAACTCCTGGAGAAATATGCGCGCCAGGAGGCGATTCTGGTGGTCGGGCACAATCCGAACCTGAGCCAATTTCTAGGCGCGGTGATCAGCGATTCCGGTTGCGAGGCCTCGGTGGAACTGAAAAAGGGCACTGCGGCTAAGGTGGAGATGCGCCGCGCTGCGGGCACACTACAGTGGTGTGTTACGCCGAAAGTTTTGAGGGCGCTCTACGACACAGCCGTTGAGAGTTCGCGGCCGAAGACTTCGCGGAAATAATCGCGTTCTTTCTCTACTGCCCAGAGTTCCAAATCCACACCCATTCGCCGCCTGGGGACCAGACTCAACTTTACTTCTGCCGAGCGAACTCCCACGCGCACTTTTTCCACTGCACGACTGCGGCCCAGGTTCAAAGCACGCGCCAAGCGAAGCAACAGGATGGCCTTCTGCACATTCGCGCGATCACCTGGATCGAGCAACTTCATGGGACCATCCTCCAGAGCAGGGCGCGATTTTCCCAGATAGCGGGCGACGGCGGCGATGATGCGCCGTTGCTGCGGGGTATAGCCGAGAATCTCAGAGTTGGAAATGATGTAGTGAGTATGCCGGTGCCGGCCGTTCCGATTTACGTAGTCGCCGACTTCGTAGAGCATGGCCGCGGCCGAAAGCCATTCGCGATATTCCGGAGGCAAGCGATGCAGTGATCGCAGCGCGGAGAACAACAGCGTGGCATGGTCGCGGACGTCCAGCGCATGTTTGCGATCGACACGGTAATGGTCGACCGCAGTCATAATGGATTCCCAGCGCTCGAATTCGATCTGTCGGCCGGAGCGAGTGCTGCGATCGTAGTCGGCCGCCATCTGGGCGAGAATGCCGTCGCGCAGTCCGAGAGGCGAATAGCGGAAACCTTTCAGGCGAAGCCGATCAATGAGTTCCTGATAAACGGTGGCGCCGGCGACGACGATCTCCGCGCGGCGTGGGCCAATACCTTCGATTTTTCGGCGCTCGGTGACTGGCAGGCGGGCCAGTCGTTTGGCAATGCGGGTCATTTCGGCAGAGGACACCATGAGCCGCTGGCTGCGTGTTCCCCGGCGCAGATGGCTGGCGACGGCCGCCAAGGCAGCTGCCGTTCCAGATGTCGCAATCACATTCTTTACTTTCGCCGAAGTAATGCGGTCGATGATGCGATTGACTTCACGGGCAATGAAGCCGCGCAATCGTTTCAATTCTCCTTTGCGCGTGGGATCGTGCCGCAGGAATTCGTTGGTCAGGCGAACCGCCCCCAGAGGGAGGCTGACTGCATCGCGAATGTGGCCGCCCTGGGTGACGGTGAGTTCGCAACTGCCGCCGCCAAGATCCATCATGAGCGTGGGCGACCGATCTACGCGGCCACTGGAGACAAGCCCCAGGTGAATGAGCCGCGCCTCTTCTACGCCCGAAATGATCTCGACTCGCCAGCCCGTGGCCGAACGCACCCACTCCAGGAATGCCTGCGAATTGCGCGCGTCCCGCAGCGCGCTGGTCGCAACCACACGCACGTTGTCAGTGACGATCTGTTGCGTGGCACGATGGAACCGGCGCAGAACTTTTACGGTTTCCGCGATGGAATCAGGAGTGAGAAATCCGGAACCGAAAACGCCTTCGCCCAGGCGCGTAACTTCCCGGTCCTCATGGAGCGGGCGCAGTCGTCCCGCCTGCAAACGCGCAATCTTTAATCGTACGGAGTTGGAGCCGATATCGACCGCGGCAAACGTGGGCATGGGGAAGGCTCACAGTTTACATGGACGCGGGGCGGATCGTCACGGCGGGTTGCAGGATGGTAGTGGCTCAATTTGAATCTTTCGGTCGATAGTTCGGAGTCCTTCTGAGTGCAGCAATTTTGCAGGCGGAACGAAGAGCCTGCCCTGACATGAAGTCGAAGGGATCTCCCACTGGTCGTATCTATGGGAGATCCCTCACGCGGCTGAAGTACGCCGCGCTTCGGGATGACGCCTCGTAGGAGAAT
>Ga0182024_10006984_pt1 | contig 24555 bp, 28 predicted proteins | sample P32metaG_FD_120480 | JGI IMG/M metagenome (GOLD analysis project Ga0182024, IMG submission 120480) | Permafrost microbial communities from Stordalen Mire, Sweden - P3-2 metaG (Illumina Assembly) | ecosystem: Environmental > Terrestrial > Soil > Wetlands > Permafrost | place: Sweden: Stordalen...
CAGCCATCTCCAAGGGGCTAACGGTCAAACCAGCTGGGCGAGCCAGGAGGTGCTCATCCGGGCCGACATGGACGACGCGGCCATGGTCAAGACGCTGATCCACGAGGCGGCTCACGTTCTGTTACATCAAGCTCCGCCGGCCCGCTACCTTCCCCGGGCCCTCAAAGAGGTAGAAGCCGAAAGCGTGGCCTATGTAGTGGCTTCAGTCCATGGGATGCCAACCGACGAGTACAGCTTCCCCTACGTGGCCGGTTGGGCCGGCGAGGACGCCGACAAGGCCATTCGAGGGACCCAAGCGCGGGTCAACGCGGCGGCGCAGGCCATCATCGCGGCGTCGCCCGCAGAGCACACAGGGGGTGCGAGGCCGCCAGGCACCGACTTGGCAATGGCGCAAGTGCGCCGACTTGAAGGAGAGGCCGCAACGGCAACGGCTCACCTCGAACCGCACGGGCTCAGGAGCGAAGCAGTGGAACCAGCCCACGGCGGATTGGACGTGGCGTGATGGCCCAGGGCCCCCGACGCCCATTGTCCGAACCGACCGATCTCGCCCTCTACGCCGTGGCAGGAGGCCTCGGGCTCGTTGGTGTCCTCTGGCTTGGTGGGGCCATGTCGGCCCTTCTTGTCGGTCAGCGGGTAGGGCGTGACGATGTGTTCGCTGGCCTCGCCGCGTTTGGCTATGTGGGTGATCCCAGCCGGGCCTGGCATGTCGCGGTCGGTCCGGCCCTTCTCTACTGGAGTGTCACCGGAAGTGCGCTATTGGCGGCAGCGGCCCTCACGATTGCGCTAGGACGATTGCTGTCGGTCGAATCCCGTAGGAAGGGCGACGACCCCACCACCATTGTCGGCCTCGCCGACCGTCATCAGGTCAAGTCCGTTTCAGGCGCGTCAGCCCTGCTGGCGCGTGCGGCGACCTTGCGACCGTCTCTGCTTCGTCCAGTCCCGGCCGACATCGGCTACTCGCTGGGATCGGCGCGTGGGGTGGAGTGCTGGTCGTCGGTTGAGGACTCGATGATCGTGCTCGGGCCACCTCGCAGTGGCAAGGGCTACAACGTGGTGATCCCCATGCTCTTGGACGCCCCGGGAGCGGTGATCACCACGGCAACGCGAGCAGACAACCTCTCGGTCACGATCACAGCCCGGGCCGCGCACGGCCCCGTGGGAGTGTTCGACCCGGAGGGGCTGGCCGCAGGGGTCCCCTCGGCTCTGCGCTGGTCCCCCGTGCGGGGTTGCGAGCGCCCGCAGACCGCCATGATCCGGGCCAACGCGCTTTGCGCCGAGAGCGCAGGAGGCACCGAATCTGGGAGCTTCTGGAAGCAACAGACCACCACGGCGGTGCGTTGCCTGCTACACGCCGCAGCCCTTGAGGACCGACCGCCGGTCGACCTCTACCGCTGGTCACTCTCACCGGCGGCTGCCAAGGAAGCGGTGGACATCTTGGTCCATAACCCCCGAGCGGTGCTCGCCTGGGACAAGGCGCTTGATGCCATTGTCTCGGCCGACCAGCGTCAACGAGATTCGGTGTGGGCCATGGTGGCCAACGCCTTCGCTTCTTTGGCCGACCCCTGTGTCCTCGACGCCGTCTCACCGGGTCCCGGCCAGACCTTCGACCCTGCCGAATTTCTTTACCAGCGTGGCACGCTGTACCTCCTCGGTACGGCGTCAGGGGCCAGCGCAACCGCCGGACTGGTTGCCGCCTTGGTCGAAGACCTCGTCGACGTGGCCCGCCGTCTCGCTGCTCGTTCGACCGGCGCCCGTCTCGATCCTCCCCTGGGTCTCATCTTGGACGAGGCGGCCAACTATCCGCTGCCCAGCCTGGGGGCCCTTATGTCAGAAGGGGGCGGGACGGGCATCACCACCCTCGCCGTGCTCCAATCACTCGCCCAGGCCCGTCACTGCTGGGGCCGCCAACAAGCACAGGGCATCTGGGACTCAGCCATCGTCAAAATCGTGCTCGGGGGCGGCTCCAATGCCGATGATCTGGCGGACATCGCCCGGCTCGTCGGTGATCGCACCGAGCGCGAGTTCACCCAGACCGCTCAGTCGGGTGGCGGAAGGTCGATCTCGACATCGAACCGGGAGCGGCCAATACTCGACCCGTCGGGCATTCGGGCGATCACTCCGGGCCATGGGCTGTTGTTGTTGCGTTCGGCGCCACCGATCATGCTCACGCTCCGTCCGTGGACGGCCCGCACCGATGCCCCACAGCTACAACGCGACCGGGCCGCGGTCGAAGATGCCATCCAGAAGGCGGCCGGACAGAATTGGCCGGGCCGTGCGTAACCCCCGGTTCGGGCTGCCGTGGTCAACGCGTCGCCTCCATCGCCGTGCCGCCTATTGCAACTACATGGCCAGCCAGCGATGGTTTGCGCTCAGAGAGCGTTGGGCGGCGGACTGGGTCGAGATGCACGGCACCGAACCACGCTGCCTCGTTTGCGACGTCGAATGGGCGCTGTGTGACGACCTCCATCACCGCACATACGAGCGCCTCGGAAGTGAGGCCCGCCGAGATCTGATCCCGCTCTGTCGCAGCTGTCACGGCGCCCTGCACCGGATGCTCGAGACCGATCGATCTTGGCGCCGGCTAGACCGATCGCAAGCCACGGATCTGATCGTCGTGACGCTGCGGCGCACGGCCCACAAGCGGGGAGTACGGCAATGGGCGAGGAAGACATCGAAGGCGTGACGGTCGGAGGGGATCGGGCTGTGGAGCGGATCGGTGAACCGGGTAGTGAACGATCATCGGCCCTGGCCAAACTGTTCGAGACCGATGAATTACTCGACCTCGACGAGATCGCCGGACCGTTCCATTGGCCGAGGCTATCGGCAGACGAAGCTGCTCGGGAATGGCCCGCCCTGCGCTCCTGGGTTGAGCGACTGATGGCGCGGTTCCCTCATCTCGATCATCATGTGATCCCGCGTTGCTGGTTCCTTCACAACGGCCACGTCGAGGCGCTAGCCGCCCTTCGTGACCAAGAGCGGATCAACTACGGCGAGACCGCTCCGGGAACCGCCGGGGTGGATTGGCACCGGGCATTTCGTGACGTCGAAGCCCGTTTGCACGAGTGGACCGCTCAGCTTGCGTGCGGCGCGACCCATGAACCGCGAACCCGTCAAGGTCAGCCGACGATGTCCGGCGAGTGGGACGCATTCATCGAGGAAGACGTCGAACGCCGGAGCCGCCGAGCGATCGACGACGCTCTGAACGAATGAGGGACCGTTGATGGGCTGCCCGTCGGGCAAATGGTTGCGAGTCCACAACGAGGAGGATGGGGAGCGGTGAAGGTCAATGTTTCGAGCGGCATGGTCACTTGATGGAGGCGAACCGAAGGAAGGGTCCGCCGCCGCTACCTGCAGGCGAAGGGGGGCACGCACCACAAGGACACAAGGAGGTTCCCGAGCCAGAGGGGAGACGCCAGCGTTTGCTGCCGGTCGGAGATGCGGCCGACTATCTGGGAGTGTCCCGAGCGACTGTCGAGCGCCTCGTCCATCGTGGTGAGCTTCCGATCGTGAAGATCGGTGGCTCGACACGCTACGACGTTGATGACCTTGACAGCTATATCGCCATCAACCGGTGCCGGAACCGGAAGCGGACGGCGTGATTTCCGTGACCTTATTCAGAGGGAGGGAGGGATCGTGAGGGGACATGAGGAGATCGCGACGCTGCTACCAGGAAGGTCCTAGCGCCAGTCACAATTGCGTGACGGGGCGCCGTTAGGAATCGGCATGCCGATCCGTGGCGAGAACGCGGGTTCGATTCCCGTCGCCCGCTCTCTTCGAACGCCGCAGGCCGACCCCGGATTCTGCATTGCGGCGTTCCAGCGTTCGCTCGCACGGAACGACCGTCGTGCCCCCTACGTGCCCCAGCGCGCCCCAAATGGTTCTCCGTTCTCAGCTACCCAGCCTGAGGACGGACGTCAGACATGCAACGATCCCGGCTCAACTTGCTCACAGGCGTAGCTGTCGAACTGCAGCGCTGAAGGAGAAGCCACATGTAACAGGGTTCATCGGATTTCACATCAGTGGGGGAGCCACTGCATCCGGCGGTCCCCCTGAATTATCGGCAGGCACTTCGAACCGGGACCAGCTGGCTGACGCATCACCAGGTGACCTGACCAGGGAGTCTGACTCGGGATCCTCAAGAGCTGCGGCCCTATACGCCCTCTGACGGGTACCTGCCGCTGGTGGCGATGTCCTCCAGCGGCTTGAAGGCCCTCACGCCACTAAACCGACCAATCCGTGTTCATGGCGGGCTGGGTGCAAAATTCGGGCAGTGCAGATCCGACCCTTGACTGCTACAACCGGGAGTGCCTCGTGGCAAAAGAGGGAGCGCGCACGTGAGTCAAGGAACCGGAATGAACTCCAAGGAGTGGACCGCTCTGGTGTTCCTCGTCGTCTGGACGGGTCTGGGTATCTATTTCGCCATCGCGATTGCTCACCAGCACGGTCACTGGGACTGGGCGGGAGTGATCTTCCCAGCACTCATCACCGTGGGTGGCTGGGTGGCGATCGGCAACTACATCGGCAGCACGCGGTAGGCCGTGATGAAGCTAAGGGTGGGAGGAGCAGTTCTACTGACGGTGCTCTTGCTCACATTGTCCGCATGTGATGGAGGTTCTCCAAATTCACACTCCACGGCAGCGACGCCTGAAACCATTACTGTGACCGTTCCGCTCTGGGACATCGCAAAGGCTGTTCAGTACTGGAACAGCTCGGGTGGAGTAACTACCGCTCAAGGCGTCTGGAGAGCGGCGCTGTGCGATTCGTCAGAGCCGACTCCGAGAGAAGTCGCAACCAACTCTACGTCTATCACCTACCAAGTCCATCTGAGTAGCCGCGAAGTCACAGCGATCAAGAACGCCATCGCGCATTCGTCACTTTGCTCTGGGTACTCCATTCGACAGACATACGAAGTCGTCTTTAACGCGGAGTCATACACCGGACTGACCACGACCACGACATCACCACCGGTGCCCAGTACGACCTCGCCACCAGCTAGTACTACGACCACCACAGACCAAGCAGCAGGTTATTTCAACGTCGCAGATGTAGAGGGTTACTTGAACGGCATCGCCGTGACCCAGCAAGGCGACGAAATGACTTGGTCAAGTGGTGAAGCAAGTACCGACGATGGAGTATGCACGTTTACTCTCACCAACAGTGAAGGAGAGAGTGCCAGCCTCGCTGACAGCATTGTGGTGAGCTGCGGACCTCCGAGCATCTCGGACACCCTGTCCGAGGCTGACGTACACGAAGCAACGCCATACCTAATCGGGATCGTCAACGACATCGGTGGACAGCCTGCAACCAGCTGGCTTATGCAACAGATCAGTTCTGCCGGTAGTGGATCGGGATTGGTCGCAGAGAAGCTTTTTGGTTCGGTTGCTGTCGATGTGAACTTTGGAGATGGGCAACTCTCCGAAACGCTGCTCTGGCAAGGTTGAAGGTAGCGCGACTTGAGGAAACTGAACCGCCCTGGGTTCGATAGAGTGTGTGATGTGGCACCGGTGAAGGTGACGCCTTCGCTGCGGGATACCTCGCAATGCGGCTAGGCGAGGGCGCGTCCCAACACGTTGGTGCCATTGTTGGTATGGCACTGGCTCGGCAAAAGATGCGTCAGGTCGCTCGGGCACTCCGCTGCATTGCCTGTCCACGCATACATACGTGAAGGCCCGCTGACCGATTCCTCCCACTCAGCCTGTGACAATGCGAACCGTTAGATTTGCCATGTGAGCGGGATCGACACAGTCAGAGGAATCGGCTTCCAACACGCGGTGACCGTTGACGCGGTCGTGGACCTGCTTGAGGACGATTCGTTAGCACGAATAGAGGTCGAATCGGCGGAGGAGATTGTTGACTTTCAGCTCGTGTCGAAAATTGGGGCGCGCGTTCGCATTGAGCAAGTCAAGACTCGATCGTCAGAGACAAGTTGGTACCCATCGGAGATATGGGAGCTGATCTCGCGGTGGCAGGAGCTTGCGGATACTGAAGAGGCAGTGTTCGTCTTCTCAACCAACGGCACCCTTGGCCCAGGCGCATCAGATGTTGAACGTCTTCTAAGTCGCTACGCCAACGGCAGCCATGCGGAATCTGATGAACTTGAGGTGGAAACTCATCACATACCACGGAACTCCTCGGTTCTGAGGAGGGTCAGAATCGATTCGGAGCTTGGCGGCACTTCCTCAGTGCTTATCCAGGCCGAACGACGAATTCATCGAATACTTGAATCCGTGAAGCCGACAACGACTGGCGAGGCCGAAGAGATGGTCAACAGGCTCTTCAGGCGAATCGCCCTCGTCGATAACCATGGGCCCCATTCAACGACATTGACACGAACCGAGGCCGCAGAATTGATTGGGTTGGCGGAAGCCGACGTGTCTACAGGAAGCACGTGGGATATTGATCTGAAGCTTCGGTACTGCCAGGCAATCGAAGCTCTACCGAATCCAGATTTAATCGTCGCATTAGATGCCGTTGGCGGCGGGACTCCTACCCAGACTGATTCTGCAGCGCTCGACCTTGTGCTTACAGGCAGCACGGCTACTGATATTTTGACGACCGAGAATCTTGCGTCAAATCCGCAAGACCTCGCACTCGTGGGCCCGGCAGGTTCTGGAAAATCGACCATGCTTCGAGCCGTCGCAATCGAGTCTGCTCGATCGCAATTGCTGCCCATCCTCATCGACGCCAAGCGTGTCAATGGAAATCTGGATCGGCAGATCCGTGTCGCGGTTGAACGTACGCTGAACAGAGGAATCTCCCTGGCCGCGGTTAGCCGCATACGAAGGGAACCGGATCTTGTACTTCTGCTCGATCGAGCGGCCGACCTGGAATCAGTCGAACTTGAAGCGCTGACCTCCACCCTCTCCGAGTTACGACTATTCAATCCTACGGTTCGCGTTCTTGTTTCTGGGAGAAGTACTGGGAGGGCGGCAGCCTGGGGCATGCCCGTATATCGAGTCAACGGACTAACGGCGCAGGGTCGGCGCTCGATCGCCTCAGCACTCCTCATTGAGAATCCCGATGGTGTCTGTCGAAAAATAGAGGATGCGCTTGGCGACGCGGTCGAGAACCCTCTCATATTTCGACTGGCGCTATCGGTTGATCGCCTGCAAGAGGACCCTTCGACACCAGCGGAGGCCTATCAGGAGTTTCTCAAGGTACTCGAGGTCCGGTCAACAATTCCCACCGAAGCCGTCTATGTGGTTCTAGGTGTGGTGGCATGGGGGCTTGTCGGATCGGCGTTTCCCTCAATGGATCGTCATGCGTGGTTCGATCATCTGAGTTCGGCCATTGTGGCGCTTAATCAACAAGGACTGTCCTCACTGCCCGACGCCGAAACGATCTCGACAGCCGGTCAACAAATCGGACTGTTTGTAGTCGAGCCTTGGGATGATGTGAAGTGGCTTCACGATTCGTTTATCGAATTCCTAGCGGCCTGGACTATCCAACGCGGTCATATGCCATTGCCCGAAAATGCGTCTCCAAGGTGGGCAAACTCACTAGATTTGCTATCGCAGGTTGCGGGAATGTCCGATGAGCTCGCTCGCTTGGTGTGCTCTGATCAGCTGCTGGCGCAGCGCATGGCAAGTCGCGACAACAGAGACGCTGCGTCGTCCTCAGCCGCCCACATTGCGGAGCTTGTGCAGCTTCTCCGGGCTCCACTGGGTGACGCTGATCCCGCGCAAGACGCCAGAGGGCTCCGTTTGTGGCTCTCAGGGGAGCGTGTGATCGCAGCGTTGCACCCTGATGAGCAGAGTCGCACGGTTTCTGACCTTGCTGAGGTTGAGTTTGCAACGGCTCCTATCGGTTTGTTCGTTAGAGGTCCTGGACCTCCGTTGGAACTCGCGGTTCAGTTATGGCGACTGCTGGTCGACGGTTTTTTGGCGGACCAGTTCGAGGGGGCGGACCTGCCAATTCCCACTTCTCGTGATGAGCTCGCAAGAGCGATCGAATCACGCTTTGTGGAGGACCGAGTGGCACTCGAAGAGTTGGCATCGAGGGTATGTCCAACGCGGGTACAAGACGTAGTCGGACAAGCCAGATTGCTTGGGCTGCGTGGAATTGTGGGGCCAGAGGTCGACGGCCCCGGAGGGCGCATGCACCCCCTCTGGTACGAGACAACAGGTGGAGACGTCCACGTTGAGGTGGGCGACCAACCAGCCAATGGCGAGTATCGGAGTTGGCGAATCGCTGAGTCCTATCTCGATTCCTCATCCATGAACGCGGCGATCAACCATCTCAAATCTGTCATTGAAGCTCAGACCAGCTAGCGATCATGTCTGCCGAACTCTGGACAGCCGTCTTGAACACGAGTCAACAACTCGAGGAAAGTCCAAGAATCCGAGAGTTGGCAGCAACTATTCAAGAGGCACATGGGAGCGCAGCGCCCGTAAATCAAGGCGGGGGGCCCGCGTGGCAGCAGAGTCTTTCCAGCCTTGTAGGAAGAGGCAATTGGCGATACCACGAGCAGGTATTCCGCTTTGCAGAGCTGGCGCCCATGGATCCACTTTTCGACAGTGTTGTTGAGAACCCCGACGGTCGAGAGCTGATGGAGCGCATCCGCCAGGTGGCTCATGCCGGCGTTCTTACGTTTGAGTGGCTGCGGGCTCGCCTGCCGGGCTACCCGAATGTGCTGGCTCCACAGTCTGCCGTCGAGCCGATGGAGGTCTCACTCTTCAGCTACCCGTGGGTTCGCAGCCTCAGACAAATGAGGCTCCACATGGGTAACCCCCCGAATCGTATTTCGGAGTCTCTGGAGATTCCTAGCGCCGGCATAGCGCAAGCACTCCAGCGCCTTTCCTCGCAGCTCGAACGTTCGCCTGAATTTGTGAGGCTCCGTGGCGCCCGTGATCAATTGACTCCTGAGAGCCGAGCACAGTTAACTGATCTGCGAAGGAGAGCGAAGCATGACACCTCTAATGAGGTAGTAGATGCGATTGAACCTCGGCTTGCGATGCGACGGTTCGCAATCAGAAGTGCAGCCGTACAGCGAATTTGTAAAGAGGCGACTGGACCAGCAGCCCTCTACATCGAATCCTTTCAGTCTGCCGAGGCATTGCTTGATGACGTATGGGGAGCTCTGTCGTATCTCGCTGCCTGGCGGTCGCCCATCGGCATTGGAGAGCCCATCAGATTGACGCAGGCTCTCTATCCCAGTCAGCGACTGGATCTGCTGACAGTTGATCCACGAGCAATGTTCCTGTGGCCTCGAGCATTGGTGATCGTTCCGCGAGTAACGGACCATGGATCCATGGCTTTGACCATTACCAGGATCACAATGTCATTCTCTGGGCCCTCATCATTCGGCGGCCACGAACTAGACGGCGCTGGGGAAGTCTTTGAGGGGCTTGCCGATTTGAACGGCGTCCCATGGCTTGCTTGATGAAGGAAGATGATCGGCAATTGGGGCCCCGGCAAGTCCGTACAGGTGATTGGCCGACCGAGCGACAGTGGCTGTTCAGGTTCACATGCAAGCTGGGCGTTTCCCATGATGTGATCCAGCAACTGGTCGTCGGAAATTCGAGGCGTTCCCGATCTCTATGGGTACGCAGTGGGCACAAAATCTCAACCGGAAAACCGACGGCTATTGGAAACAGCCTCTGAACTGGGCCTTTCCGGTGGTCGGGACCGGGGTCGATCCGGTGACCTCACGCTTTTCAGGCGCTCGGGCATGGAGAGAGGCGACAAAACACGATCGGGAAACCACTTCGTCGGTGAGGGCACCTCCGATCGCGGAGTCTCGATGACGATGACGATGACGATGACGATGACGATACCGAGCGCGGGAGGCGGGTCGCGTGAGGCAGAATCAGGACTCGATGGTCATCGCCGTAGTGTGTCCTGCAATCCTCGTGCTCGGTACCACAATCTGGGTGGGATTCGATCAAGGTCATATCAAGCGCACCTACGGCGAGGAGCACATCGGCGACAGTTGGTTGCCATGGGTCCTGGGGTGTGTGCTCCTGTGGATCCTGTTTTTCCCCCTGTATCTCGTTACCCGCAGCGCGCAGCGCAGGGGTGAGCCGATTCCTCCGGTGCCGGCTGTGGATGTCACAGACCCCCGCGGACTTCGTTGGCATCGAGATACCTCTGGGTTGTGGTTCTATTGGCAGCCTCAGGCCGGCTGGGTTCGATTCCCGGACCCAGCGAATCCGCGTGCCCCGATGCCTGAGTAGAGCTCATGCGCGCCTTTGACGCGCTCGAATGGGCCAGTCTGGTCAGGATCGACCCAAGCGGGGCGTGCCGACTTACTCGCGAAGCTCTGGAAGAGTTCCGCAATTGAGGTGATGTACCGCTGACGAAGCGGGTTCTCGCCGACCCCCGATGCCGAGGAGCACTCGCTGCTGCATCCCGGCTACTTCGCCAGGCGACCGAGAGCTGGCGTGGAAACGCCCTTCGGTTGGGCGATTCCAGGCAGTGGAAGCTTCTATGGATTGGCCGGTGCCGGAAGGCCACCTGAGCGGGCCCCGATGAATGGTCCAGTCGTTATGCGGGCACTGGTTGATTTCTGTCGATCCAGGCCTGGGCGAACTCGCTGGGCGTGAGGTCGCCGTGGGCCGAGTGTGGTCGGTTCATGTTGTAGTCGATCCGCCAGTCCTCGATGAGCACCTTGGCCTCGAGCAGGGAGTCGAAGCGCCAAGCGTTGAGCAGCTCGTCGCGCAGTCGCCCGTTGAACGACTCGATCCAGGCGTTCTGCCAGGGCGAGCCCGGGTCGATGAAGACAGCGCCGACGCCGTTGAAGCGGCACCAGTCGGCCACGGCATAGGCGATGAACTCGGGACCGTTGTCGAATCTGACGAAGGCCGGGGCGCCGCGTTCGACGACCAGGCGGTCCAAGGTGGCCACAACGCGGTCGGCGTCGATCGAGCGCTCGACCACGATGGCCGGACACTCCCGGGTGAACTCGTCGATGACGTTGAGCAGTTTGATGGTGCGGTTGTCCTCGGTCGTGTCGAACTGGAAATCGAGCGCCCACAGGGCGTTTGGGGCGATGAGGCTCATGGCGCCGACGCGGGTCCCGATGCCACGTAGGCGCTTCTTGCGCTTGCGATAGGGCACGCGCAGGCCTTCTTCGCGCCAAAGGCGCTGAACCCGCTTGTTGTTGACGTGGCGGCCCTCGCGGCGCAGCGCCTTGGCGGCACGGCGCCAACCCCATCTCGGCCGTTCCTTGGAGAAGGCACGCAGGAAGGCTCGCAGCGCTTCTTCGTCATCGGCTGGCGCGGGAATGGCCAGGCGCTGGGTGGAGCGGTGCTGGCCGACCACCGCACAGGCTTTTCGTTCGGAGACCCCGAACCGCTGGCGCAGTGTGTGCACTGCAGCCCGGCGACGGTTCGGGGTCAGAAGTTTCCCTCAGCCAGCTCCTTGAGCATCGCCTTGTCCAGCTCGGCTTCGGCCAGAAGCTTCTTCAGCCGCACGTTCTCGCCTTCGAGCTCCTTCAAGCGTTTGGCGTCGTTCGCCTTCATGCCCCCGTATTGGGCCAGCCAGCGGTGCCAGGTCGACTCGGCAATCTGGAGATGCCGGCACACCTCGTCGAGCTCCGCGCCGCCGGCCAAGAGCTTGTTGCCCTCGGCCAGCTTGCGGATGATCTGGTCGGGAGTGTGTCTCCGACGTGTGGACATTGGTGGGTCCTCCTTCGCTCCAGTTTGGAGCATCGGACCCGCACAGCGTCTGGACCATTACCGGGGGCTCACCTCACACCCACTTCTATGCGCCCCTCTCCGTCAGGAGACTCGACCACTGAAACCGGCCTGATGGGCGCCAATGTCGGTCGGTTCAACGCCGCCGGTGCAGTCGATTCGAAGTCGATGCGCTCGGGATCTGACGGCACCTCCTTGGGTTTGGGTGCGGGAGGCGTCCAAGCCTTGAGTGGCTGGACAACGTCTTTGCAATGAACTAATGCCGTGACCGGCGACGTTCGGGGCGTCGGTGATCAGCTTGCATGGCTGAGAACCTCCGCTCCAGCCGTGCAACAGCGTGCAACAGGCCGATTCGGATCCATTTCGTGCAACAAGCCACGACAAACAGGGGGCAACAGCGAATACCAGCGGTTCGCTGCGAAAGTGGTTGAGCTGGACTTCTCCCCTTATCCGCAGGTCACGGGGAGCCCCTCTATGGGCTTCCAAGGCTTGTTCAGGCACCTGCACAGTGAATTCGATGCGATCCGGAGAACCAGAGTCCAGTCTCTTCCGATCGTCGGAAGTTACCGAGCCAGCCGGTGGGTTTGACATACACGTCCACCCGACAAGATTGATCGAATGAAGAGCAAAGGGTTTCGCCGGCGATACATAAATAGCGGTACCACCCCACCATCGATTCCAACACCACCGCGGCGGATGGGCTGGCGGCTGAATCTGAATACAACAAATGGGGCTCCGACCAGCCATTCTCCAAGGGTCCCGTGCAATGCATGGTCAAATGCAGAACGTCTGACCCACCACCGAACGGACTGCGAATTCTCGAAGCTGCGGCCTCTCGCTCTTGCACAGCGACCCAGTCGCGATCAATTGCTGCCGTTCTATCCGGATCAAGATCACGCCATCCCGAGAATTCATCCAGCGGAAGGTGAACGCGTTGATTGAAGGGAACTTTCCATAGCCATGCTGCGAACCAATCGAGCTGGCCATCACGATCAAATATCTCAGATAGGAGCTGCAACCGCGGGTCGTTGGAAGGCTTGTCGCTCTCGTACCACCACCACAATCCGAGGTCCGGACGTGCCCATCCGAATGAATACATCAACATCTGCAGTAGGCATGTCCAATACCCACAGGAGAACCACAGCGGATCTTCCTGCCGGGGAGCTCGGGGAAACACCTCACCCGATCGGGGCGAAGCGAGCACACGGAAAATGGAGGGTATTGCAAAGCCCCATTCGACCTGCTCACCGAATGTATCGCTCCCGTCGTCGGAGCCTTCTTCCACGGGAGCGGCCAATTCCGACAGCCAAGCTTGGGGTCCCAGTCGCTTGAGCACGAAGCTGTCCGTGGTCACCTTGGGCTAATTCTCTGCTGGTGGTACAAACTCACTTCAGTCCTCCGAGCGAAGGCATTCGCACTGACGCCAGTCAGCCGAGCGCTTTCGGCCCGTCATTCAGAGGGCCGCCGCCTAATGACGGCACGACCGTGCGAATGGTAATTGCGCCAATCGATATTGGTCTCGCCGCTCCAACGGTAGGCGACCATCGTTCGTTCGAGACATCCACATTCGAGGTAGTAACCCGAAGGTGTAGGGCACCGCCGACGACCCAGAATAATGAGACGGCCCGGCGCGTGGCTTGGTGGGCGTGACCTGACAGGTCGTCGACCGGCTGCCGGGGGACAGAACATTGGCGTTCTGTCGTCTGCCCGGCAGCGGGCACTGTCGCATCAAGGGTGATGATGTCTTGTCGCTCGCCGAAGAACGTGATCATCGTCAACTGGGCACCCGAGCGATCCGCTTGGCCTTGCGAGAGCCCGCCGATCGGACGTGAGTGCCGATCCGTGGACAGTGCCCCACGAGCTGTGCCGAGCGTGTCTTTACGTGTCTTTACCGTGCAGGAAGGGGAGGGATCGTGAGGGAGCCTGAGGGGATCGCAACGCCGCCACCAGGAAGGTCCTCGGAAAGGACCTGGTCAAAACGCTGAGAACCGTACTTTCGCAATGTAGAAGTCGGCGGTTCGAATCCGCTCACCTCCACCGGTCCGAAGTTCCTGGTCAGGAGTGGTTTTCGAACGAGGAGCGCTACGATGGATTTGTGAAGGTCGTGGCTGAGGCCCTGATTTCACAAACTGACACGAAGGGGCATTCCACCTTGCGGTAGCGCCCGTAGATGCTCTGCGCCCCTCTACTTCGGATTCATGACGACGGTTCCAACTGCGCCGACCGACCACGCACGGCCGTGCGGGTGAGGATTGCGTTCCCGATCCGCGGCGGACGGGCACGGGAACCCTGTCGCGTGGGGCACCTGTTAACGAGTGAACGTCAGCGGGTCCTTATCTTCCAACGCTGGTCAGCTGGGTGGTGGCTCCTGGGTGGCGTGGCGGTGTCACGAACTACTGATGGTGGCCGCAGCGCTCTGGACGGCTTCGTGGGATGTGGTTGCTGGCCGGCCGATCAGCTTCACCAGGTCCTCACTCGCGGTGAACAACTCTCCGCGAGCCAGGCCAGCATCGGCGTCGGCAACCGAGGCGGCCATCTCTGGAGGCAGCCCCGCAGCGGTCAGGGCGCTGGTGTAGTCAGCGACCGACATGTCCTGGTAGGTGATGTGGGTGCCGAGGACGTCGCTGATCGTGGCGGCGAGTTCAGTCAGGGTGAATGGCGTTCCGCCGAGCTCGTAGGTCGCTCCGAGGTGCCCGTCGTGCGTCAGCACCGCGGCGGCGGCGGCCGCGTAGTCACGTCGGCTGGCCGCGCTGACGAGACCGTCGTGCGCGCTGCCCAACAATGCGTGGTATTGGGTGATCATTGGGAGCTGGTCGGTGTAGTTTTCCAAGTACCATCCGTTGCGCAGGATGACGAACGCCGATCCGCTGTCACGCAGGTAGTTCTCGGTGCGGCGATGTTCGCGAGCGAGCGTCATTTGTGCGGTCGAGGCGTTGACGATACTGGTGTATACGATCTGGGGCACACCCGCCCTGGCCGCCGCGTCGATGGCCTTGCGGGCGTTGTCGAATCGATCCCCGACTGTCGTCGTCGAGACCAGCAGCATCACGTCGGCGCCCGCAAAGGCTTCCTCGAGCGTGCTCGGGTCGGCGAAGTCCGCGCGCCGCACCGTGACCCCGTCCTGTGCGAGGTCGGTGAGTTTGTCAATGTCTCGGCCGGTGGCCACGATCTGGGCCGGTGGCGTTCCGGTAGCGAGGAGTTGGTCGACGACGAGCCCGCCAAGGTGACCTGAAGCGCCGGTGATGACAGTGGACATGGGGTTTCCTTTCGATAGGGCAATGCGGTGTGAGTGAAGGTTGTCGGTGATCCGCGGCGGGCGCGCCGTGGGATCGCTCAGCCCGCGGGTCCGCCGCGGCGAGCGTGGCTGTGGCGTTGGTAGTCCGCTCGGAGGATGAGGCGCGGTGCGTCAGCCGACGGCAGCCGCGGGAGTGGGGTCGCCGCCGACGGCAGCGGCAGGAGTGGGGTCGCCGCTGCGGGCGGCCAACGAGTGCCCGCGGCTGTCCCGTGAGGAGATCAGCACGAAGGCCAGGATCGCACCGGCGATGGCGAAGCCGGCGCCCACCAAGAACGCCTGATCGAACCCCTTGGTCAGGGCAACGGAGGAGTTGTGGACTCCAGAGTGGAAGAGGCTCTGGGTGCGGCTGTTGGCGATCGACGCGAGGATCGCCAGTCCGAGCGCGCCGCCGATTTGCTGCGCGGTGTTGATCAGACCCGATGCCAGCCCCGCCTCATGCGGCCTGGTCCCGGTGACCGCGGCGATCGTCACGGAAACGAAGGCGAACCCGAACCCCGCGGCCGCCAGCAGCGACGGGCCGAGGACGTCAGCGACGTAGGAACCTCCCGGTGCGGGCACTCGCGAGAACCAGACCAGGCCGCCGGCGACGAGCAGCAGCCCGGCGATCAGCGTCGGCCTGAACCCGATCCGCGTGACCACCTGGGACGCGAGCCCGGCCGAGATGATGATTCCGACCGCAAGCGGCAGGTACGCGATTCCTGTCTTGATCGGCGAGTAGTCCAGGACTTCCTGGAGGTACAGGGAGATGAAGAAGAACATCGAGAACAGCGACATGCCGAGCAGCAGGCCGACAATGTCCGCGCCCCGTAGGGTCCGGAGGCGGAAGATCGAGAACGGCATGAGCGGCTGGCGCTGGCGGGACTCGATCAGCAGGAAGGCGATCAGCAGGACGATCGCACTGGTGATCAGCAGCAGCGTCTCCGACGATCTCCACCCCACGTTAACGGCGTTGACGATCGCGTAGACAAGGAGCGATAGGCCCGCGGTGACGGTGACCGCGCCTGGTATGTCGAAGGTGTTGGTGCCATCGTCGGCGCGGCTCTCGACCAGCGTCCGGGGCGCGAGCGCTGCCGCCGCCAGGCCGATCGGGACGTTGACGAACAGGACCCATCGCCAGCTCAGTCCACTGGTGAGGATGCCGCCGAGCAACACCCCGGCCGCGCCCCCAGCGCCAGCCACGGCGCCCCAGATGCCGAGCGCGCGGTTGCGCTCAGCACCCTCGGAGAAAGTGGTGGTGATGATCGACAGCGCGGCGGGCGAAACGATCGCGGCTCCGAGGCCTTGCGCGGCGCGGGCGGCGATCAGCCATGCCTCCGATTGCGCCAGTCCGCCGGCGAGCGAGGCGAGCGTGAACAGCACGAGCCCAACCATGAACATGCGCCGGCGCCCGAGCAGGTCGGCCATCCGGCCGCCCAGAAGTAAGAAGCCGCCGAAGGTCAGCACGTAAGCGTTCACGACCCACGAGAGGTCCGTGCGCGAGATGTTCAGCGCCCGCCCGATTGACGGCAGCGCGACGTTCACAATCGAGGCGTCGATCACGATCACGAACTGCGTCATCGCGAGCAGGAGCAGGGCGAGGTTCTTCGCGCGGGGGGTGTAGAGGGGGGACGTCTGGGCGGCCCCGCCGATTGGGGTGACGGCGAGATTGGGGAACGTCTCGCCCGGATGCGACAATGTCATCTGAATCTCCTTGTCGGTTGGCACGTTGAGGGTGCGTAGGCGGTTGCGGGGGCCCTGATGCACCGGCAGCGTTGAAGGTGATCGACACCACAGTCCGAGCGAACGCTCGGGTTGTGGTGTCGAGTCGCGAGATGGGTCAGCCGCGGATAGCGGTGGTCTCGTGGGTGAACTGGCGGCGGCCGATCAGCTTGTAGGCCAGACGAACCGGGGCCGGCAGGACCTGCATGAACTTCTGCCGCTCCGCGTCATCGGTTTCCTCGGTGATGTATCCGAGGGTCACCAGGCGCCGCGTGACCGGTATCGCGCTGATGCCATGCTTGCCGAGAGCGTCCCATTCACTCTGAGAGAGTGTGACCGAGACGACCGGGAGCAGTTTCTGCTCCTCCTCATCGCAGTGACCGATCAGCGACGGCATCATCGTATCGATGCAGGCCGCCATCCGCTCGCCCGCGGCGGCGTCCGCGCTCGTCGTCCACGTCGGCAGCTCCGCGTTGATAGCCACGACGGCGTCGTTGACCTGAGCGTGTTGGGCATCCATTCGGTCCATCAGCTCCGGGTCGAGCGCACGTCGCTCGCGGAGCAGGGGAAAGAGCAGCAAGTCCTCTCCGGTGTGGTGCGTGTGCAGGAAGTCCAACATCTCTCGTGCGTGCGCGCCGATGATCTTGGATCGCGCCGGGTCATTGGCCGCGGAGCGGAACAGTCGGGATAACTGACCGACCTCGCGCCGGAGGACGCGGTGCATCAGAACCATCTCGTGGGTATCGACGCCGGACCCGGCGGTGCTCACCGTGGTTGCTCGATGATCGCGGCGCTCAGGCGGGGTGTTTGCGTGTTCACGGCTGTGTAGGGAACTATTCGCGGTGGTCTCGGGTGTGGTCATTTTGGAGTCCTTTCCGTCGGGTAGAGGGATTAGTGCCACCATGGCCCTCCGCGATGCCCTGGCCAACGGGGGGCGACCGAAGTGTTAACCGAAGAGTTTTCTCAGCCTGACCGAAGGCCCCCGGTGCTGCTCGAGCGCGAACAGGAGCTCGCCGAGCTTGAGGGGCTGCTGCGGGACGCGTGCACGGGGCGAGGGAGGCTGTCGCTGATCGAGGGGCCGGCGGGGATCGGAAAGACGCGTCTGCTCGAGGAGGTCCGTCGGCGCGCCGACCTGTCGGAGATGACCGTGCTGGCAGCGCGTGGTGGTGAACTGGAGCGGAACTTTGGGTTCGGGATCGTACGCCAGCTGCTCGAGTCCACCCTGGCAAGGACCGGAGCCGGCGAGCGGGCCGAACTCCTCTCGGGCGCCGCCCGCCTGGCCGAGCCGGTCTTTGGCAGCCCCACCACTGAGCAGGACCTGCCTGCCGACCACGCCCAGGTTCTGCTCCATGGGCTCTACTGGCTGGTGGCCAATCTCGCCGAGGCGTCCCCGCTGCTGCTAGCGGTCGATGACGTCCAGTGGGCGGACGAACCATCCCTGCGGTTCTTGACCTACCTGGCTCGACGCCTCGACGGGGTTCGCGTCGCGATCGCCATCGCCAACCGGACCGGCGAGGCCAAACAACCCCAGGTCCTCGACTCGCTGGCCTTGGAGGCCCGGCCGCCGATCATCCGCCCCAGCCCGCTCAGCGAGGCCGGGGTCGGCCAGGTGGTGCGCGAAGCGTTCGGCCACGGCGCCGGGCCGATGCTCTTCGCCGCCTGCCACCAGGCGACCGGCGGGAACCCGTTCCTACTCACCGAACTGCTCGAGGAGCTTCGGCACACCTCGGGCCATTTTGGTGAGATCAGTCCGCCCGCGGTCAGCCGTCTGGGGCCGGAGCGGATCGCGCGTGCCGTGCTACTGCGCGTCGGCCGCATCGGCCCACAAGCAGCCGCGCTGGTGCGGGCGGTGGCAGTGCTGGGAGTGCAGGCCGAGATCGCAGAGGCGGCAGAGCTCGCCGGGCTCGATCTCGCCCAGACCCGGGCGACAACCGGCGCCCTGAGCCAAGCCGGGGTCATGGAACCGGGCGAGCCGCTGCGGTTCGTCCACCCGATCGTCCGAACGGCGATCTACGAGGACACCTCCACCGGCGACCGATCCGAGCTACACGCCCGGGCCGCCCGCCTGCTCGCCGACCGAGGAGCCGAGCCCGAGTCGATCGGGCTGCATCTTCTGTCCTGCGATCCAGCGGGGGACCCGGCCAGGGTCGCCACCCTCCGAGATGCAGCTGGCATGGCGCTCTCCCGCGGGGCGCCGGAGGCAGCGGCCCGGTACCTGCGGCGCGCCCTGGCCGAGCCGCCATCTGACGACGAGCGCCCGGGGTTGCTGTTCGAGCTGGGATCGGCCGCCTCCCGAGCCGGAGACCCCCATGGGCTCGAGCTGATGAGAGAGGGCTTCGAGCTGACCAGTGAGCCTCAAGTGCGGGCGGCCGCGGGCCTCGCTCTGGGCGCCGCGCTTCACTTTGACGCCCGCAGGATGGACGAGTCGATGCTCGTCTGCGAGCGGGCCCTCGAGAGCGCCCCAGAGGCCGACGTGGCTGCTCACATCGAGGCCCTGCTGCTGCAGTCCGGGGCCACCACGCCACCAGGCCGAGCCCGCGTCGCTGATCGGCTGCGCGAGGTTCGCCTGCGGGCCGCGACGCTGCCCGATGAGATCGCCCCCGTCCTCCTGGTGCCCGCTGCGACCGACACCGTGATAACCGGTGGCCCGGCAACCCAAGCCGCCAGGATTGCGGAGCACGCGCTGGCTGGCGGCGTCCTGCTCCGGGAGCAGATCGAGAAGGACCAGCCGGTGTTCTACCCGCTGCTGTGGGTGCTGATCTACGCCGGCCACCTCAACGTCGTGGAGCCGACGCTCCGCCAAGCCGTCGCTCAGACCCAGGCCCGGGGCACTCCGTTCGGCCTCGCCCTGGCGTCTGCCTTCACCTCCCTCGCCCGACACCGGATGGGGGAGCTTGGTCCCGCCGAGGCCGCCGCAGACACCTGCCTTGAGCTCGCTCCCGAGATCGGTTGGGGCATCGCGGTACACATCGCCGCCGCGACCATGGTCTCAGTGCTGGTCGAGCGCGGCGACCTCGAGCGCGCCCAGGCGGTGCTCGACCGGCTGGAAGGAACCTACGATCCCGAGTTGACCACCAGCCAAGTCCTTCGCGAGAGCCGCGCCAAGCTCCACATGGCGAGGGGCGACCCGCAGGCGGCGCTGGACGAGTTGCTCGCCGTCGCTCGCTGGGAGCAAGCCATGAAAATCCCCGGCACGGTCGTCCCGGTACCGTGGCGCTCCGCGGCGGCGCTCGCACACCAAGCGCTCGGCGAAACAGAAACCGCACACGGGCTCGCCGAAGAAGAACTCGTGTTGGCCCAACGATTCGCAGCGCCCAGACCGATCGGCGTCACCATGCGCATCCTCGGGAGCCTGGACACCGGGGATCAAGGCATCGAGTATCTGGAAGCAGCTGTAGAACCCCTCAGGCAGAGCCAGGATCGACTGGAGCTCGCCCGGGCCCACGTCGAGCTCGGGTCTGCCCTACGACGCCAGAGACGAATCCGAGAGGCCCGCCAGCGGCTGGCAGAGGGCATGGACCTCGCCCAGCAGTGCGGAGCCACAGCTCTTCTCGAGACCGCCCACGCGCAGTCGATCCTCGCCGGCGCACGGCCACGACGCGTAGCGTTGACCGGGATAGAAGCCCTGACGCCCAGCGAACACCGCGCGGCAGAGATGGCCGCCGAAGGAATGACCAACAAGGAGATCGCCCAAGCGTTGTTCGTAACCCTGCGAAGCGTTGAGATGCACCTCTCCAATGCCTACCTCAAACTTCAGATCACCTCACGCCGAGGCCTCCCCCGTGCACTCCACGATCGGTGAGCGGGACAAGTTTTTCAGCCGTGCGAGCGCTTGGACCGCAGGGAACCAGGCGCCATTCGCCGCGTCATGAGAGCCCTGCCGATCAGACCTAACCACCGATCCGTGGTCACGCCCCAAGTCCGTTCGGGCGTGACCTTACGTGACCTTATCGAGAGGGAAGGAGAGGGATCGTGAGGGAACCTGATGGGATCGAAACGCCACGACCAGGAAGGTCCTCGGAAAGGACCTGGTCAAAAGACTGAGAACCGTACTTTCGCAACGTACGGCTCCACGAATTCTGTCACCCGCGGCCGGGGGAGGCAGGCGGCGACCAGGCGGTAGTCCGGGAAAATCCCAGGATTTCTATCGCCCTTTAGTTCCCTAAACGGGACCTCCGGGCTTACCCTGCGGAACATGAACAACCTCATTGAAGTCGCGGGCGGAGGTGCGGCCTTCGTGGCCATCCTCGGCGTGGCCATCCTCGGCGTGGCCATCCTCAGCGGCATCCGGGTGTCCCTGGCCTGCCTTGCTATTACCGCCCGGGCCACCTCATAGCCCTCAGCTGGCGGCGCCTCGGCGCCGGCCGAACTCACGGAGCCCTGTCAGACCCTCGAGGTGGTCAGGGCAAGCCCAGACGCGCCACCAGCGCTCGCCCGACGGAGCGAACCTCCGCCCGGTCCAAGTCGGCGTCTCCAAGCAGCGCGTGGCCTGCCCCTGGCGGTCATGCACCATGCGCCAGCACTGGCCCACCTCGGACACGAAAGCGTTGGCGTAGGGGTCGCCGGGGGAGTGGAGCATCACCCCGATAGGCGGTTGATGAGCTGCTCCGCTTCTGCTGGCGTCATTTCCACCAAGATCATTCCGGTGGCGCCGATCCCCGGGCTGCTGGTCTGCGCAACGTAGGCATTAAGGCCAGCGGTGCCGAGGGCGTTCTTGAGTCGCTGACCGGTCTCGTCGACGGCGCGTCGCTGGTCCATCCAGTCGAGCCACCGTTCGTACTCCCGGAGGTGAGGGCCACAGCGGTAGCGACCGTCCTCGCCGGGGCCTGCGACCTGAACGAGGCAGCCTCGTTGATGCTTGGCCGACTTGCCATCAGGGATCACGAGGACGTTGCAGAACTCGGTCGTCGGCTGGGCCAAGAGGTCCCTCGGCTCGTACATGCTCACCGGGCGACCGGGGTTTTCCTTGGGGCGCCATCCTTCTTGGTGGCGAAAGTGCGGCCGCCATCCTTCCGAGTCGCCCGGACCTTGGTGCTGTCCGACTTCCTCACCGCTTTGAAGGCGCGACCGCGGTCGTGAGTGAGTTGAGAGACGCGCTGGTAGGAGACTCCGAGCAACACGGCCGCATCCCGCACGGTGAGGCCCTCGTCTCGAACGAGGAGAGCGGCCACGTCCTGCTGGCGCTCGGTCACCGCGGCGGCGGCGGCGGCGTAGCTGGCCTTCGCCTGATCGAGTTCATCCATGGCCGCGCGCTGGGGTTCGGTGAGATCCGGGACCACCTGCACGTCGAAGCTGTCTTCGGGCGCGTCCAGCACGAGGGCGATGACCTCTCGGGTCATGGCCTCGGCCTGATCGAGTCGACGAACCTGGGTCAGCGCGCCGGGTAGACCGGCCACGCTGATGGCCCACCAGTTGCCGTCCCGCTGGGCCCGTGCGGTGTAGAGCGCTCTGCTCACCTTTCCTCCTTCGCTGCCTGCTTGAGGATCGCCTTGCTCAGTCCTTCGCCGATCTCTCGGTGACGGGGGACCGTGACGACGTTCCCGCTCACTCTGTAGAGGGTGTGGTTGGCACCCTCTCGGACGACCTCGACTGTTCCAATCTCAGCGAGCTTTTTGAGGAGGTCCGTCCTTTTCATTGAGGCTAGTCTAGCATGACTAGACAGATCAAGTCAAGGAGCGTTAGACTGAATCGAATGAGGAGTTGCCGCGGTCTCCCTCACGGCAATGGGGCAAGCAATGGCTGGACGCTCGCATCAAGTGCCCTCTGTGCGATCTTCGACTGCCTTGCCGTAGCGGCTGCCTGGCTCAGGCCAATCTCGATCAGTCGTCGGCTTTGGTCGATGTCCGTCTCAGCTGCCTTAGCGGTCCGAGTCGCGCCTCCGCCGCTTCGCCGGCTTTCGCGGCGCTCTTCCAGGTCGTGATGGCGAGGACCCCAGTCACGACCACCAGGGCGCCCGTGACGCAGACGAAGGCCTAAGAGGCCTAGTCCAGAGATCCGAGGCTCAGCACCTCAGCTGGGAACTTCGTGCGTCTCGGCCCAACGGGTCGCGGCGTCAGTCCATTCGGCATTGGGATATCCGGTCCGGTCCTCCCACACACCGAGCCCCCAGGGCTCGCCGTCACAGTTGACGCAGGTCCATTCGAGGGTCGCCGGCTCGCTTCCGAGCTGCATCTGGCGAGGGCGCGCCTCGTCGCCCATCTGCACCGTTTCGCAGGTATGACACCAGCCAATGTGACCGGCCCATGGGTTGTCTGGGTTGGAGGTTGTCATGCAGTTGAACCGTAGGCGGCGGCTGCTTCAGGTCCCGGCCGAAGGAGGTCAGCCCGCCTGATGCCGACGAGTCGGACGTGACCATTCGGTGGCGCTTCCGCCGCGGAATCGCCATTCGCTGGTGGCGGGGTCGATCGTTTCGATGATTTCCTGGCGCAGTTGTGGATTCTTTGGGTCGTATACCGCGTCGGTGGCCGCGAACGCTTCCGCCAGCGTCTCCGCGTAGCGAGTCCAGTTGCCCCCGTTCGGGCCGTGGCACAGGTCGAGATGCTGGATGAAGAACGGCCCAGGGTTCCGATCAGTCATGGCTTGTCCTAATGATTGTCCTATAACTCACGCCAAATGGCGTCGCATACCATCTTCGCACGCCGTTGTTCTCCCTGGTCATGCCGTTTTCCGTCGTCCACCGTCACGCAGTGCGGCACATCGAAACGGATTCACACGGCTGAGGTCGTGGGTTCGAGTCCCGCAGCGCCCACCACGTAGAACGTTCGAAAGCGCATGTCACACCCACCTTCCCGACGCGTTGACGGTTGAGCGCCATTGCGCGTGAGTGCACCTGTTGTGCCCTACCAAGTGGCACGGACGGGGCACGAGGCCGCTACACGGTACGTACTACAGCGTGGACACCCCCCGGTCTTTGGCTCACCCTGTTGGTGGAAACCACGAAAGGACGGGTGAGACATGGACGAGGCATCTGCACGGTTGGGCGAGCTGGTGGCGGAGGCCAAGATGCGCGCCCTGCAGCTCCGGGTCGACGATCGGGACGAGGAAGCGCGAGAGGTCGAGAAGCTGGTGGAGCGATGGGAGCCGGTGGCCCGGGGCGAGCTGTTCCCCTACGGCAGGGTGAGCGTGCTCCCATCCTGGCCGAACTGGTGGAACTGAGAACGTCCTCGAGCCGCCATGTATCGCGACCAACGCGAAGACCTGACAGGTTGAGCTCGAGCAGACCGAACGGCCGCCGGCTGCAACGTCGCAGCACAACAGGGTCGAACGGCGCCGCATCAACACCCGGCGGTACAACCGTGCCAACCCTCACAGCGTCGCAGTGACCGGTAACGCCCTGAGCAGCCTTGACTGTGTGCTGTAGCCCGCAGTGATCTGTAATGCACGCTTACTTCCAAAGAACACGCAAACCTGTGAAGTGTGAACCATTCCTTGAGGATTGGTCATCAGTGACCATGGACATTGCTTCAATCTCATTCATTGTGGGTGCAGCAGAAACGACACAGCCAGGAAGAGCCGACTGGGGGTGTGCCGAGGGTGGTCTAAAGAAAGGAGGTACTTACGTGCTCCGGAATTTCCGTATTCTTCGGGCTCACTTCCTATATAGGGATTCACACTCCTGCAACTGCCATCATGTAGGTCAGTCATGGCCTCTGTATTGCTCCTCTTGCCCGACGAACTCCTCGCCGAGATCGACGCGATACGTCCTGATGGACCGCGGCTGGAGTGGATCCGCGAGGCGCTCAGGCGCAGTCTCACCATGGCTCAGAACCAGGCCGCCGTTGCCAATGCTCAAGCGGGTCGCAGGCCCTCCTACCCGGGCCGTCCTGTACGGCGGGACCTCACCGGTACCGACGCCCGCAGGGTGACGCGCCAAGGCACGCTGCCCGGCGGCGCGGTGTGTGCCCATCCCTTCCGTGACGACCAGGA
>Ga0182024_10006985_pt1 | contig 24554 bp, 20 predicted proteins | sample P32metaG_FD_120480 | JGI IMG/M metagenome (GOLD analysis project Ga0182024, IMG submission 120480) | Permafrost microbial communities from Stordalen Mire, Sweden - P3-2 metaG (Illumina Assembly) | ecosystem: Environmental > Terrestrial > Soil > Wetlands > Permafrost | place: Sweden: Stordalen...
GATCGTGCCGTCCTTCCACTGGGCGTCCCAATCCTCGCGCTCCAATTCCTCGATGGTGCCGTCGAAATATTGAATCTCGATAGTGCCGTCATCTTCATCGTAGGCGACGACTTCGAAGAGCACGCCGCCGGGGTTGCGATACCAATCGCCGATCGTCGGTTGCGAAATCGTCATGGCATCTCCTTCAATTGCCCGCGCACTGCTCACATGCTTTCTTCATGAATGCATGGCGCGGCATCGCGGATCCCAATGAGCACTGCTATGCTCGATCACGCACCAGCTGGGCGCGAAATCATGTTGCTCCTCGCGTGTGACGCTTTCAAGAATTTATTTTTCGTGCACAGATCATGGCCGAGCAGCTCATCAAGTTCTTCGTCGTATTCCTCTTCGTGGTCGAGCCCGTATCCCTGATCCCGCTCTTTAACGGCCTCACTGACGGCGCAAGCCCGGCGTATAAACACAGGATGGCTGTGAAGGCCGTCACAATTTCGGGATTGATTATGTTGCCCTTCGCCTTCGGGGGCGCCGAGTTCCTGCGTCTCCTGGGGATCAGCCTTGCAGCCTTTCGGATCTTCGGGGGTTTGCTGCTCTTTTTGATCGCGCTTGAGATGGTCTACGCGCGCGAATCCGGCACGCGCACCTCAAGCACTGAGCGCGCCGAGAACCAGCGGCGGGCGGACGTATCCGTATTTCCGCTCGCGTTTCCGTTTATTTCCGGTCCCGGTGCGCTTGCGACGATCCTGCTCTGGTTCGGGCCGGTGCGCCTGGGCAGCCAACCGGTCATGTTCCTGGGCCTGCTCATTGCTGCCACGCTTGTGCTTGCGATTACTCTGGCCATGATGTGGCTCGCCGACCCCCTGCAGCGAGTGCTGGGCGTTACGGGCGCTAACGTCGCGCACCGTCTTGCGGGTGTGATTCTGGGTGCACTCGGCGTGCAGTTCGTCATCGACGGCCTGCACAGCAGCTTTTGACGTGCAGACCAAGATGCTCGCGCCGCCGATTCAGCTTACACGGTAGGCCAAGTCCCACACCGCATGTCCAAGGCGCTCCCCGCGCAGCTCGAATCGGGTCCGGGCGCGCTCCACCGGGCGCGGCATGAAGCGCTCGTGTGCCGCCACATTCGCAAGCTGCGGAGCCGCATCGAGCACTTCGAGCATCTGCTCGGCGTATGCCTGCCAGTCCGTCGCCAGCCGCAACACGCCACCTATCTTTAGCCGCTCGGCTAAGAGCGCGACGAACGGCGGTTGGATCAAGCGGCGTTTGTGATGGCGCTTCTTGGGCCAGGGATCCGGGAAGAGAATGAGCACCTCATCGAGTGAGCGTGGCGGAATCTGCTGCTCGAGCACCGCGACCGCGTCGTGGCACACGATGCGCAGATTGGTCAATTCCTGCGCCCCGATCGCGAGCAGCAAGCGTCCCACGCCCGGCCGGTGGACTTCGACACCCAGGTAGTCGCATTCCGGGTGCGCTTTCGCGAGCGCCGCGAGGTGATCCCCATTGCCGAAGCCGATTTCCATGACGCGCGGAACGCGTCGTCCAAAGAGCGCATCAAGGTCCAAAGGCTGCGATTCGAAGGCGACGCCGAACTTTGGCCACAGCTCAACGAGCGCCCGCTGTTGCGCCGCCGTCAAGCGGCCAGCGCGGGTGACGAATGATCGCACGGTGCGAGCGTGTCCGGATTGAGTCGGCTTAGCCATGGGCGAGAGGCCAACGATTGCGAAAATCGAGCAACGCTGAAATGCTATGACCCAGTGAAAGGCGCGATATCGTAGCACTGACCGATCATGCTGAAGGCGAGCGCATGCCTAGACATTGGCTGATTTGGAACTTGATCCCGGTGATGTGGATCGCGTGGTGTCTCTACTGGGTCATCTCTGCGCGCAACACCAAGCGTACCGTGCTCCGTGAATCACTCGCTTCGCGGATCTCGCACGTGCTTCCGCTGGTGGTTGGCATCCTATTGGTGACGCTGCCGCATGTGCCGTCGGCTGTGTTTGCCACGCGCATCTTGCCCGAGGTGCTTGCAACCCACTGGGTCGGCGGCGCCCTGGTCTTTTTGGGGTTGGCATTTACCGTGTGGGCGCGGCGCCATATCGGCAGCAATTGGAGCGGCACGGTCACCGTAAAGGAGAACCACGTGCTCGTTTGCACCGGTCCGTATGCCTGGGTGCGGCATCCGATCTACACGGGCCTGTTGGCCGCCATCCTCGGCAGCGCGGTCGCGCGCGGCGAACTGCGCGGCGTCTGGGCCTTAGCGCTCTGTACGATCGCTTTCGTTAGCAAGCTTCGTATCGAGGAGCGCTGGATGCGGCAGGTGTTTGGCGAAGAATATGAGCGCTACAGTGCGGTGGTTCCCGCGCTCCTACCGCTATCGCCGCGTTAGGCGCAAGCGCTTACTCATTCCTTTCAACGCCGGTGAGTACTAGAATTCATAGGCTGGCGGGTGTCGTCTAGTGGCAAGACATGAGCCTCCCATGCTCAGAACGAGGGTTCGATTCCCTTCACCCGCTCCAACTTCCTCAGTTTTGTCTCGAGACCTTGTGGCAATTCAGCCGCTCATAGGCTTGCGGCAGCAAGCGCGCAAACAATGCCGCCCACTTCCGCTGACCCGCATCCTCGGCAACCAGGTCTTGGCGAATTTCGAGCGCGACATGAAGCAAGGCGCGCTTTTCGCCGTGGACGGGAATCGTGTAATCCGACGCGTCAGACACACTGTACGGTTCGTTGTCGCCGACGATGAGGCTTTCCTCACGCCTCAGGAGCTCGAGCAAGATGTGCGCGAAGCGCGGGTCGCGGTTGTAGAGCACGCCCACATCCCAGCGTCGCCCCACACTCTTATACACGGGCGTGAAACTGTGCACGGAAATCAAGACGGTCGGCCGGCCAGCGTCGCGTCGCCGATCGAGCTCAAGCGTGATCCGATTGTGATAGGGCTCAAATATCTCGCGAAGGCGCGCCAACTTGTGAGACTCGCTCAAGCCGATGTTGCCCGAAACCGCCGTCAATTCGCTGACGCCGACAATGGACGTCTCGGTCGAGGGCATGCGGTTGCAATCGATAACGAGACGGGAATAGTTCTGCCGAATGACAATCGCATCGAGTTCTTTGCCGATCCTGTCGGCGAGCGCACCGGCACCGATATCCCAGGCGATGTGGCGAGCGCAGTCGGCGTCCGCAAGGCCGAGTTGGCCCTGTCGCCGCGGGATCTGCTTACCGGCGTGATCAACGACTATCAGAAAGGGCGCCTTGCTGTTTTCGTTGACGACCGTGAAAGCTTGCGGGTCTCCAGGCGCCAGAAGAGTGTCCAGCGTCTCATTCATCTGCTCGCACCTTCGTTAAATTTAGTGAAACCAGCGATCATTGGCACCTTCCATTCTGGCATAAAAAATGCATACTTCGTCCAGCCCCATTTCCGGAGCCGCAATGAGGATTTTGGCCGGCAGGCACGTCACAACATACCGTTACAAGCAGCCAGTTGGCTTTGGCGAGCACCGAATGCTGTTGTGCCCGCGCGAAGATCATGACCAGAGACTGCTCGAATTTGAGCTTGAGATTACACCGAAGCCGACCCTCGTTCGGCGCAGCCGCGATGTCTTTGGAAATAAAATAGCCGTCGCACACTTTTCCGGCCGCGCCGAGACGCTGCGTTTCGAAAGCCGCTTTCGTCTGGAACATTCGTCGGCTGAATTTCTCGATGCCGATATTGAGGGCTTCGCGCGCGATTGCCCGTTCGTCTATAACGCCGAGGACATGCCGCACTTGATACCGTTCATCGAGCGGCACTCTCCTGAGCCTGAGCGTCAGGTTGACGAGTGGGCGCAGGAGTTTTTGCGCGGCAGTGGTCTCACCAATGCGCGTGCGGTACTCGAGGGCGTGAGCCGCAGTATTCACAAGAACTTCGCCTATAAGGCGCGGCATGAAAAAGGTATTCAGGAGCCGCTCGCGACTCTCAAGATCGGCAGCGGCAGCTGTCGCGATCTTGCGATGTTCATGATTGAAGTCGTCCGCTCGCTTGGCATGGCTGCACGCTTTGTGTCGGGCTATTTGCATGTCCGAAGCCATAGAGAAAATCACAGCCGCGGCGGCAACACGCATGCTTGGGTCCAGGTCTACGTGCCCGGCAGCGGCTGGGTCGATTTTGATCCTTCCCGCGGGGCCGCCGGCAATCGCGACCTTGTGCGGGTCGCAGTCGCACGCGCTCCATCCCAGGCAATACCGCTGGCAGGCGTTTGGATCGGCTCCCCTTCCGACAATTTGGGGATGACCGTGGAGGTCCGCGTCAGCACGGTGGACTCGCAGGAAGGCGAGCGGATCGCAGCGCACGGCTGAAGTTTGATACCAGCTCTTGCACCCGCGTGGTGCAGTTGCCGCCGCGAACAGACGAATTTGGCTGCTTAGCTGGCAGTGGGGGAACTTCAGCGAGGGGAACTTACGGGGGTATGCTACGTTTCAGCATGCCTAGTCCCGGCATCCAATAAAAAGGAGACCCATTGTGAAAATCAAAGTGGGCTACGAGCTGATTTACGAGTGTCCGCGGCCGACGCCAATGATGTTGGTGCTTAACGTGCACTACACGCGCACCTCCGACCTCCTCGTTCCGGATAACGTCACCACCGACCCGACCGTTCCGATAGCCTTCTATCGCGACAGCTTCGGAAACTGGTGCACCCGGCTCGTCGCCCCCGTCGGCCTGATCAAGATTGCGAGCATCGCCATCGTCAAGGACACAGGCGAGCCGGACGCCGTCGTGCCCTCTGCGCAGCAGCACTCGATACAGGATCTTCCCGAAGAAGCCCTCGTGTTCCTATTGGCAAGCCGCTATTGCGACACCGAAAAATTTCTGCAGATTGCCTGGAACATGTTCGGTCATACCGAGCCCGGCTGGGCACGCGTTGAGGCGATCTGCGATTTCGTCCACAACCATGTCTCATTCGGCTACGAGCATGCGAGCTCCATGAGAACAGCCTGGGATACCTATCATGAGCGGCGCGGCGTCTGCCGCGATTTCGCACATCTTGCTGTCGCTCTATGCCGGTGCATGAATATTCCGGCGCGCTACTGCACGGGTTACTTGGGCGACATCGGCATACCGCCGCCCTATGGTCCGATGGACTTCGCCGCCTGGTTCGAGGCGTATCTTGGCGGACGCTGGTATACCTTCGATCCGCGCAATCACATACCGCGGATCGGGCGCGTGCTGATGGCAAGAGGGCGCGATGCGATCGACGTCGCGATAAGCACAACCTTCGGGCCTAATGTGCTCGTCGGCTTCCAGGTCTGGTGCGACGAGCTTCAGTGAGTTTGATGTCGAAGCCGACCGCTAGAGCAGGGAGCAGTGTTAGGACGCTCACGCCGAAGGAGCGTCCGAGAACAACGGCATCGACTGTCGCTCATCGCTTAGAAACTGCACCTGACTTTGAGTGCTCGCCTCGGTGCGCGGCGGAAAATAAGTCTGTGCGACACCCTGATGGACAGCGTTGATGTGCAGCTGCAATCCATCGATGAACTCGTGCAAACCGGGCTGATCGAGCTTCGCAAGCTGCGCATTGGCGAGAAACCCGCAAGCGCCTTCGAGAACGCCCAATACACCCGCGCTGCGCGGCAGCGCGGCAAGAGCATGCTCGGCCTCTATCAGGCAGAAGTGGCAGGCACGCGGAAAGTGACGGTCGCGCAGCACGAATTCGAGAACGGCGGAGCGACTGACGCGAGTTCGCTCGCTCAAGCGGTACATCTGATCGCCAGACAGCGATTTCAAGAGGTTCAACCATTGGATCGTGTCAAACGGCCTAAAGCCGGGCGCATCTGCGCTCAAATGCTGCGCGGAGCGCACATCAATAATGCGGCTCGTCATGTCGGCCCGCTCCAGATTGCGGCCGAGAGTCATTATGGTGAACGCGTCGTTGCGGCTCATCGTGCCGTCGAGCTCGCCGGTCAGGGTCTGCATGGCGCGAATGATGCGCTGCAGGAAAGGGAAGCGGGTGCGTTTGCCCAACGCTGCCGGAAGCTCCTTTTTAATCTCCATGAAAAGCTCATTCAGATGTTCCCAAACCTCGTTGGGAAGAACGTCACGCAGCGTGCGGGCGATTTCGCGCGCGGAGCGAACCGATGCGAGGATCGACCCCGGGTTATCGAGGTCGGCAATCAGAAAGTTTACGATGTCACGCTCCTCGACGCGTTTCTCGCGCTTATCGAAGAGTTCGCGGCTGCCGGTGATGTCGATGAGCGCTAACCAGCCGGGGCGGTATTCGGGCGGCAGGTCAAGGAGCAGATTCGAATTGACGTTGACGAGGCGCGCGCTGTTCTCCGCACGCTCAAGATAGCGTGCCAGCCAGTAGATATTCTCCGCGACCCGCGAGAGCACGCTTATGCCTCCATGTCGACGATCCAGGTGTCCTTGCTGCCGCCGCCCTGTGAGGAATTGACCACGAGCGAGCCTTCACGCAGGGCGACGCGGGTGAGTCCTCCGGTGGTGACGTAGGTCTTGGGACCACTCAGAATAAAGGGACGCAGATCCACATGCCGCGGCGCGATGCGGTCATCGACAAAGGTCGGCACGGTCGACAGCGCTATCACCGGTTGCGCAATGAAATTGCGCGGCGCGGCTTTGAGCTGCGCCGCGAACTGATTCCTTTCGCGCAGGCTCGCCGTCGGGCCCATGAGCATTCCATAGCCCCCCGAGCCGTCGACGGGTTTGACGACCAACGAATCCAGATGCTGCAGAACATGTGCAAGCTGGTCAGGCTCCGCACAGCGGTACGAGGGAACGTTAGGCAGAATCGGCTCCTCGCTCAAGTAGTAGCGAATCATGTCGGGTACGTAGGTGTAGACGAGCTTGTCATCCGCAACCCCCGCGCCCGGTGCATTGGCAAGAGCCACGTTGCCTTTCGCCCATGCGCGCATGAGTCCCCTAACGCCGAGCGTCGAGTCGGCGCGGAAAGAGTCCGGATCGAGGAAGTCATCGTCGATCCGTCGGTAGATCACATCCACTCGCCTCCAGCCATAGATCGTCTGCATGTAGACGCAGTCATCATGATGTACCGCAAGATCTTTGCCCTCGACGAGTTCGCAGCCCATCTGTCGTGCGAGAAACGAATGCTCAAAGTACGCCGAGTTGTAGATGCCGGGGGTTAACACCACAACCTCCGGCAGTCGCTCGCGTCGCGGCGATAACGCAACCAGCATCTCATGCAGCTGCGAGGGGTAATCATCGACAGGAAGGATCGCACTGTCCTCGAACAGCTCCGGCAGCACGCGCTTCACGACCTGCCGGTTCTCGATCATGTAGGACACACCGGACGGTACGCGCAGGTTGTCCTCGAGCACGTAAACCGTGCCGTCTTTGTCGCGCACCAGATCCGAGCCGCAGATGTGCGCCCAGCAGCTTTGCGGCGGATTGATACCGACGCAGCTCGGCCGAAAGTTTTTCGACGACGCGATGATGTGTTGTGGAAACACTCCGTCCTTGACGATCCTCTGCGCGTGATAAACATCGTTGATGAAGTGATTGAGTGCGGCGACGCGCTGCTTAAGTCCCGCCGCGATCCGATTCCACTCCTTCGCGGAAATAATGCGCGGGATGATGTCGAGCGGCCAGGCGCGATCGATCGAACCCTCTTCCTGGTGATACACGGTGAAGGTCACGCCCATGACCTTGATGGCAAGCTCCGCGGCCTGCTGACGCACGCCGATCTCTGCGCTGCCAAGCTCCGAGAGGTGACGAATGAGCGCACGGCCGGCGACACGCGCGCCGCCACCCGGGCCGATCAGCTCGTCATGCAGGCCGGATGCGCAGTAGTTGGTCCAATCGATGCTCATCAGCGCTCTTATGGGGCGTGGCCGGAACATCTGGCAGTCTGCCTAACATACTAGCCCAGTTGAGCCCCGAGTCGAGCGTCGCCCCCGCAGGATCCGCTTGGGTGCCGCGCGGCCCGGAAATGGTGCACCGGGAAGGTGCGCTCGGGCGCCGTCCCGATCCGCGATGGCATCCGTATAATCGGTCCGTGTCAATCCATGTCGCGCTGAACCACGTTACGCATTACCGGTATGACCGGCGCGTGGCTTTAAGTCCGCATGTGGTGCGCCTGCGGCCGGCGCCGCATTCGCGCACACGTATTCTGTCCTATTCGATGCGCATCGAGCCGGCCAAACACTTCACCAACTGGCAGCAGGATCCGGAGTCCAATTACCTCGCGCGCTTGGTTTTTCCGGACAAGACCGAAGCGCTGCGCATCGAAGTCGACCTCATCGCCGAGATGGCGGTGTTGAATCCGTTCGACTTCTTTCTCGAGCCGCACGCGGAGCAGTTTCCGTTTGCCTACACGGCGGAGGAGCAAAACGATCTCGCGCCGTATCTTAAGAAGACGCCCGTAACTGCGCGTTTTGCGGAGTATCTCGCCTCGATTTCCCGTGCCCCCGCCGGTACCGCCAACTTTCTCGTCGACTTGAATGGGCGTTTGGCCCGGGATGTGCGCTATCTGATTCGCCTTGAGCCTGGCGTGCAGACGCCTGAAGAGACGCTCTTAAACGCAGCGGGTTCGTGCCGTGATTCGGCATGGCTCCTGGCGCAGTTGCTGCGCAATCTCGGGCTTGCCGCCCGGTTCGCTTCGGGCTACCTCATCCAGCTCGCGGCCGATGTGAAGTCTCTTGATGGGCCTTCAGGTCCCAGCGCCGACTTTGCCGACCTGCATGCTTGGTGCGAGGTGTATCTGCCCGGTGCCGGGTGGATCGGACTTGATCCGACTTCGGGACTCCTTGCAGGCGAGGGCCACATTCCACTCGCGTGTACGCCCGAGCCGCAGGCGGCGGCGCCGGTTAGCGGGTTGGTCGAACCGTGTGCGGTTAAGTTCGAGCACTCGCTGCGTGTCGATCGCGTCTGGGAGGCACCCCGTGTCACGAAGCCCTACAGCGAAGCGCAGTGGAATGAGATCGAGCTCCTGGGACATGCGATCGATTCGGACTTAAAGAAACTTGATGTGCGCCTCACGATGGGCGGAGAGCCGACGTTCGTGTCCGCGGACGATCCGGATGGCGCGGAGTGGAATACCGCGGCGCTCGGCGAGAACAAGCGCAGCCTCGCCGTTGATCTCTATCAGCGCTTGCACGAGCGCTATGCCCCGTCGGGCCTGCAGCACTTTGGTCAAGGCAAATGGTATCCGGGCGAGCAACTGCCGCGCTGGTCCCTGAACTCATTCTGGCGTCGCGACAGCGAGCCCGTCTGGCGCAATCAGGCGCTGCTTGCCGATGAGAGCGTCAACTATGGCTCGACGGCGCAGAACGCACGCCAGTTTCTGGCGACTTTTGCTTCGAAGCTTGGGCTATCGCCGCAGTTCGTGACGGCAGCCTATGAGGACCCGTTTTACTACGAGTGGCGCGAGGCCCGCTTGCCCGCGAACGTCGACGGTTGCGATGCAAGGCTTGATGATGCATCTGAAGGTGCGCGTCTTGCGCGCGTTGCCGACAAAGGACGCGATACCGTCATCGGTTACGTTTTACCGCTCGCCCGCGATGCGGCCGGCTCGCACTGGCAGACCGGCGCCTGGTTCCTGCGCCGCGAGCGCTGCTATCTTGCGCCGGGAGATTCGCCCATGGGCATGCGGCTGCCGCTTGACTCGCTGCCGTGGGCCGCGCCCGAGGACCGTCCGCAGCTGCACGCGCCGGATCCCAATCAGGCGTTTGCGAAGCTTCCGGCGTACGCGCAGATTCGCGCGCAGCTTGGCAGGTTAAAGGAAGGCTCGCAGGACGCAAAAAAAGCGTCGCGCGCGCCCGGCGCGCACGAGTCGGCATACTGGATCGCGCGGACCGCGATCTGCGCTGAGCCTCGTCACGGCGTGCTCTATATCTTCATGCCGCCAACCGGTGGTCTCGAGGATTGTCTGGAGCTCATCACAGCGCTCGAAGCCACCGCTGAAGAGTTGTCGCAACCGGTCATCCTCGAGGGGTACGAGCCGCCGCGCGATCCGCGACTCAATAACTTTAGGGTGACGCCGGATCCAGGTGTCATCGAGGTCAATATTCACCCGTCGTCCTCCTGGGACGAGCTCGTCGATCGAACCACGCATCTCTACGCTGCGGCGCGTGCCTCGCGGCTCACGTCCGAGAAATTCATGCTCGACGGGCACCACACGGGCACGGGTGGCGGCAATCATTTTGTCCTGGGCGGTGCAACCCCTGAGGATTCGCCGTTCCTGCGCCGTCCCGACCTATTGGCAAGCCTCATCGCGTATTGGCACAATCACCCTTCGCTTTCGTATTTGTTCTCCGGGCTTTTCATTGGCCCGACATCGCAGGCGCCACGTGTAGATGAAGCGCGCAATGACTCGCTAAATGAGCTTGAGATCGCTTTTCGCCAATTGCCGCCGCCGGGCGAGAATTGCCCGCCGTGGCTCGTCGATCGCGTGTTCCGCAATCTCCTGATCGACGTGACCGGCAATACGCATCGTGCGGAGTTCTGCATCGACAAGCTGTACTCGCCCGACGGGCCGACCGGACGGCTGGGGCTGCTCGAGCTGCGCGCCTTTGAGATGCCGCCCCACGAGCTGATGAGCTTGACGCAGCAGCTCCTCCTGCGCTCCCTCGTGGCGCGTTTCTGGAAAACACCGTACTCGCCCACGCGGCTCGCGCGCTGGGGCACCCAATTACACGATCGCTTCATGCTGCCGCACTTCATCGCTGAGGACTTTGCCGATGTCATTGAGGAGCAGGCTGCTGCAGGTTTTGCACTCTCGGCCGAATGGTTCGCGCCGCATTTGGAATTTCGCTTTCCCAAGCACGGTGACTTCGCGGCGCGCGGTGTAGAGGTTGAGTTGCGTCAGGCGCTCGAGCCCTGGCACGTGATGGGCGAGGAGGGCGCAGCCGGCGCAACCACCCGCTACGTCGACTCCTCGCTTGAACGCATGCAGGTGAAGGCGAAGGGTCTTCTTCCGGAGCGTTACGTATTGGCGTGCAACGGCCGGCGCATTCCGATGCAGTCCACGGGCACGGCGGCGGAGTTTGTCGGCGGCGTGCGCTACCGCGCCTGGCAGCCCTCATCAGCACTGCACCCGACGATCGGCGTTCACTCGCCCCTGACGTTCGATCTCTACGATACCTGGATGGGCCGTTCGCTCGGCGGCTGCCAGTACCACGTCATGCATCCGGGCGGTCGCAACTATACGACGTTCCCGGTGAATGCCTTTGAGTCTGAGAGCCGGCGGCTCGCGCGCTTCTTCCGCATCGGGCACACCCCTGGCCAAGTCCCGCTCGTGCCGGCCGAAGTGAGCGTTGATTTCCCCTATACGCTCGACCTGCGCCGCACGTGAAGAGCGAGGCGATGAGCGAACGGTATGCGCTGACGCCCGGTTCCGGAATAGAGGCCTGTCTTGCGACCTATGCTCCTGATCCGCGCCGCTACGACGAGCTTCTCGATGCCGAGGGCGCGGTGCGTTTGCACTGGCGCCCGCTCGTTGAGCGTCTGACAGCCAACAAGGCGCACGATGCTGCGCGCCGCGCGCTGGAGCTCACACGCCGCCTGATCGTCGAGAATGGCGTCGCCTATAACGTCTACTCTGATCCGCAGGGCGCCGACCGGCCGTGGGCACTTGATCCATTACCGCTGGTCATCTCGCAGGATGAGTGGCGCAAGATTGAAAAAGGTGTCGTGCAGCGGGCGCGAGTGCTTGATGCGTTGCTCCGCGACCTCTACGGTCCGCAACGCCTCCTCGCAGAAGGCTTGGTGCCGCCGGAGTTGCCCTTCGGTCACCCGAATTATTTGTGGCCCTGCCATGGTCTGGTGCCGCGCGGCGCGAGCTGGTTGCACGTCTACGCCGCTGACATCGCGCGTGCACCGGACGGACGCTGGTGGCTGCTCGCGGACCGCACGCAGTCGCCCTCGGGTGCAGGTTACGCGCTTGAGAATCGCGACATCGTCGAGCAGGTTCTGCCGGAGGCCATCCGCGAGCTGGAAGTGCGGCGTGTGCGCGCGTTCTTCGGCGAAATGCGCGAACGCCTGCGCAGCCTGTATGACGACAGCGCCAATCCGCTGGTCGTGATTCTCACGCCGGGTCCTTTCAACGAGACGTATTTCGAGCATGCGTATATGGCGCGCCAGTTGGGGCTGCCGCTCGTGGAGGGAGTCGACCTTACGGTGCGCAACGAGGTCGTCTATTTGAAGACGCTCGGCGGCTTGAAGCGCGTGCACACGATCCTGCGGCGCCTCGATGATGACTTTTGCGATCCGGTGGAGCTGCGCGGCACTTCTGCTTTAGGTGTGCCCGGCCTCATCAGCGCGATCCGGGCACAGAATATAGTGATCAGTAATGCGCTCGGGAGCGGCGTTCTCGAATCCGCAGCGTGGCTCGGCTTTCTGCCGGGCATCGCCGAGAATCTCTTCGGTGAGTCGTTGCTGCTGCCGGCGGTGGCTACCTGGTGGTGTGGCGAGAAGCCGGCGCTCGACTACGTGCTCGGCAATCTCGGCCGACTCGTCATAAAGCCCACCTATCCCAACCAGCACTTCGAGCCTGTGTTCGGCAGCGACATCGGAGGCGAGGATCGCCACGCACTTATCCGGCGGCTCCAGAAGCGGCCCTACGCTTACGTCGCGCAAGAGCACATTCGACTATCGCAGGCGCCTGTGTGGCGCTCGAACGGCACACCGAATTTCGCAGCGCGGGCATTCAGCATCCGCGTCTACGCGATTGCGACTCAAAGTGGCTTTCGCGTCCTGCCCGGCGGCCTTGCGCGCGTCGCCTCGGAAAGCGCCGTCGATGTGGTATCGACGCAGCGCGGCGGCGGCAGCAAGGATATCTGGGTGCTGTCGGATGGCGAGGATGAAGTTGCGGCAACAGGACGACACCGTTTGCAGGTTTCCACGCGACCCGACGATGTGCCGTCGCGGATGGTCGAGAATCTCTACTGGCTCGGGCGCTACACGGTTCGCTGTGCCGACAATGCGCGCCTGCTGCGCAGCACCGTGCGCGTGCGTGTTGAGCGAGGCGTTTGGATGCATGCGGTGCGCATCTGCCGCGCGCTCGGCGTCATCGCGAAGGACTCGCAGCCGGCCGAGGGTCTGCGCGACGCTTCCGATCCCTATGGCATTGCGGCAGACGTCAAGCGCATCGCCTGGTGCGCATCCCAGGTGCGCAGCCGTCTCTCCCAACGCTATTGGCGCGCGGTGGTCGGGCTGCAGCGTCAGGTTCAGGAGGCGGCGGCCTCAAGCGAACAGCCCCGCGAAGTGCTGGAGCGACTCGCGTTGTCATTGGCCGCCCTCGGCGGATACGCCGCCGAGGACATGACGCACGATGAAGGCTGGCGGCTGCTGCGAATCGGGCGGCGTGTCGAAAGACTGCAGTTCATGGCGGGCCTACTCGCGCAGCATCTCGTGGCTGCGTCCGCCACACGCCAGGGGCAGGTCGAGTGGCTCCTCGATGTCTGCCACAGCATCAGCATCTATCGATCGCGGTATTTCGTGGCGCCGCGCCTGGGCTCGGCGCTCGATCTACTGGTGCGCGATGCTCACCACCCGGTTGCGCTCGCATTTCAGTGCAACTCTATTGCGCGCGATGTTGACGAGCTCGCCGCTTCATTGCAGATCAATCGCGATCCGGGAATGGAGACGTCCATCCCTGAGTTTACCGACGCCGATCTCCTAACACTTGAAAGTGACGGCGCTACCGCACAGGCTGCAAGGCAGACTTTGGCAGTCAAACTCCTGGCACTGCAAGCCGCCGCGGCGGCCCTATCGGACCGGCTCTCAATGCGGCATTTCTCGCACACCGGCAATGCGCAGTCGGTGTGGACGTAAGACGCCAATGCGCTATCGCATTCATCACCGAACGGCCTACGAGTACGCAAGCGAAGTGCTGCATGCGCATCACCTGCTGCACCTCGTGCCGCGTCCGGCACCGTTTCAGCAGTGCCTGGAACACGCTATCCAGATTGAGCCCGCGATGTTTCGGCGGCGCGATGAGATCGATGCCTTCGGCAATGCGCTGACGCGTATCGAGTTTGAGCATCCGCACACAAAACTCGAGGTGGTCACTCACATGGAGGTCGATGTGTACCCGCGGCCGAAGGTATTTGCCGATCACAGCACTCCGTGGGAGCAGCTTACCGCCGATCTTTCGTATCACGGAATCTGCCCTACGCGCGAGAATCTCGAGGCATGCCGGTTTCGTCACGAATCGCCGTACGTGCGCGTGAAGCAGGAATTCTCGGACTATTCCGAGGAGTGCTTTCCGCAGGGCCGTCCGATCGTGGCGTGCGCTGATGCGCTGATGCTGAAGCTGCACCGGGATCTGAAATACGCACCGGGCGAAACCACCGTGCGCACGCCTCTGCGGGAGATCCTGAAGAATCGCCGCGGCGTTTGCCAGGACTTCTCCCACCTCATGATCGCCTGTCTGCGATCTCGGGGTCTTGCCGCGCGTTACGTCAGCGGTTATCTGCGCGCCGGACCGATGCGCAGCGCCGCTGCCGAATCTTCGCCTGCGATCGGAGCCGGTGCCTCGCACGCGTGGGTCGCGGTGTACACGCCGCCCTTCGGCTGGCAGGAGTTTGATCCGACCAATAATGTCCGCGTGGGTACGGGTCATGTCGCGGTTGCCTGGGGCCGAGATTTCGGCGACGTGTCACCGCTGCATGGAGTCATACTCGGCGGGGCGACGCACGAACTGTCAGTGTCCGTGAGTGTCGAGCCGATTACTCAGTAGTGACCGTCACATCAACGGACAGTGACAGGAATGATCCCCGCGGCCCGTTGAAACTGCCGACCAACGGCACCGCCTGAGCCGCTTCGCGCGCGACGGCGACGCGAACGAGATTGCGCCCGCCCACCAGAGCATTCGTCGGATCAAACTCCACCCATCCTGCCCCGGGCAGAAAAACCTGCAGCCACGCGTGAGTCGCGCCAGTGCCGACCATGCCGCCTGCTGCGCCGACGAGGCGCTCATCGTAGAGATAACCTGATACGAAGCGCGCTCCCAGGCCGAGTGCGCGCACCGCTTCCATCATGAAAACCGCAAAATCCCGACAGCTGCCGCTGCGAAGCTCAAGCGTCTCAAGCGGAGCCTGCACGCCTTCACGCTCTCGACCCAGATACTGAAACTGCTCCTTGATCGCGGAGGTCATGGCAACCAGCGTCTTAAATGTTCCGCCGTGCGCGCCAGCCACGATGTTCTCCGCCCACTGCTCGATCCTGTGGTCAGGATCGAAATAATGGCGCTCCTTCGTCTGTCCCAGATCCAGTGCATCCTCGGGCGAGTAACTGAATGGAGCGCGCGCCGCGTAGGGTTCGACGACGATCGCCTCCGTAACGGATGGGTAGTGCCTCGCCCGAAACGCGGTTTCGAAGGTCAGAGTGTCAGCTGGCCGATCGAAAGTCGCGATGGCGATGGAATTGCCGAACACATCGTGGATCCAGCGCAGCGCGCTCGGGGCCGGGGCGATGTGAATGGTCGTGTCGATGAGCCGCAAATCGTGGCTGTCGCGCGGCCGGGACATGAGGCGGTGTTCCCCGAACTCGACCGCCTGCGAATAACGGTAGCAGGTGCGGTGATGGACATTGAGGATCGCCATGGGTGTTCAGGCCTTAAGCGCCAGTGTGCTTCGCAGCCGTAGGAGTACGATCGCACTTGCGATCAACACGATTCAATCGAGTACTTGTGGCCACTATTTGGTTTAGCGATCAGCCGGTAGCGGACGATTCCTTCACAAAGTCTAACCGCTTTGTCGGAATGGTATTGGCACAAGGTACTTCTGTAGTCGAAGTAGGGTCGCATCCCCATGTGCGCCGACCTCTCACGTGGATGTCGTGGCGTCCAATGAAAATGCCATGGGAGATGGGCAGATGAAAGCATACGCCGCGGCTGTGAAAGACAAAGCGCCTTCCGACAAGCTTGATGGAGCCCGTGCGCACGCTTAGTCCCAGCGGTCAGAATCTGAGACGCGCGTCTTAATCCGCCGCAGTCATAGCTGCGTGACCGGATCGACTAGTGGGACTACGGCTGGCGCTAAGGCTCCAAAGGCGGCGCGAATTTTCCGCGCTGGCGGCAAACTCTTGTCGCCGGAGCCCGCTGGCCGGGACGCACCGTACCGCCAGCGACGACGGCGGCCAGCGATGCCGAGCAAACGCGCAGCCATCAGCCCGAGGCGCCTTTGTTGCGAACAAACCGAGGGCTGTGGTAATAGCGAATGCAGCGTCAACCACAGGATGAGTGGAGCATGCGCGGGCCGGCTCTCTACGCAATGACATGGATCTGGTTGGCGAGCGCAAGCGCGCCCGTTCCCGCAGCGTCCGTGCCGCTCGAGGTCTATGGCCGTCTGCCCTCACTCGAGGATGTGGCGCTCTCGCCGGACGGCTCGCGCATTGCCTTCGTGCGCACCACGCAGGACACCCGCCTGATCGCCGTTTTATCGCTCGCGGACAACAAGGTTCTGGGCGCGTTACGAGTCAGGGAGCAGAAGTTGCGTAGGGTCGAGTGGGCGGATGACAACCATCTCATGATCGTGACATCCGCGACCACGCTGCCGTGGGGCCTGATCGGACAGGACGCTGAGTGGCAGCTGCTGCAGGTCTACGATGTTGTCAGCCATAAGACGGTTTCCGTTCCAAATACGTCGGCGATGACTAGCGTCAGGATGATGAACGTCATCAATGGCCGGACCATGGTCAGATACATCGGCGGCCACACCGTGCTGTTTGTCAATGGAGTTTATGTGGAAAGGCAAACGCTACCGGCGCTCTTCAGCTTTGATATTGACACCGGATATGAAAAGTTGATCAGCAAGGGATCGGCGGCAACTCAAGGTTGGCTCGTGGATGCGGGCGGGAAGGTCATCGCGGAACAGGACTATGACGAACGCAGCCAGGAGTGGAAATTGAAGATCCGTCGTGACGGGCATTGGCAAGAGGGCGTCTCTGGTCACGACCCGATCGATTCGCCGCGCATCCTCGGATTTGGGCCAACCGAGGACACACTCCTTATGCAGGCGGTCGAAAGCGAAAATCCGGTGTGGCGACTCCTGTCACTCAAGGATGGCACGCTCAGTGCGCCGATGGCGGAGAGGAGGCAGTTGAGCACTCCGATCGAAGATCGCTCCACGCGCATGATCGGTGGAGTGCATATCGAAGATGATTCGCGCTACGTGTTTTTCGACCCCAGCATGCAGGCGCGGTGGGACGCTGTTACCCGCGCTTTCGATGGAGAGCATGTGCGCCTCCTATCAGCAGCCAATGGCTTCAGCAAATTCGTCGTGCGCGTCGATGGCCTAAAGGACGGATTTGTGTATGAGTTGGTCGATCTGGAGACTCACACGGCGACGTCCTTGGGTGATGTCTACAATGGAGGAACGGTACCCCTGGAAGTGCGCCGCATCACCTACGCGGCGACGGACGGATTGCAGATTCCTGCTTACCTCACTTTGCCGCGCGCACGTGCCGCCAAGAATCTAGCGCTTATCGTGCTGGCGCATGGCGGCCCGGCAGTGCGCGCTACGGCCGATTTCGACTGGTGGACGCAGGCTCTGGCGGATCAGAATTATGCGGTTCTGGAGCCGAATTACCGCGGCTCGGATCTTAGCTGGCGCTTTCTTGCCGCAGGCTTCGGCGAGTGGGGTCGCAAGATGCAGACCGATCTCTCCGACGGCGTGCGCTATCTTGTGAACGAGGGCATTGTGGATCCGGCCCGGGTCTGCATTGTCGGCGCAAGCTATGGGGGTTATGCGGCGCTTGCCGGCGTGACACTGGATCCGGGCGTGTATCGATGTGCCGTCGCGTTCGCCGGTATTTCAGACCTGAAGCGATGGCTCGATTGGGTCAATGACAAGAATCTCCACAGTGAAAATGCGAGTCAGCGCTACTGGGATCGGTTCATGGGCGTCAGCGGCCCGAATGATCCGGTCCTCGACACCATCTCCCCCATTAAGCATCTGGCTGCTGTGAATGTGCCGGTGCTCCTGATCCATGGGCGCGACGATACGGTAGTACCCTTCGAACAAAGTAGCGTCATGTTCGATGCCCTGCGGCACGACAAAAAGGACGTCGAGTTCCTGACGCTGCAGCACGAGGATCACTGGCTGTCCCGCAGCGAGACGCGCCTGCAGATGTTGCAGGCCTCCGTCGCCTTCCTACGCGCTCATAATTCGCCGGACTAGTCTTAATGGGAGGCGTTTCTCCCACGCCATGACCGTTCGGTGACACTCCGGCGCCGGCCGATATGGTCTCCTTATCTTTCATGGACCACATCGGCGTCGTCGGTCTGTCATATCGCCACGCAAGCGTCGAGGACGTCGCGCGCTTTGCCATTCCCAAGGCCGACATCGAAGCGCGCCTGCCTGACTTGCGCGCGGCGCTGCACGACGCGGAGGTCGTGTTCCTCGCGACCTGCAATCGAGTCGAAGTCATTTTTGCCACCGGCGATGCTTCGGCGGCGGGGGATCTGCGCGGCGCAGTCTTCCGCGCGCTGCGGGGCCGGGACCCGGAACTCGGCGAGGCCGCCGAGGCGCTGCGTGCCTGGACCGGCGAGGCGGCGGTCGAGCATGTATTTCTACTGGCTTGCGGCCTTAATTCCGCGCAGGCTGGCGAGCATGAGATCACTGCCCAGCTGCGCAGCGCGTGGGACATGGCCCGCGCAGCCAAGGTATGCGGACCCACTCTCAATCGTCTGATGAACGAAGCCCTGTCCATGGCGAGCCGCGTCCATCGCCTGAGCGCCGGCTCGCGGCCGCCGTCGCTCGCGGATCTCGCCGTGGAGCGGGTACTTGCGCACTGCGGGGAGCGCCGTGTTCCCGTCGCGCTCGTGGGCGTGTCGCCGATGACGCGGCGCTGCGGACAATTCCTGCGCGAGGCCGGTCTGCCGCTCGTGATCGTCAATCGCTCAGCCGAGGTGGCCGAGGAGTGGGCGCAATCGCTGGGTACGCGGTGCGTGCCACTGCATGAGTTTCGCTCATCTCCGCCCGATGTCGCGGCGATCGTCGTCGCCGCCGGCGGCCCCGGGGCGGTCCTCGATGAGGCGGCGCTGCGTGCGCTGGCGCAAGCTGCCGCGAGTTCACCCTTGATCATCGATTTTGGCCTGCCTCCCAATGTCGAGCCTGCAGCGGCGCAAGCGGTCGGTCTTGCGCGCATCGGCATGAACGAGCTCATCGAAGCCACGCGCGAGCAGCGTCTGACGCAACTTCTGCGCTTGGCGCCCGTGCGGGCCGCCATCGATGAGCGGCTGGCGCGCCTGCGCAACGAGCTTGCGACGCGCGCCATCGGTCGCAGACTCGCCGACCTCAGGGGTTCCTTTGAAGGCATTGCGGCTGCGCAAATGGATCAGCTGCTCGCGGACGATTTGCGCGGCCTGGATGACAACGAGCGTCAATTGCTGCGGCGCTTCGCGACGACGCTCGCCCGGCGTCTTGCACATCTGCCGCTGGCGGGGATTAGGGCAGCGGCGGCGCATGCGAGCGCGGATACGGTGGATGCCTTCTTCCGCGCGGCACGCCTGCAGCGCGCTCCGCACGCCGACGATGTCGGCCATGGAAAAAGAAACGCATGAATGATGAGAATGCGCGCGCGGCATCGGCAGGAGTGCGCTCGAGGGAACTCTACCAGCGCGCATGCCGCGTGATTCCCAGCGGCGTCAGCTCGCCGGTGCGGGCGTTTCGGGCGGTGGGCGGCACCCCGCTCTTCATCGAGCGCGGCGCGGGGCAGTACCTTTACGACGTCGACGGCCGTCGCTATCTCGATGTGGTGAATTCCTGGGGCGCGCTCATCTTGGGCCACGCGCATCCGGCGGTGGTCGAGGCGATGGCGCAGGCATGTCGTAAAGGCACGACGTTTGGCGCGCCGTGTCCGGCTGAGGTGGAATTGGCAGAGCGGATCACGGCCTCCTATCCAGGGCTTGAGCAGGTGCGCTTCGTCTCCTCCGGCACCGAAGCGGTCATGAGCGCGATTCGCGTGGCGCGCGCGGCGAGCGGACGCGATCTCATTGTCAAATTCTCCGGCTGCTATCACGGCCACGCCGATCATCTGCTCGTCGCGGCCGGCTCAGGACTTGCAACCTTTGGGCGGCCATCCTCAGCCGGCGTGCCTGCGGCGTTCGTCGCTGCAACGCGCGTGCTCCCGCTCGACGACGAAGAGGCGCTGCAGGTGCTCTTTGCAGCCGAAGGAGAGCGCATTGCGGCGGTAATTATTGAGCCTACTCCCGCGAACCACGGCTTGTTGCTGCAGCGGCGCGCGTTCTTGCAGGCGCTCGCGCAAACAACAGCCCGTCACGGTGCCCTGCTGATCTTTGACGAGGTGATCTCCGGATTCCGGCTTGCACGCGGCGGGGTCGCGGAGCTGACGGGAATCACGCCCGATATGGCGACCTTCGGCAAAGTGATCGGCGGCGGAATGCCGGTCGGCGCCTTCGGCGGCACACGAGCGGTGATGGCGCACCTGGCGCCGGATGGCGATGCCTATCAGGCGGGCACTTTGTCGGGTAATCCAATCGCTATGGCGGCGGGATTGACGACACTAAATCTCCTCACAGCGGGCTCGCTCTGGCAGCGCCTGGAGACTTTGGGTGCGGCACTGGAAGATGCGCTCGCACCGATATTGGCACAGGCGCCGTTTCCGGTGAGTCTCGTACGTGCCGGATCCCTGTTCTGGCTGTCTTTACATGAAGGTGAGGCGCCACGCCGAGCGGTAACACTCGAGCCCAAGGCGCTGCAGCGCTTTGCGGCGCTGTTCCACGCCATGCTGGCGCGCGGAGTCTACCTGCCGCCTTCCGCGTATGAGGTGTGCTTCCTGTCGGCAAGCTTCGGCGAGCAGGACCTCGAGTACTTCGCCGACGCGCTGAAGGAGTCGCTTCTCGTCGCATCGAAAGCACCATGAAGACAACCCGAGTCTTTCAGATCACGGCACTTTTGCTGGTCATCGTTTCGGTGATCCAGGTCGGCTGGTGGGTCTATGATCAGCATGACTACAGCACGCAGAAGTTGCGGGGTGAGCGCATAGCGTACGCCCGCGAGGTCGCCGCAGCACAGGCGCTGCTCGTAGCAGGAGCGCCCGTCGAGCGTGTGCACGAGCTTCTGCCCGACGTGACTGTCACAGGCGGCCGCGCCGTGTTTTCAGGCACCGTCGATGCTGCGTTCGTAAAAGAGCGCGACCGGCGCATCACCCAATACGCGTGGGAGAGCGGCTTCTTCCTTCTTGCGCTGGCGCTGTGCGTCGGGGTGATCTGGCGTGCATTGCGCGCGGAGACCCAGGTGCTGCAGGAGCAGGACAGCTTCCTAGCCTTGGTTTCGCATCAGTTCAAGACGCCGCTTGCGAGTTTGCAGCTCTCGCTTGAGACCATGGCGAAGCGGCAATTGTCGGCTGAGCAATCGCGCACGTTGATTGAACGCATGCTCGCGGACTTGATGCGTATGGAGTCGATGGTATCGCGGATTCTCGATAGTGTGCGCCTCGAGCGCGGACGTGTGGATCTCAAAAGCGAGCCTGTGGAGCTCGCCGCCGCGGTGGGACGCGTCGTGACCCAGTTCGAGGAGCGTGCGCGTCAGGAGCGCATAGCGCTCACAGCAGACGTGCCACGCGGCCTTACCGTCCTTGCCGATCCGCTTGCCGTCGATGTCGTGGTGCGCAACCTCCTGGAAAATGCGCTTGCGGCGGTTGCGGCCGTCAGCGGCGGCAGCGTGATGTTCGCGGCGCGGGCCGCGAATGGCGAAATCGAACTCTCGGTGCGCGACAGCGGCGTTGGCTTTCGCGCGAACGACAGCGCGCGGCTCTTCAAAAAGTTTTCGCGGCTGCATCCGGGCGGCGGCAGCAGTTACAACGGCACCGGGCTCGGGCTCTTCATCGTACGGCGCCTCATGCAGTTGACGGGCGGTCGCGTGAGCGCCCATAGCGTCGGCGTGGGGCAAGGCGCGCTATTTGTTCTCTCATGGCCGGCGGCGCCGCGGCAGTCTGTGTGAGCACGGCGCAAACCTCCCCCGCGCGCACCCTCGTCGTGGAGGACGATCCGCATCTGGCCGCGGGCCTCGCCGAGAATCTACGGGCGGAAGGATATGCCGTCGACACTGCGGCGGACGGCGGGCTCGCTTTGACGTGGCTGCGTGAGAACTCCTGCGAGCTCGTCGTGCTCGATGTGATGCTGCCGCAAATGGACGGCTTCACGCTGTGCCGCACACTGCGCGAGGAGGGCAACAACACGCCGGTGCTCTTTCTCACGGCGCGCGGTGATCCTCAAGATCGCGTGCTCGGCCTCGAGGCGGGAGGCGATGACTATCTCGCCAAGCCCTTTCATCTTGAGGAGTTCCTGCTGCGGGTGCGCGCCATCCTGCGTCGCTGGGAGTGGTATCGGAGGGCTTCCGCGACTCCGCAAAGCGCCGTGCTGCGCTTCGGCGGCAATGAGGTCGATTTCCGCGCGTTTCGCGCGCGCTCGTGGAATGGCGCCGCGCAGGAGCTCACCGAAAAGGAAGCCATGATCCTGAAAGTGTTGGCCGAGCGGCCCGGAGAGATCGTCTCGCGCGAGGATCTCCTCGAGCGTGTCTGGGGCTACGACGTGTTTCCGTCCACTCGCACTGTCGACAATTTCATCCTGCGCTTGCGCAAGCGCTTCGAGCGCGATCCGGCGAATCCCCGCCACTTTCTCACCGTGTGGGGCGTGGGCTACCGCTTTCTGATCGAAGGCGGCACATGACGCGCCCGGCGCCCCTACGCATCGGCACGCGCGCCTCCGCGCTGGCGCTGTGGCAGGCGCGTCACGTGGCCGCTGCGATTGCACGGCAGGACGATGCGCCACTGGTTGAGCTCGTGCACATCGCGACCGAAGGGGACGTGCGGTCCGACGTGCCGCTGTGGACGGTGGGCGGCAAGGCGTTCTTCACCAAGGAAATTGATCGCGCGCTCCTCGCGCGCGAAATCGACGTCGCGGTGCATAGTTTGAAAGATCTCGCAACCCTGCTCGAGAGCGGCACCGAGCTTGCGGCCGTTCTTCCCCGCGAGGATCCGCGCGATGCGCTCGTCAGCCGCGGCGGCGAGCAATTGCATGAGCTGCCGCCGGGCGCGCGGGTCGGATCGAGCAGTCTCAGGCGCCGGGCGTTTCTCGCGCACGCGTGCCAAGATCTCACGGCGCTCGAACTGCGCGGCAATGTCCCGACGCGGATTGAGCGGCTGCAAGCAGGCCGCTATGACGCGATCATTCTCGCCACCGCCGGCTTGAAGCGTCTCGGACTTGAGGGGCACATCACCTGCCATCTCTCCGTGGAGGAGTTTCCGCCGGCCGTCTCGCAGGGAGCGATCGGTGTGTGTGTGCGCGCGGATGATGTGCACGCGCAGCGCTGGGTGAGCCCGCTGGATGACCGCGCGGCGCGGCTGACCACGATGGCGGAGCGCGCACTCCTTTCGAGCGTCGAGGCCGGCTGTCAGGTGCCCTTGGGAGCGCTTGCGACGCTCGTCGGTGAGGCACTGCATCTGCACGTCGCCGTATGCGCGCTCGACGGCGCATCGATGTTGACGGCCGCGGGCACCGCGCCCGCGGATGCCGCAAATGCCGTACGGCTGGGTGAGCGCCTTGCGCACGAGCTCCTCGCCAAGGGCGCGCAGCGCCTGATCGCCGAGGTGCGCGGTGTGGGTAATGCGGTGGCGGCGCCGTGAGCGCGACCGGTTCTGATCTGGCTCCCGTCGTCGTCACGCGCGCGGAGTCGCTCGATGGCCCATTGAGCTCGCAGCTGCGCACGCTGGGACTCGAAGTCTTGCTGTGGCCGGCGGTCAGCGTAGCCCCCGCGAGCGGGAATTCGCTTGAGCGGGCTCTCGCGCGCATTGAGGAATTCGACTGGATCGTTTTTGCAAGCCGCAACGCCGTCACGGCGGTCATCCGCTGGCTGCCGCGCCTGCCCGAGGGCATCCATGTGGCCGCGATTGGTCGAGCCACCGCCCAGGTGTTGCGCGGCCGTGGTTTTCGCGTGGATCTGATGCCGAACGAAGCGAGTGCCGCGGCGCTCGTCAACGCCTTCGCAACCCAAGGCTGCGCCGGCGCAAAGATTCTCTATCCGGCAAGCTCGCGTGCGCTCCCCGCGATCACGCAGGGCCTGACGCAGCTCGGTGCCGAGGTGCGCCAGGTCGAGGCCTATCGCACTGAGGCGGCTCCCCTCGACGCCAACAATTGCCGCGCCTGGATCGACCGCGCGGTCATCGGCGCCGTGACCTTCGCCAGTCCCTCGGCAGTCGTTGAGCTTGAGCGGGCGCTCGGGCGGCCGCACTTCACGCGCTTGCTCGCGCAGGCGGATGTGGTGGCCATCGGTCCGACGACTGCGCGCGCTTTGGCCGATCGGGGCCGCACGGCAGTGCTCGCCGAGTCGGCCACTTTGTCCGGGCTTGCCCATACGACTCTACGCTTACTGCAAGAGAGGCCCCGCGATGGGATATCCCCTGCATAGACCGCGGCGCCTGCGCCAGTCGGAAATCTGGCGGCGCATGGTGCGCGAGACGCGCCTAACGGGCGACGCACTCATCTATCCGCTCTTCATCGTGCCGGGACGCGGTGTGCGTCGAGCGGTGTTGAGCATGCCGGGCATCTGCCAGCTCTCGGTCGATGAGGCGGTGAAGGAGGCGA
>Ga0182024_10006986_pt1 | contig 24548 bp, 17 predicted proteins | sample P32metaG_FD_120480 | JGI IMG/M metagenome (GOLD analysis project Ga0182024, IMG submission 120480) | Permafrost microbial communities from Stordalen Mire, Sweden - P3-2 metaG (Illumina Assembly) | ecosystem: Environmental > Terrestrial > Soil > Wetlands > Permafrost | place: Sweden: Stordalen...
AAATTTTATTTGCCTTCAATGCGCGCATTTGTTTCTCCCCTTCGGGATCGATGTACCCGAGCCGAGCAATAGCCACTGACCCTGGTGACTGAACGATGCTTGAGCCGAGATGGATGATCATGATTCATAAGGTCGATGATGACCGTGTCTGAACTATCTGGCCGTGTCCCGAATGATGACTGTTCAAAACTGCACAAAATTAGCGACTTGTCGCATTATGGAACACGGTAAATCGAATCGCTCCTGACAGGAATATCGGCAGCAGAGAGAATTAGGTGAGGAGATTTTGGAATCCGAACATCGGTGCTACAGCGTTCAGAACATTCTTGAGAGCCAATACGCAAAAGGCGCAAATCTGACCGCCCAAAAGCGGGCAGCCTCTACGAGAACAACAGCGTCCATGCGATACAGTTTTGTAGAGGCCTCTCCGTCGTGCCATTCGCCCCAAGCGTCCTGTGATAATTCCATTGACAAGTCACGGTGGAATTGAAAAACTTGCCCGCAATAGGAGGTTTCCAATGAAATCAAAGTTCTCAGGCCCTCCTGCTTTGGCTGCCGTTCTTTTCTTCTTGGTTTCCGTTCCCATCTTTGCGCATCACGGTGCGGCGTCATACGACACATCAAAAATGACGACCTTGAAGGGCACCGTGACGAATGTTGAGTGGATGAATCCGCACGCAGAAATTTTTATTGAAGTGAACGACACGGCGGGCCAGGCCCAAAAGTACATAGTGGAATCGGTCAGTCCCCTGGGCCTTTCCAGGATCGGCTGGACCAAGGATTTGCTCAAGCCGGGGGATCAGATCACGGTTACAGGCAATCTCCCGAAAAACGGCACGCATATCCTGCGGCTCAAAAAGATCGTGTTGCCTAACGGCAAAGAGTTCACAATCATGAGCGGCGAAGATTATTCAGGTCAATAGGGTTGCTCTGCAAGGACCCATGACGTTTTGCTTCGGTACGCGGGGATCACGAGCTGCGTCGAAATCCTGGATGCGGACCCTGAGAGGAGTTTTGCGATGCGCAAACGGGTGGTGGGTTCGGGGGTGGCCGTCGTGGCTGTGCTCATTCTCTCGTCCAGCATCCTCTCTCAGACTGTGGGTCAAAAAGGAGCAGTAAAGGCTCAGGGGCCGGACCTCACAGGAGTTTGGAGGCGATCGCGGAAGCCCCCCGATAACGCTCGCCGATATACAATGCATCAGATAGCAGCAACCCTTACCCTCCAGGAGCCCCCGATGACACCCTGGGGTAAGGAGAAATTCGAGTCCGCCATACCTAACGAAGGACCGCGCGCGGTCTCCTTAACGGAGACGAACGATCCGGTTTTCAAGTGTTTTCCTCCCGGAGTGCCACGAATCTACCTTGTGCGAGTCGGACAACCGTTCGAGATCATACAGATTCCTGGCCGGGTGCTCATGTTCTTCGAGTACGATCACTTTGTGCGCCAAATCTTCACGGATGGGAGGCAGCATCCCAAGGATTTAATTCCGACGTGGATGGGGGACTCGATCGGCACGTGGGAAGGGGATACGCTAGTGGTCGATACGGTTGGTTTCAACGACAAAACCTGGCTCGATGGGGAAGGTCATCCGCATAGCGACGAACTGCACCTTGTTGAGCGCATCCGACGGGTCGGCCATGACGCCTTGAACATTGATTTTACGATCGACGATCCGAAGGCGTATACCAAGCCTTGGGTCTCCCACACCATCTTCGATCTAAAACCGGGATGGGACATTGGAGAAGTCGCGTGCGTGGACGACAATGCCAACTTCCTCGATACGGAAAAGATGTTGCAGCCCGGCAAGTAGCAGCTCATTGTTGGCCAAAATTCTGGGGTTCCCGTCTTGGTTCCGAAAAGTTTACGGCTCGCCCCCTAGTCTGATCAACGGCGTCCCGGCGGCCATTTCCGGATGGACGGTGCCGGCTCGAATCGACTCCATTGACAACCCATCGCGCCTCCGACATTCTAGGCGCACAAGTCAGGGTGGAAGCCCGCCAGTTACGAAGAATGTTCTCGGCTCGCCGTGAACGGTGAACCGCGGCGGGCGGCCTTAGACTTGATCCTCGAAGCGGAGTCTGCCGAATGTCATTGCCCAGCGAAAAAAGCCTCGATGCTCTGCTCGATGAACGCCGGACATTTCCTCCCTCGGAAGTATTCAAGCAGCGGGCGAACTGGAACGATCCCGAGATTTACGATCGCGCGGCGGGGAACCCCGAAGCCTTCTGGGCGGAACAGGCAAAGAATCTGGACTGGTTCGCGCCGTGGCAGCGCGTGCTGGAGTGGAATGCGCCGTGGGCCAAGTGGTTCGTGGGCGGGAAACTCAACGTCACTTACAACTGCGTGGATCGGCACGCGCATTCGGCGCGGCGAAACAAAGCGGCGATCGTTTGGGAGGGCGAACCGGGCGACACCCGCGTGCTGACGTTCGGGATGCTCGAGCGCGAGGTGAATCGCTTTGCCAACGGGCTGAAAACTCTTGGCGTTGCCAAAGGCGATCGCGTCGCGATTTACATGGGCATGGTTCCCGAGCTGGCCATCGCCATGCTCGCCTGCGCGAAAATCGGCGCGGCGCATTCGGTCGTGTTCGGCGGATTTTCGGCGGAGGCGCTGCGCGAACGCATCAATGACGCCAAGGCGAAAGTATTGATCACGGCGGACGGCGCGTGGCGGCGTGGCACCATCGTGCCGCTCAAGGCCAGCGTGGACGATGCGCTGACCGGAACGCCGACCATCGAAAAAGTGGTCGTCCTGGAACGTGTCGGTAAGTCTGCGCCGATTTCCATGAAGCCCGGACGCGACCTGTGGTGGCACGACGTCATCGCAAACGCCTCGGACGAATGCGCCGCCGAGCCGATGGACGCCGAGGACATGCTGTTCATCCTTTACACCAGCGGCACGACGGGAAAACCGAAAGGCGTCGTTCATACGACGGCCGGGTATCTCGTCGGAGTGAGCACGACGCACCGCTACGTCTTCGACATCAAGGAAGACGACGTTTACTGGTGCACGGCCGACATTGGCTGGGTCACGGGCCATTCCTACATCGTGTACGGCCCGCTTGCCAACGGTGCGACGACCGTGATGTACGAAGGCACGCCCGATTTTCCTGACCGCGGCCGCTTCTGGGATTTGATCGACAAATACGGCGTCAACATTTTCTACACCGCACCGACGGCGATTCGCACATTCATGCGCTGGGGCAAGGAGTTTCCAGAGAAGTACAAACTTTCGTCGCTGCGGCTGATCGGCACAGTCGGCGAACCGATCAACCCCGAGGCGTGGATCTGGTACAACGAAACCATCGGTCGCGGGCGCTGCCCCATCGTCGACACGTGGTGGCAGACCGAAACTGGCTGCATCATGATCTCTCCCCTTCCAGGCATAACGGCCACGAAACCCGGCTCGGCTACAAATCCGCTTCCGGGAATTGTCGCGGAAGTGGTGGATATCGACGGCAAGCCGGTCGGCCCGGGCGGTGGTGGTTACCTGGTGCTCAGCAAGCCGTGGCCTTCGATGCTGCGCACCGTGTACGGCGACCCGGATCGCTACGTACAGAATTACTGGTCGCGCTATCCCGGAAAATATTTTACCGGCGACGGCTGCAAGCTGGATGAAGATGGCTATTTCTGGCTGCTCGGCCGAGTGGATGACGTGATGAACGTCTCCGGCCACCGCATCTCGACGTATGAAGTGGAGAGCGCACTTGTGGATCACTCTTCAGTGGCCGAGGCCGCGGTGATCGGCAAGACGCACGAAATTAAGGGCCAGGGAATTTCCGCGTTCGTTACCCTGAAGGAAGGCATCCAGGCGAGCGATAAGCTGAAAGACGAATTGAAAAATCACGTTTCCACGAAAATCGGCTCGATCGCCAAGCCCGACGATATCTTCTTTACAGCCGAGCTGCCCAAAACGCGCAGCGCGAAAATCATGCGCCGCCTCCTGCGCGATATCGCCGAGGGCCGCGTCCTCGGCGACACGACAACCCTCGCCGATCCGACCGTCATCGCCAAGCTCAAAGAGCAAGCCAAGGATGAAGGATAAACCGCAAAGTAGGGCGGGCTTCAGCCTGTCTGGTTTTGATTTGCGCAGCAGAAGTCAAAAACCAGACAGGCTGAAGCCCGTCCTACTAAAACCTTTCGAGATGGTGGCCAACTCATGATCAAATCGTTTCTTCTCCTTACCGCTGTCGCTGGAATGCTCGCATTTCAACTCGGCTGCGCGCCGGCCCAGCCTCCCGCCGCCCCCGATACTCGCGCGGCGGATGAACAGGCGATCCGCGACGGCGAGGCCCAGTGGGTAAAGGACTTCGCCACGAAAGATGTGGAAAAAGTGGCGTCGCACTACGCTGACGACGGTTCTTCGATGATCCCTCTCATGACTTTGATGACGGGAAAAGACGCGATCCGCGCAGGGCTCAAACAGGAATTTTCCGATCCGAATTCCTCGCTTGATTTTCATCCCGCGAAAGTCGAAGTCTCCAAATCCTCAGATCTGGCCTACTCGCAGGGCACCTACGCTTACACCAGCACCGATCCCAAGACGAAGAAGGCAGTGATCGAGCACGGCAATTACGTGGAGGTTTACAAAAAGCAAGCCGACGGATCGTGGAAGGCTGCAGCGGACATCGCCACGCAGGAAATCGCGCCAAAGCCTGTCGGGCCTGCGAAGTAGGGCTCCAGCGCGCTCCCGCAAGAGGCGCAGGACCAGCAGCGGGCCTTTCAATTCTGTACGATTCTAAGCGATTCTGTGCGGTTGACGCTCAAGCTAACACGGCCTAACATAGGAGTATGCTTGGCGACTTCAAAGGTCCGGGAGATGTGTCTCCGGTTGGCGCGCCCGCCGACCGGCTGGGCCGCCCTCTGCGCAGCCTGCGCGTTTCGGTGACGGACCGGTGCAACCTGCGCTGCAACTACTGCATGCCGCAAGAGGAGTACGTCTGGCTGCCAAAGCAAGAATTACTGACCTTTGAGGAAATCGCGCGTCTGGTCGAGGTGTTTACTTCGCTGGGCGTCGAGGACGTGCGCCTCACTGGGGGCGAACCGCTGCTGCGCCGCGATCTGCCGCAACTGGTTCGAATGCTCGCGGCCAATCCCCGGATTCGCGATCTCGCGCTTACCACGAACGGCGTCCTGTTCGCCGAGCAAGGCGAAGCGCTGCGAGCGGCGGGATTGCATCGCGTGACGCTGAGTCTGGACACCCTGCGGCCGGAAAGATTCTCCGCGCTGGCGGGGCGCGACACGCACGCGCAAGTGCTGGCAGGCATCGCAGTCGCACGACGTCTCGGCTTTCCAAAGTTAAAGCTGGATACGGTAGTGCTGCGCGGCGTCAACGACGACGAAATCGCCGACCTGATCGAATACGGCCGCAGCATGGAAGCGGAAGTGCGCTTTATCGAGTATATGGACGTCGGCGGCGCGACGGAATGGTCGGTCGAAAAGGTTTTTACGCGCGCCGAAATGCTTGACCGGCTGAGCAAACGCTACGGAACGATCACTCCGCTCAATGAAAACTCCTCTGCGCCAGCCGAACGGTTCCGGCTTCCGGACGGCGCCGTGTTCGGCATCATCGCTTCGACCACGACGCCATTCTGCAAGAGCTGCGACCGCAGCCGCCTGACCGCGGATGGGTTCTGGTATCTGTGCCTGTATGCGCAAGCCGGCATTGATCTCCGCCAGATGCTGCGCTCGGGCGCCGCGCCCGAGGAGATTGCCGCGCGCATTTCCTCCGTCTGGCGCGGGCGCACGGATCGCGGCGCGGAACTGCGCGCCGCCACGGGCCATCGAGGCGTGCTGGTCGGGATCGAGCAGCTTCGCCAGGATCCGCACCTGGAAATGCACACCCGCGGCGGTTAAAGCAGGACAGGCTTCAGCCTGTCTGCTTTTGGCCTTCTCAACTCCAAAATCAAACCCAGACAGGCTAAAGCCCGTCCTGCTACAACGTGAAGCTCGTATAGACCGATGTGCGCAGGGCGTTCGTGAAGAGGTGATCTGCCCAATAGCGCCCGAAGCGCCAGCCGATTTCCCACCGATTGCTGACCTTCCTGACCTTGTACGCCATGGACAGATCGAGCTCTCTTCCGTAGTGAATGTGCGGGTAATCCGAGTGATAGTCGTAGTAGATAACCGTGGCAACGGCTCTGTCCAGAAATCGCACGGGCCCGCTGGCGGTCACATAGGCTGCCTCCAGCCCGTTGCCTGCCGCTTCTGTAGGATTGTTGAAAAACAAGTCCGTCCAGCCGTTGCGAGGTGGAGCAAGCGGGGTCGTCAATAAGTCCGTAGCGCTCCGGCCTCCCAGAAAAGCGTAGCCGGCTTTAATGCCGAAATCACGCCAGCCGGGACCTATCTCTCCAAGGAAGTAGTTTTCATTGACCTTGTTAGGATTGGTGCCGTAATTCATCTGTTTGGCGAACTCCCCGACATAAAGCAGACTCCAATCGGGATTGAACTGGTATGGGCCTGTCACTCGCAGACCGTAAGTCTGCGTGGAGGTCGCAAATTGAGCGTGCGCCCTGAAATCGAGCAATAAGCCGTATAGGGACGCGCTGATCCGCCCAGGTTTCTCCCACTTCAAGTTCACCATGTCCGTGTGCATGGGTTGTTCGCCATCGGTGGCGTTGTAGCCATCCTCGCGGTAGAAACGGTTGATGAATGCGTAGGTAAAAGAAAAATTCAGTGGCAACTCCGCATCCACTCGAACCGCATCGAAGGTTCCATGGACCTGGCGCCAGTTCGAAATGCTCAGAAAGCGCCCATCGTTCAGCGAAAGCTCCTGACGGCCAAGGGTTAGAGCCAACTTCTTGTCCGGAATGCCGTGCGTCCATTTCAAGTAGCCCTGATTCATTTCAAGGCTCTTGGGGTCCAGAATCGCGGGAAGATTCGGATGATTTTGCGGGGGGAGCAAGGGAACGCTGTAGTTCGCCGGCCCCGTGACAATCACCGCTTCGCCCTGCGCGAAAACGGAAAACCCATGATAGGCGGGCGTCTCGTATCCGAGAGCCAGCCTGAGTGTGGGCGCATAGGCGGTTCCCGTGAACGGCGCCCCATCGCGTTCGAACCCTTCGAAGCGAAACCGGGCGTTAAAATCTATTTTTCCTTCCTTGAGCCACTGCCATAGCCAATGGGTAGCCGGTTCTTGCGGCGGCTGGTCTGGCGACGGCTGATCTTGTGCCGCAAATAAAGACGGAGCAAAGCACCAGAGGATGGCGCCAAGGGATAGAACGATAATCCTCGAGGCCCGATTCAATTTCATGATCGCTTGGCCTTGTGGGGCGCAAGCGGATAGTTCACCTCATGAGCGTGCGGGAAATCCTTGACCGAACGCACAAAGGAATGCCAATGAGCAGAGACTCCCATTCTAAATTCACCCGTACTGGATATCCTACATCAAGCCCCCACTGACTTGCATGGCATTGGGTTTAGGTAGCTCAGGCACTCTTGCCTGTGCGGGTTTGGAGATCGTGGCTACATCGGTAGATTGCCTGCAGCCTGGAAAACCACACAGGCAAGAGTGCCTGTGCTACTTAAGCCACTCATCCAATTGCAATGGGATTCCGTATTGAGGTTCATAACACGGTCATGCGGAGAGAGGACAACCAAGCTATGCCTGAGTTCAACCTGGACAGCTACCTCGAGCACTCCAAGAAAGTGGACGTCAGCGACATGGACTTCAGCCAGGCGCCGCGCTACCCGCTTTCGGAAGAAGAAATTCGCTGCCTCACCTACATGATGGACATCGAGACGCACACGATCGTCTACTTGAAGGGCATTCTCTCGACCTGCGCCATAAGGGATCCCCGCACCACATCGTTCCTGAGTTGCTGGGCCTACGAAGAGTTTTTCCACGGTCACACGCTGCGCCGGTTTCTCGAGGCTGCGGGCGTCTCCTTCTCCCCAACTCGCATGGCCGAAGTTCAGAAGGAAGCTTCGTGGCGAGACTGGATCGAAAGCGTGGGCTCGTCGCAGATTTGCCAGATTTCGCGTCACTTTCACGCCGTCTATCTCACCTGGGGCGCGATTTCCGAACTGACCACGCTCGAAGGCTACGGCATTCTCGCCGCGCGTTCGCGCCATCCGATGCTCGCCGAGTTATTGCGCCGTATGGCGAAAGACGAGCGGCGCCACTTTTCATTCTATTACAACATGGCGCACGAGCATCTCGATCCGCGCGCCGCGCAGCGCCTCACCACCGCGGTGATCAAGCATTTCTGGATGCCGGTCGGCGGCGGCGTGAAACCCGACTCGGAAGTGGACTGGATGAACCGCTTCATCCTCGGCGATTCGCGCGGCGGAGAAGTGGCAGCTCGAATCGACGCCACGATAGGAAAGCTTCCGGGCCTCGCGTGGTTTGACCGTTTGACGCGCTCACGCGAAGAAAGCCTCGCTCGCCTCATCAAGATCGAACCGGCGCTTTCGACGATGATAGCCGCGGATTGACCCGCCGCCTCAAGGAAGCGCGAATCCAGCCGAGTAGAAACGTTCATGGCCGCGAATACCTGTAATGTTAAGGGATGCTACTCAGAAGAAGCATGCGAACGAGTACGAATTACGGCAGTTCAGACTACTGCCTCTGCCGTCCACACGGCCACGCGGTCACGCCCTTCGCGCTTCGCGCAATACAATGCCTGGTCGGATGCTCTCAGGACATCGCCCATGGTGATACCGTGGTCCGGAAAAAGAGCGACGCCTATCGAAATGCTGACGGCTCCCAGGAGCTGGCCGGCATACTCCACGCTCAGTTGTTTCACCTGCTGGCGCAGGATCTCAGACCGTTTCAGAGCCCCGGCTAACGTTGTGTCGGTGAGGACGAGCGCGAATTCCTCTCCCCCGTAGCGGCAGGCGATATCCTGGCCTCGCGTGTTCCTTTTCAATAGGTCTCCGAACGAACGGAGAAGCGTATCGCCCGCCTGATGGCCGAACGTATCGTTGAACCGCTTGAAGTGGTCCAGGTCCATCATGATGAGCGCAAGAGAGCCCTTGTTGCGGTTCGCCCGGCTGAATTCTCGTTCCAGCGATTCTTCCATATAGCGGCGGTTGAAAAGTCCTGTAAGTGCGTCGCAAATCGACTGATTTTTGAGACTCTCCTTCAATCTCAGGTTCCCCAAAGCCAAAGCTACCTGTTTGGCAAGAACACCCGCCAATTGGCGCCCCGCGTCACCCGAGGATCGTGGCATGGCCTCCTGCTGTTCCTGGCCGGCCCTCATCTGCAAACTTACGATCCCCAGCGCTTCCCCCTGCGCCATGAAAGGGACGCAAAGTGACTCCGTCACCTCCGCCGGATCGATGTGGCGGCAAGGGGCTGTCTTTTCACCGCGACGGAACGATTGCGGCTGGCCCTGGCGCAAGGCCCAGCAGTCGTCCGGAGCGAACACGCGTTCTCCACCGGTCGGCATGCCCCAATCGGCGACGGTCTCAACCGCCGTCCTGGAAGGGCTGGTTATGCATAGCGCGCCCGACCATTTTGGAAATAGCTGTTCGGCCACATTTCCAATCTCGACAAATGCCTCCTCCGCATCCTTGCAGGACTGAAGGCGGCTTCCCATTTCGCTCAAGAGATTAATTTCCCTCGAGCGCTGTTCCAATTCCTGCACTTTCTCAGCCAACTCCTGGTAGGCATTGTGCAGTTGGACTTCCGCTTGTACTCGGTCGGTGACGTCCTGGACGCTTGCAACCAGCTTCAGGGGTTTATGGGTTTTCGGATCGAAAAAAATATCGCCACGCTCGTGGATATTTCGTTCCGCGCCATCCGGGCGAATGATCCTGAAATCCACGGCGTAGGGCCTGGCTTCCCGGAGGGCATAGTCCAGCGTCTTTTGCACTTCCTCCTTCTCATCCGGATGCACGATGCGGAAGAACGCACGCCGCGACGGTTCTTGGATTCCGGGCTCATACCCGAAAATCCGAAACACTTCGTCGGACCAGCGCACTGGATTCTTTTCCGGTTCCTCGAGGTTGAGAAGATCCAGCTCGACGCTTCCAAAATGGGCGATTCGCTGCGCGGCCGCCAGGTTGGCCTCGCTCTGCCGCAGCTTTTGCTCCGCTTCCTTTCGCCGCGTAATATCCCGGTGCAAGCCGACGATCCCCACGACCATGTCGTTCTTGTCAATCAACGGAACTTTGGTCGTCTGAAGCACCTTCACGTTTCCTTCGGCGTCTACGGCCGGCCGCTCCGTTTCCGCCCCACCGGATCTCATGACCTGTAAATCGTCCGTGTGCAAGGCAATGGCCCGCTCTTTCGGGAACAGATCGAAAGCCGTCTTGCCCAACAGATCGTCTGGAGACTTCATTCCATGAATTGCGGCGAACGCTTTGTTCGCGAGGAGGTAACGCCCTTCCGTATCTTTCGCGAAGATGCCGTCGGGGATGTTGTCTGTTACCGTGCGGAGGACATTGCGCTCCAGAGCCAGCTTTTTCTCCGCCTGGGCGTGCAGCGAAAGGGCGCGGTCGAGCCTGCGCGTTGAATAATAAGTGCCGGCAACTGCTGCGATCGTCCCTGCGAAAACAGTCACGGCCTGATGCTGCAAGGAGCTCAGGTGGGGGAAAAGTAGATGCTCTAATTTTTCAAATACAGTCAGGCCCGCGGCGACAAGAAGGGTTAGCCAGGCGAGCCTTGCCCAAACGGCGCTGTTTCCGGGACGAGCTCCGGTCTCAGGCTCTGAAAGGCCCGCGATTATTTTTCCCGGCGCCTCATTTGTTTTCATTAATCCCACCGACACGGCTCCATCTACTCTTTGCTGCGGCCTTCAAGAGGGAATTTGCCTAGATAATAGGGTAACCTTCCCTGAGCAAAACGGCGGAAAAACCTCACTCTGTGTGATTAAACAGCTAATTCTCCCCAAGAGAGGCCGGGAATATTCATTGGCCGCGCCGACGCGTAAAGGCCTGGCGATGAATGCGCCGGCATCCACTCAATCCGTAAAAACATTGCGGTTGGAAATTGGCAGGGACGGGATCGATGGCCGGTTCAAAACCGCTTCAAATCCCTGTATAGTTTAGCGATGCCACTCAGCACGAAAACGCGGAGGCGATTGCGATCCTGGCGCACGCGCGCGCGCGAATTGCGCGGCGTCGTAAAGGGATTGGTGTCGACGCGGCATCCGCTCCTCGTGCATATCATTCCGACGCGGCGATGCAATCTGGCCTGCACGTATTGCAACGAGTTCGACGATTTCTCGAAGCCGGTGGACACAGCGGAAATGATTCGCCGGATCGACCGTCTGGGCGAACTCGGCACGGCGGTCGTGACGATCAGCGGCGGCGAGCCTCTCCTGCATCCGGAACTCGATGTGATCATCGCGCGCATGCGCAAAAACGGAATCCTCTCCGGGATGATCACGAACGGCTATCTGCTCACCGCCGAGCGCATTGAGCGGCTGAATCGGGCGGGGCTCGAATACCTGCAGATCAGCATCGACAACGCAATGCCGGACGAAGTATCGATGAAAAGTCTCAAGGTGCTTGATCAGAAATTGAAGCTGCTCGCCGACCATGCCGTCTTTCAGGTGAACATCAATTCCGTGCTCGGCAGCGGCGTGAAAAATCCGGAGGACGCGCTGAAGGTCGCGCGGCGCGCGCAGGAGCTGGGTTTCACCAGCACCGTGGGCATTCTGCACGATGGCCAGGGACAACTGAAACCGCTCGGCGGGCGCGAGATTGAAATTTTTGAAGAAATCATGGCCATGGGCAAGCGCGGATTTTCGCGCATCAACGGATTCCAGCACAACATCGCCAAGGGCAAGACGAACGACTGGAGATGCCGCTCCGGCTCGCGCTACCTCTACATCTGCGAGGACGGGCTCGTGCACTGGTGCTCGCAGCAGCGCGGCTATCCGGGCATTCCGCTAGAAAAATACACGGCCGAAGATCTGCGCCGCGAATATTTCACGAAAAAGCATTGCGCGCCGCTCTGCACGGTTTCCTGCGTCCAGCAGATCGCCGTGGTGGACAACTGGCGCGGGCCGCAAACTCTCAAGCCTGTCGCCGCGCCGCCATCTTCGCCGGAATCGCTCGTGCAGCTGCGGTGAGACGGTGACTGGTGATTAGTGACTGGTGACTGGTGCAAACCGCAGAATTCCCCTCGATTTTCTCTTTGCCCTCTGTGTTCTCTGTGTTAAAAGCCTTTGAATTTTTCCGTGACTCGCACTCCGCAAAATCTTTGAACACAGAGGACTCAGAGAAAAACTTGAGAAGGGCCAGTCGTATGATCGAGGGGAACTACGAACGCGCGTGAATGGAATTTTCGGAGCGGGCCGCTTCAACCTTACGCCTCTGCGGCGCGACAATCGCTTTTCGAGCCAGCCATGGTTTCACCACGCGTCTCCACCACATCAGCGTCCCGGTAACAAATAGTACCGCCGGCGTGAGTCCCACTACCGTCCAAATGATCTTCACCGGAATGCCCGCGAACCGTCCGAAATGCGCTTGCGCGAACCAGAACAGGACCTTGTCTCCAAATCGAAGGCTTCTGCTTGACGCATTCAACGGCTCGAGGAAATCCACCACAGCATTGAACTTCGTCGGAATCGAGAGATAAATCCCCGTGATCGCCCACATGAAAAAAAACGCAAGGCTCCAGAACCCGAGCGCGCTGTGCAGCGTCCAGTTATATCCCTTGGGACTTGATTTCCAGCGGAAGCTGAGGCTGCGGCGCCAGGTGCCGATCCCCGGCCACCAGATGACGGCGCCCGTCAAGGCAAGGAGCACGGTGAAAATTCCCCCGGCTGCGTTGATCAAACGGCCCGTCTTCGCGGCCAGAAGATTGTCATGCAGGTCCGCAAGCCAGAGCACGAAGAGAAATGCGGGTCGAATGGAATCGCCGAGATCTGCGCCCGTGTAGGGATTGAAGAGGCGCCGCAACTGCTTGTCTCGCCGCTCCAGATAAATCTCGGCAGCCTGGTCCGGATTTTTCCGCAACGAGACGCGGGTCGCTTCGTATTCCGGATAGGCGCGCTTGGCAACTTGCTTGAGTTCGTCCTCGGTCATCCGCGCGCCAGGACCGACAGCAACCCGCGGCTCGCGCGCCAGCGACCTGGTCAGATCCCTCCGGAAAATCAGCGCGGACCCGGTCACGCTCATGAGCAGGATGTAAAGGCCCAGCCCGATCCCGGTCCATAGATGAACTTGAAAGAGCGCTTTACGCAGCCACACAATCTGCGGGCGTCTTTTCCATTTTTCCCAGGCGCTCATAGGGTTGTCCCCATTCATCGCGTATTACACCACAATCCGGGGTGATTCGCTCCCCCTCCGGTAGGCGCGCGGGATCCACGGCTGGTGTTAAGCTGCGCCGGCCTTGATTTTCAAGGCCCCCCTGTGAGATGACATCCCTGCCGCATAGGAGAGATCCATGGACAACCCAATGAACCTCATGATCCTGGTGCTGGTATTCGTCTTTGCATTTATCGTCTTGGCTGTGCTGCTCGGTTCGTTCTTCACAATCAATACGGCCGAGCGCGGCGTAGTGGAAAGATTCAACAAGTTTTCGCGAATCGCGGGGCCGGGCCTTTCGCTCAAGGTGCCGTTTGTGGAGACCGTGCAGAAGGTGGACATGCGGGTGCAGGAACTCCCATTCAAGATCGAGACCAAAACCAAGGACAACGTCTTCGTAGTGATACCTGTCTCTGTCCAATACCAGGTTCTGGCCGATAAGGTCAGCGACGCGTACTACAAGCTCACCGATCCGCAAAAGCAGATCGAGTCGTACGTCTACAACGTCATCCTCGGCCACGTGCCGAAATTGGCCCTCGACGAGGCCTACCTGGAAAAAGATCAGATCGCCAAGGCCGTCAAGGACGAACTTGACGCAACGATGGAAAATTTCGGCTTCGCCATCGTGCGGGCGCTGGTTACCGACATTGTGCCGGACGCCCGCGTGAAGACCGCCATGAACGAAATCAACGCGGCGCGGCGCGAGCAGGAAGCGGCCCTGGCGAAGGGCGAAGCCGACAAGACCATCGCCGTGAAAAAGGCCGAGGCGGAAGCGGAGAGCAAGCGCTTGCAGGGCGAAGGCATTGCCGCGCAGCGCAAAGCCATCATTGCCGGATTGAAGGAGTCGGTGGAGGATTTTCAGAAGGTCGTCGAGGGCACAACGGCGCGCGACGTGATGACTCTTGTGCTGCTCACGCAATACCTCGACACGCTGAAGGAAATCGGCGCCTCGGCGAACACAAACACGCTCATGCTGTCCCACGCGCCCGCGGAAATGCGCAACCTCCATGACCAGATCAGCCAGGCCATCGCGGTCGGCGATCTGATCAGCGATAATGTCGGCAAAAAGCCGTGACCCGCTTGCCCTGAGTGAATACGAAGGGTGTTTCGTGGCCCGTGGCCGGTGAAAACCTCGGAATCACCTGGCAGTCTCCGTCCCCTCTGTGTTCTCTGTGTTAAAAGCTCTTGCCTTTTCTTATCAGCGCCGCTTGTAATTGCGTGATTCCACGTTTCAGGTATTTCTATTTTCAATCGCGGAGCGTTCGATGTTGGCGTTGATTTCGCCTCCGATCAGGAACGCCAATCCTGAAACGTACAGCCAAACCACCAGAATGACCAAGGCTCCGAGAGACCCATAAATTGCAGTGTAATTGTTGAAATATCGCAGATAAATCCGGAACGCAGCCGAAGCGGCGAGCCACAAGAAGGCGCCGAACGCCGAGCCCGGCGTGACCCAGTACCAGCGCCGGTTCAGCCCGCTTGGCCCGCAAGAATAGATCAGCGCGTAGGAAAAGGTTACGAATAGCGCGGCCGCGGGCCATTGCAGCGCCTTCCAGATGAGAACCATTGCCGAAGCGACGTGAAATTCATTCCCGATCCAATCGATGAGAATCCCGCCAAAAAGCACGAGGCACAAGGCCGAAAAAATAAAGATCGAAATCACCAGCGTCAAACCGAGCGCGACCGCCCTCACCCTAAACCAGGAGCGGTCCTCCCTTATCCGATAGGCCACATGCAACGTGGAAATCATCGAAGCCACTCCGCCGGAAGCGAACCACAACGCGACAAGAATGCTTGCCGTCAACTTTTCGTTACTCGCGGTCCTGGCAAGCTCCTCCGTCGTATTCTTTAGGAGCTGAAAAGCCAGCGGCGGGAGAAACGCAGCGAAGTAACTCAACAAGCCGGTCCGCAATTCGATGCTTCGGGAAGCAAACAAACCAAAGAGCGCGAGCATGAAAACCAACAGCGGAAAAAGCGCCAACAGGAAATCGAAGGCGAGTCCGGAAGCGCGCCCGATCAGATCATCCTCGATGGCGTCACGAACCACGCTCCTCGAAAGTTCCCAGAGCGTCAATCCACCCAATTTCCAGATCGTTTTGTAATTTTGCCCGCCGCTTCGAGTGGAAGGCGTCATATAGGCGATTGCATGGAATCCGCGGGCCGCATTCAAGAAAAAAATCGTTCATCACTGCGCGACTATTTATTCAGCAGGGGAATGTCCTTGCCTTTCGGCGGCATTGGAATCGATTTCAGGTACGCATAGATATCCGTCAGGTCCTGGTCCGGGATCGCTTTGCTGGTGTAGGGAGGCATCTGATTTGTCGGCTTTCGAACGTAGCCTTGGAATCCTTCGAATGAAAGCTGCGGAGGGCCGATGCGCGCCGCGCCGGTCTGCGCCGCCCCCTGGCCTTCCCGGCCGTGGCATTCGTAGCATCCGTTGGCCATGAAAAGCTTCTTCCCGTTTTGGGCGTTGCCGGCGGGAGGAACGTCGGAAGATTGCTGCGCACGCGTAACCGGAAACCCAAATAGGAACGCTGCAATGACTAAAGGAAACAACACAACGAATCGCTTCGTCCAGCCAGTTCGTACCCCGCTCGTTTCCGCTCGACGCTTAGCCCATCTCATCAAACACATCTCCTATCCAAGTGTCATTGATTTTTCTCTTTTACCGAGGCTGCGTGAGGACATCCACCAGGGCCGGCTCGCCACGCTTCACGACTTCGATGGCGCGCTTGATCGCCGGGCCGAGGTCTTTCGGGTCAGAGATCGGCCCTTCGCCGTACATCCCCATACTCTCCGCGAGCTTGGCGTAGGAAATGTCTGGACCGGTAATTGTCGTGCCGGTGCCGCAGTTGGTAGTGCCGCGACTGTGCCGGTCCGCCATGATTTGCACCTGCATTACTTCCTGATGATACGCGCGGTTGTTGTGCATGATGTGCAGCACGGGAATCTTGTGGTGCGCCGCGGTCCACAACACCCCCGGCGCGTACATCAGGTCGCCATCATTCTGGATATTGACAGTCAGGCGACCATACTTGCGATTGGCGAGAGCCGCGCCCGTGGCGGCCGGAGCGCCGTAGCCGACTCCATAGCCGCCCGCGTTGCCAATGTACTGGTAATGCTTGTCCATGTTCCAAAGCCGCTGCGGCCACTTGCTGACAAACGTCGTGGCGCCGACGAGCGACCAGTCTTCATTCTGAATTTGCCCCCAGATCTCCATGCACAGTCGAGCGGTGCTGATGGGGCTCGCGTCCCAGGCAAAAGCCGCCGCGTCCTTTGACCGCTCAAGCGCCTGCATATGCGCCGCCTTGAGTCGCACGCCGCGATCCTGAAACGCGCGTTTGCGGTCATCCGTGACGAGGCGCCTCACCGCTTCGGTCAGCGAAGGCATGGTCGCTTCCGAATCGGCGGCGATGGCCAGGTCCACTTCGTTGTAGCGCTGGAAATCCTGGTAGTTCGCCTTGATGTAGAGATCGTCCGCGTTGATGGTGATGAGCTTGGCAGTTGGTTTTGTGCCGGGCCGCGAAGTGCGTTCGATCTGGTCGCGATAGGTGTGCGTGATGCCATAAAGATCGGCGACGTCGAGTCCCAGAATCACGTCCCCGTCGGCGATCGTCGCGCGGGCCCGGTCGGACTGATTAAGCGGATGGCGCGTGGGGAAATTCATCCGGTCAGTCTGATCGACGACCGCACATTGAAGCGCCTCGGCCAGATCGACCATGCAGGCGAGGCCGGCCGGCGTGCGCGCCGTGCGGCCGGCAACAATCACCGGATTGTCCGCCGCAACCAGAAGCCGCGCGGCTTCGTTCACGGAGCCCGTATCTCCCACGGGTGGCATGTCTTTCGTCAGCTTCGGAATATGAATTTTCAAGTCGGATGAAATCGGGTCTTCCTGCAGCGCTCCGTCCGCAACGATCACTACCGGCATCGTCGGCGGCGTCATCGCTACTTTATAGGCGCGAACCGCGGATTCGGCAAAGTGCTCGAGCGAAATGGGAAGATCGTCCCACTTTGTAAAATCGCGCACCATGGCTGCCGCGTCCTGCACGCTGTGAAACCATTCGACGCCCGGCGCGCGCATCGTTTCGTCGATAATGTTTCCGAGAATTACGTAAATTGGCACGCGGTCGCAGTAGGCGTTATACATGCCCATTGCGGCGTGCTGCACTCCGACCGTTCCGTGCGCGAGGATCGCCAGCGGTTTTCCTTCCACTTTAAAGTAACCATGCGCCATGGCGGCCGAGGATTCTTCATGGCAGCAGGTGATGAATTCAGGGCTCTTGTTCCCACCGTAATTGATGATGGATTCGTGGAGCCCGCGAAAACTCGATCCCGGATTCGCGCAAACGTATTCAAAGCCCAGCGACTTGATCACGTCCACCATGAAGTCCGACCCGGTGCGATCCGCAGTAAGGACTTCCGCACTCGACGGAACCTCCGCCTCGGCCGCGGCAGACATTGGCGGCGGAACGGTGCGCTTCAGTTCGGCCGGTGGCGCCGCAGCCGCCGCCGGCCCGGCTGCCAATGCCGCAGCCCCCGCAGCCGCCCCCTTCAGGAAATTTCGGCGATCGACTCCGACCTTTGGTTGTTTAGCCATGCGCTAGCACCTCGATATCGCGGTTATTTTCCATTTATATCACATGAATTGAATCAGATGCCATCTCGCAGGGCGCCGGGCCTCGTTACTTATCTTTGACGCGATCAGCGAAATGATCGTTTCCGCACTGAACCCGGCTTGCCGCCGCCATTGCTATTCCGGAACACTGTCCCTCAGCGGCGTTGACGCTCCCTTGCCAGGGGGCTATGTTCAAATAGATGGCCGTGCGGTGTGCTGGCGTTTCCCCCGGGGGCAATATTGCCTTGGCGCTAGCGCTTCCTGGGCAGTGTAAGGATTTACGCCAGTTCCGAGCCAGCAATCTTTACTGACCAGGCCTGGCCCGGTCATTGAGCAGGCTCGATACGCCCGCGTGTAAAACATAAGTGACCATCCTAACCAAAGCCGGCCGGTACGATCTCCGTGAAGAATTGGGCCGCGGCGCCATGGGCGTCGTGTTTCACGGATTCGATCCGATGATCGGCCGTGACGTCGCCGTTAAAACGCTGCGCCTGTCAGAGGCAGGTACGGGACTGTCCCGCGAAGAACTGATCGGCCGGTTCCAGACCGAGGCGCGCGCCGCGGGCCTCTTGACCCATCCCAATATCGTCGTCGTTTTCGACGCAGGCGAAGAAGAGGGCCTGTTTTATATCACCATGGAGTTCGTGGAAGGGCGCAGCCTGCAAACGCTGATCGATGCGCACCAGCCCTTTTCCCTGCCGCGTGTGATGAAGCTGATGGAGCAGGTCTGCTCCGCGCTGGATTTCGCGCACCAGCACAATGTCGTGCACCGCGACATCAAGCCCGCGAACCTGATGCTGACCGCGGACGATACCGTCAAGATCACCGATTTCGGCACCGCAAAAATTCTTCAATTTGGCACGGCGCAGACGGCGCACGTCATGGGCACGCCCTCCTACATGTCGCCGGAACAAGTGAAGGGAAAACCAGTCGACGGCCGCTCGGACATTTTTTCCCTGGGCGTGATCCTCTACGAATTGATGACCGGCGAAAAACCCTTTCCCGGGCAGAACATCACCACGGTCATCTACAAAATTATCAACGAGGAGCCGATCCCGCCGAGGTCGCTCGATTCTTCCATCCACCCGGGGCTTTCGGCCGTAATTACCCGTGCTCTGGCGAAAGACCCCGCCGCGCGGTTTCAAAACTGCCACGAATTGCTGAACGCATTAAAGAATTATCACGAAATGGTGAGCCCCGACGCGACCGTGAGAATGGCGCCAGTCAATGCAAAAGCTACGCAGGGAGCGAGCCGGCCTGCCGCTCAACCGCCCCGCATAGCCGCGGTTCCGGTGACACCAAACTCCACTGCACCGGACCCCTCAGCCCAATTCATGTTGCCGGTCGCGGTGGAAGAGAAAGATTCGAAAAGGCCTGGAGGGCTGCTCCTTACACTCATTTTGCTTGGGATTATTGGTTATTCGGGATATCGCGTCTACCCGCCGCTGGTGGACTTGTGGCAGCGCGCCCACGAACCTGCGGAAGCACCGGCGATTCCGCCAAAGGCGGAGTCCGCGCCGCAGACGCCGAATCCGGACAGCTCCAATGTGAAGCCGGAAGCCCAATCCAACGACGCTCCCCGCACTGCTGCGCCGGCGCCGGAAACGACAGCCGCGCCGGCGGATAATTCCGCCACCCACAATGCGCCTCGGCCATCGGCCGTTCCCGCAACTCCTGTGAAAGCTCCGGAGCCTGCTCCTGCGGCGGCCGGGAGCGTGGATAAACCAATTGCGCAGCAAAAATCGGCTCCTCCCGCGGGGCCCACGGCGGCGCATCAGCTTGAGTCAAAATTGCGCGCTGAAATAGCAACATCGCCATTTGCAGATAAAGTACAAATTCAGGCCACGGCAAACGCGCTCACGCTTTCCGGCTCTCTGACCTTCGCCGAACACCGCGATCTGCTGGAACACTTGCGTACGGTTCCCGCCGGAGTTCGCGTGATCGACGATATCGAGTTTAGCGAGAACCCGAAAGCAACTCCCGCGCCTGCGTCGACGGGCTGGATTTGGGCGCGATCCTCTCCCCCAGGCGCCAGGATCCTGGTGGACGGCGCGGAGACCGGCCTCCGCACCCCCGCGCGTCTGGAATTGCAAGCGGGAGAGCATGAGGTCCGTCTAGTGCGCCGGGGATTCGGAACCGGCCAAAGAAATGTGCAAGTCAATGCGGGCCAGACCATGCAATTCACAGAAACCCTGCCGATAGAATAACCTTTTTGATATCTGATAGTTACATCCCGACAAGTTGCATTGGGAGAAGGGTTTGTAACCCTTGGAAAGTAGCGCTCTTTACTATAGATGTGCCTCCCTCCCTTGTAACAATTCTATCCACGAGATTCCCGTGGGTTAATCCATAAGCACCCGAGCATCGGCAATTCCCTATCTTTCAATGACCTGGGGGCGCATCCTGACGGAAGGCTGCGTGCTCTTAAATGGGAATACCCATATGCCCTGTCGCGTAGGGTGATATGAGATCCACCGCCTCTCCGAACTTGAAAAGCCGGTTTGTGGCTAATCCTGGGGCCTTACGTTCTTTCGGCAAGGGACCGTCTCCAGAATGAAAGTCCTCGACAATTCGAAGGCCCAACCCGACGAGGATGTCCCCGTTGTAACCGCAACACCCGTGCCGCCACGAAAGCCAGAACCCGCTCTGGCTGAAGTAGTTCCTGTTCGCCCCGCATTTTCGAATGCAGAGAACGCTGTAAATTTCTTTCTCCGGCAATTCCGGGTTTTATTGGGCGCGGCGCGCCTGTACCAGCGAAATCATCCGCGGCTCATGGAAATACTGGCATCCACGGAACAGCAATTGCGGATCGCGCTGGCGGCGCGGTCTCCACTCGTGGTCGCCGTGGAGCCGAATGGAATTCTCCTCCCCCGCCAGGAAGGCAGTGCAGCAGAACTCCTGCATGACCCGCGCGGTGAATTGCGCGCACTGGCGGAGGAACTTCTGCGCAGCGGCATTTGCTCGTTTCTCTTTACTCATCCGATCAACGTCGGTGAATTGGATTTGTTGGCCAATGAAATCAGCCGCGTTCCCCGCAGCGCCACTCCCGGCGATACCGCCTCGCGAAAATTGTGGGACAACTGGATCAAGAGCCGCGGCGTGGTCGGGATTCGCATCAATATTCCGACCGAGCGGCGCGATTCCCTCTTGCTGGCGAGCCTGATGTCCGCCGTGCTCGCTTACGATAATGCGGCGCAACATTCCTCCTACTCCCGCGCCGTGCGGACGATGCCGGAGGCGAGCTTCGAGCAGATTGCCGCCACGTTGCGCGTACTGGCAAGATTGGCACCCCCCAATGATCCGGAGATGACGCCCTCCGCGGAGGACATTGCGCGACGTTTTCATTCCGTTGTATCCGGAAGCGAGCAGTCTTCGATTGCGTTGATCGTGTATGGAGTCTCCAACATAAAACCGCGCGAAGGCGAAACGCTGGAGCCCTACCTGGAGAGGCTTACCGACGAGATGGTGCTGGCGTTCGTAAGACAGGAATTCAACGCCGGCCGGACAGCTCCGCAGGGGCTCATCCCATTGCTTGTCCTCCTGGATCAGGAACGCGGCCAAGCGGGCAATTCTGGAGCAACACGGTTTGGCGGGTCGCAACACGACGAACTGCGCGTGTCGGTTCTATGCGAAAAATTCTGGAATGCGCAGCCCGCCCGTGTGAAGGGGAAAACGCTGCGGAGCCATGACGCCTGGTGCGTGCCCGCAACCGTGGTGGCTCGCTTCCTCGAACCGCTGGCCGCAGCCGCGGAAAAAAAGAAATCCGACGCGGCAGCGCGCGAAGGCCGCGCGGTGCTGCTCGCGTATGCGCGGTGCCTCGAATCGGAAGAGAACAAGGCGAGGCGCGCGGTGGCCGCAGGTATCGCGGAAATCGCGCCGCAGATGGAGCGATTGTGGCCGCATCCCTCGGCAGCCGATTTTGGGCGGGGAATCGTCCAGGCTCTGCTGCTGGAAAATTCGCCGGGAATTGCGGGATTGCTTTCCGCGGTCGTCGAGAAATTGGCGCGAACTTCCCTGCTGAGGCGCGAATACGCGGAATTCGAGCGAATCCTCGAAGCACTCGAAGCTGCGCCACGGGACGATGAACACGCGCATATTTCGACTCTCGTTGGGCGCATCCTCAGCGACGAACAGTGGCTCTATCTGGTGGATGAAGCGCTCTCCAGCCAGCCACTTAACCCGGTCATTCCTCGCTTGTTGAAGAGGTGCCCGGACCGCTTGATCGACAGGCTTGGTTTGCTGCTGACCGCGGCCGGCGGAATGAATTCCCTTCCCGCGATGGTGCGTTTGATTCACGGAACGGGCGAGCCGGTGCTCGGCGCACTGGAAACCCGGCTATGCGAATCACGGCGGCAGCGCATCGCGACCGCCATTCATTTGCTTGCCTCCGCGGACCCGAAACGTTTGGCGGGCGCGTTGCCCAGGGCGCTCGCGAGTTGGGAATGGAGTCTGCAGGACCTTGCCGCGACGGAGCTCATGAAGTGGACGAATCCGCCGGTGGTTGCGGCGACGGCACAGGCATTTCTCTCCACGCTGGCGGAGGCGCACGCGATGGTTGTGCCCTGCATGATCGATCATCTTGGAAGCGCGCATGAGACCGCGGCGGTTCCAGCGCTTCTTCAGATTGCAGTGGGTGAGCACCTGTCGCTGCGGGACATCTATTTCCGGATCAAGGCTGTAGAAGCCCTCGGCAGAATGCGCGTGCCGGAAGCGGCCCCTCCGTTGCTGAAGATGGTGAGGCTGCGCAACGGCCTGGCGCATGACGAACCAGCCGCGTTGCGCGCGGCAGCCGAGGAAGCGCTTGGGCTGCTCGAGAACCGGCCCTCTTCCGCGCGGGCTCGAATCGCGGAAAGCACGCGAACGAAATCCAGCATGGCCCACTCAAGGCCTCGCCGCTACCCGCGCGTGCGCCTGGTCCCCTCCCTGACAGCGACCATCGCCGGGACGCGTGGCGGGTCCGCGCGCGTTCGCGTCATCGCGCTCGGCGGGGCGTTACTCGAGACCGATCAGCGCCTGCCGCTCGGTGACTCCATGCAACTGGAAATTCGAACCGGACTCCGGAAAATCCAGACTACCGCCGTCGTCCGCAACATTACGCCAAATGGGATCGGGGTTGAATTCGTCCACATGAAGCACCCTGACCGAGAGCGATTGCGGCGCCTCCTCAAGCAGCTTCTTAAGTAGCGCCGGCGTCTCGCCGGCGATTTTCTTCATCTCGTCGCGGCTCAAAAACGCCGACGGGACGCCGACGCCACAACTTCCATTATTGTTCTTCGGAGCTGGGAGTGGAGAGAAGCGGGCGGGGGAACGTTTCGATGGGTTCTACCTCTGGAACTTCCTGGCTGCCGACGCCCATCTCTTTGAATTTGCGGGCGGAGGGAATCAGGCGGCTGTCAAAAGACGCGACGGCGTTGTTGTATGCTTTGCTCGCGCGTTCCAAACCTTTGGCAATTTCAGAAAGATGCTCGGCGAACTTCACGACGCGGTCGTACAATTCCTTGCCCAGATCCTTGATGCGCTCCGCGTTCTCGGCAACGAGTTGCTGTTTCCATCCATAAGCGACCGCTCTTAAAAGCGCGATGAGAGTTGTGGGGCTGGCGAGAACGACGCGCTTCTCAATCGCGTCCTCGATAAGCGTGCGGTCCTGTTCAAGCGCGGCGCTGAAAAAAGATTCTCCCGGCACAAAAAGAACGACAAATTCGGGCGTGGGTTCAAATTGCTTCCAGTATTCCTTCCCTGACAGCCCTTTGATGTGATCGCGGACCAGACTTGCGTGTTGCATCATCGCTTCGCGGTATTCCGCGTCCGACTGCGCGCTGACGGCCTTGAAAAAGGCGTGCAGCGGGACCTTCACATCCACGACGATCTGCGTGCCGCCGGGAAGATGGACGATCAGATCCGGGCGCAATCGGCCTTCTTCCGTGTCGACAGATTGCTGTTCCTGGAAATCGCAGTGGGGGGACATCCCGGCCAGCTCCACGACGCGCCTCAGGGTCAGCTCGCCCCACTTCCCCTTGACTTGCGGCTGCTTGAGAGAATTGACCAGGCTGCCCGTCTCCTCCCGCAATTCCTTGTTGGTCGTAGCAAGAAGTTGCACTTCGTTCCTCAGGCTGCCGTAAGCTTCCTGCCTTGCGGACTCAACGCGGGACACTTCCGAGCGAAGGTCTTTCAACGCAGTTTCGAGCGGGTCCACCATGGATTGAATCGCAATCTTGCGCTGTTCGAGATCGCCTTCGGCTTCCTTCTGAAGGGAATCGAACCTCGATTTGGCGAGCTCCATGAACTGGTTGCTGCTGCTCTTCAGGGCCTCGCCGGCCAGCGCCTGGAAAGCGTCTCGAAGTTTCACCTGTGCGTCATCGAGCAGGCGCCTCTGTTCGATCAGGTTTGCCCGTTGCGACTCGGCATCCTTTTCAGCGGAGGCTCGCAGCTTCTGTTCTTCTTCAATTCTTTTCTGCGAGGCCCGCAGTTCCTGCTGCAACGCGTCGTTCTGCTTTTTCAGCTCGCCGACAGTGCCATCGAGGCCAGCCGCCCGCCTCTCGAGTTCCAGACGAGCGGCGCCCGCCTTTGAATTCGCCCAGGCCCACGCGACGGCAAAACCAGCCGCGAGAAAAATGATGGCAATCAGTATTCCGGTTCCTGTCATGAAGGCGCCTTCAGCGAGGGATCTTGCAAAACTTCACGCTTGAGGACGAGATTCTACCATGCCGCATGTAGCACATGCTTTAGCCTG
>Ga0182024_10006987_pt1 | contig 24542 bp, 24 predicted proteins | sample P32metaG_FD_120480 | JGI IMG/M metagenome (GOLD analysis project Ga0182024, IMG submission 120480) | Permafrost microbial communities from Stordalen Mire, Sweden - P3-2 metaG (Illumina Assembly) | ecosystem: Environmental > Terrestrial > Soil > Wetlands > Permafrost | place: Sweden: Stordalen...
CACGATCACCACGGTGTTCGACCACGACCACCAATTGCGGGTCTGAATTTTACGCAAATCCGCCTGAATCGCCGCGGTGTAGGATTCGATGGACTCGTTGCCAAGTCCAAACTGATTCAGTGCGTCTTGGTCCTTCAAATGCGCCTCACCGGACGTTCCTCAAGGATTCATCGAATATAACAAGTTTCGCGAACCCACCGATGCGCGCCGGGGCTAATGATTTCGCAATAGCCAACACCTGTTCTTTAGTGGCTGGCTGGCGAAGTGTTTTGCTCCGCTCTGCTGGATGACTTCCCTGCATAAACGCACAGCCAGATCGGCTGTGCCACGATTCAGCATCACCGGGTTGTTGTTACTCCGCTCCTGCGGCCTTCTTTGCGTAGTCTTTCTCTGGTTCGGGTGCTGAGTCTCCAGTGATGGTCGGCGTCACTGGAGCGATGCATGACATGAACTTCCGGCTTGCTGAATATTACTAACCACAATTCGTCGTCGGTTAAATGAAGTTGGTGAGTTAAACGAAGTTCGTCGCGGTTGAGGGTGGGTGACGCCTCGACGACCTCCTTACACGAAGGGCAATAGTCCTGGAAGGATATCATCTCGCCTCCCAGGTGAAGTTTGGGCGTGGTTGGAGTCGAGATGCAACCGGGATGCTCCCGTATACGGGCGGGTAACAGACTTGAGGATGGCCGTACTGGGAATTCTAGCCTAGGTGGCCAGGTGCTGCTGGGTCTTCTGTTGGCTGACCGCGTCGCCGTCGCCGCGCTTCAGGCCGCGGAAGACGAGAGTGGAGATAATCGTTAGCGCGCCGAGCGCAATGAGTCCTCGATGGATGCCATGGATCATTTCGGCGGAATTGGAATGGAAGCGGTCGGGAACGAAGAGGGCGGTGGTGAGTGAGGCGATTGCGACGCCGAAACTGATCGACATCTGCTGCAGGGTGCTGGCGATGGAACTGGCGTTGCTGGTTTGCTGCTCATTGATATCGGCATAGACCAGGGTGTTCATGCTGGTGTACTGGAGCGACGTGAAGAAACCGTAGCAGAACGCTTGCAGCGCGATCAGCCACACCGGAGTGTCGATGCCGATCGTCGCAAACAGCATCAACAGGAGCCCCAGGATCACCGTGTTGGAAACCAGCACACCGCGGTAGCCCAGCCGTGAAAGGATTTTCGGCATGGTGAGCTTCATGGCCATCGCCGCAATCGCCTGGGGCATGATCAGCAGGCCCGACTGAATCGGCGTGTAACCCAAGCCTACCTGATAGAGCAGTGGCAGAAGGAATGGCACGCCCCCAATGCCGAGCCTGGTGAAGAAACTTCCGCTTACGGCGGCGCGGAAGGTGCGGATTTTGAAGAGGGTCATGCGCAACAGCGGGAACTTGGTCCGCGTGGAGTGGAATCCGTAGGACGCCAGAAGCACCAGCGAAAGCGCCAGCAATTCCACAATCGTGGGCATTTTCAGGGTGTGCTCGCCAAAGACTTCGAGCACGTAGGAAAGCAGGGCGACGCCGGAGCCGAAGAGGAATAATCCGACCGAGTCGAGCGGCGGAGTGTGTTCGTCGCGATAGTCCGGCAGATGCAGGTACACCATCACCAGACCCACCAGGCCGATGGGAACGTTTACGAAAAAAATGAATCGCCAGTGAAAATATCCGACGATTAGGCCGCCGGCGATTGGTCCCAGCATGGGTCCAATCAAGCCAGGGATCGCGACGAAGCTCATCGCGCGGATCAGCTCCCATTTTTCAAAGGTGCGCACCAGGGTCAAGCGGCCCACCGGAACCATCATTGCGCCGCCGCAGCCCTGCAGGATTCGGCAGGCCACCAGTGCGTGAATGTTCGTGGACATGCCGCACAGCACCGAGCCCAACGTGAACAGACCGATCGCTGACGCAAATACACGCCGTGTGCCGAAGCGGTCGGCCATCCAGCCGCTGATGGGAATGAAGACGGCGAGGCTCAGGGTGTAGCTGGCGAGCACCGACTTCATGCTTAGCGGCGCCACGTGGAGAGCCTGGGCGATCTTTGGCACGGCTGTGTTCAGAATGGTGGTATCGAGTGATTCCATGAAAAATGCGACAGCCACCAGCCACGGCAGTATCTTCTTGCTGGATTCGCGCAGGGTGGGACCGGGCGCGGGGGAATCCGAATTGGGTGGTGAGGTGAGATCGGCCGGGGTCATATTGGAGTGAGCAGAATACTGTACCAGCACGCCCTTCACAGAATCTACGAACCCTGAGGAATCTGGTTCTGGTTGTTTGCGCCTGTCCTGATTCGATATAAACCTAATTCATGGGAGAGTCTGAAGCCGTCCGGTAAGATCGAGCGAGCGGTTAAAAGGAGGCAGCCATGGTGCAAATCTCCAACGTAACCAGGCTCTTTTGCGGAATTATTCTGATCACTGTGCCCACTATTGAATTCGGCGGGGTATTTCTATTGAAAATGCTGCGGACGCGCGAACCAGGATATATGGACAACCCGCTTCGGCAGAGTCTTTTTCGCGCGGGGCACGCGCACGCCGGGGTGATCGTGATTCTTTCGCTGATCTGCGAGGTGCTGGTGGATTCGATCATCCTTCCGGGGCCGCTCGCCTGGATCGTGCGCATCGGCGTGCCGGCCGCTGCCATTCTGATCCCTGCGGGTTTCTTTTTGTCGGTGGTTCCAGCGCGGTCGGACCGACCGAATGCTGCGATTCAGTTGGCGTATCTGGGAGCGATCGTTTTAGCGATTTCCGTTCTTATTCTGGGCGTCGGATTGGTACGCGCTGGTGCGTATCGATAGTTTGACCTATTTTGCGCGGTCTAGGTTGCGCAGGTAATCGCCCCATTTCGAATCGTAGTCGTCGATGCGATTCTCGAGGCGGGCGCCTTCGTTCCACCAGTGGGCTTTTCCGCGGCCCATGCTGGCGCCTCTGCGGGTATGGACGTCGAGCATGAAATCTTGGACTTCTACTTTCCTTTCGCCGCGGGCGACGACTTCGCGAGTCCAGCCGGCGAGTTCCATGGACATATTGTCCTTTTTTGCGGTGGCCAGTAATCGCACCGCGTGCGCGCAATAAATCCAGCGGTCGCCGCGGTCGGGCATGCGTTGGCGCTGCTGATTTAGCGCTTCGATGATGGCTGGCGCGGTGAGCAGGCCGAAGCCAACGTCTTCGGTGGCGATGATCTCCAGGCGTTGCCAAAGGACTTCTTCGGTATCAGGGCTGAAGGAGAAAAGTTCATAGGCCGCGAGCGCCGCTTCTTCCACCCATCCGCGGCGGATCGATTTCTGCAAGACTGAGCGCAGTTCGTCGACACTGTAACCGTTCGTGGTGGTGGTGCGGCTCCAGACGTCCCGGCTCTGATAATTCGGCTCTTCATTCTGTTTCCTTGACATATACGCTCCTTCGGGCTGGGTTAGCGAATGGCTAGCTGTAATACCTCAACACTCTTCGCTCCAGCAACGAAGTGGCCAGGTAGAGTGTGAGGGCGATCAAGACACTGATGAGCGAGGCCGCAAGTGCCTGGTCCATGGCGAGGTCGGCGGTGGAAGTTGCGATCAAGAAACCCAGGCCGCCGGTTTGCATCAGAAATTCTGCGATCAGCGCGGAAAGAACGCTCTGCACCGAGAGTACCCGCAGTGCCACTGCCAAGTGTGGCATCGCTGCGGGCAGCGCCAGACGCCACAGGCGGCTCCAGCGTCCGGCGCCCTGCACGAAGAAGTATTCTTCGGCCATGGGTGGCGCCGCGCGCAGACCTGCGCTGGCAAAAACAAAAGCGGGCAGGAAACACAGAATGATGACGGTGACGAATACGGTGCGGTCGTCGTAGCCTAAGATGCGCGAGAGGACCGGGATCAAACAAACTACCGGCACGGACGTGAGCAGCAAGGCTATCGGGATGCTTAGTGCGGCTAGAATTCTGGACATCCAAGTGACGATGGCCAGCAGCAAGCCGCACAGTAGGCCCGCGGTCATGGCGAATAATGCGACGGCGATAGTGTGCAGAGCCGGCTGAACATATTGCGGTCCGTTGTGGGCCAGCTCGCGCAACACCGCTAGCGGAGTGACGATGACAATTCCATTAAGTCCGCTGTGCTCGACCCACCAACCCCATGCCGCGAGCAGCAGGATCACCGCCCACGTTTCTGAAATCAGGCGCTTCATCGCCCGAACCTTCGCGTCACGATTTTTTCGAGTCCGGCGGCCGCCAGAAAAGCGGTGAGCGACATGAGAGCGGCAACCACTACAGCTGCCCACATCAGGCGGATCTGAAAGTTTTGCATGGCGTTCAAGATCACCAGGCCCAGGCCCTGTGGAGCGCCGAACCATTCGCCCAGAATGGCGCCGATGAACGAAGCAGAGACTGCTGCTTTGAGGCCGCTGGCGAGATGCGGGAGGGCTGCGGGCAATTCCAGATGAAGCAGGCGCTTCCATGCGTTTGCGCCGAAACCACCCATCACGCGGCGCAGAGCGGGAGAGGCTGCGGCCAAGCCGGAAGAAGCGGCGACGTAGAAAAGAAAGAACACTTGAATGCCTGCCAGCGCGGCGGGAGTCTGGCTGCGGCTGAAAACCACGATCAGAATCGGCCCGATAGCGATTGGTGGGGTGGCATTGACCAGCACCGCCAGGCGATCGAGACCTGGGCGCAACGGCGGCAGCAGATGCATCACCAGCGCCAGCAGCACTGCCAACGTGCCGCCGAAGAACAATCCTTTGGCGGCGGAAAAAAGCGTGTACGCCGCCGAGCTCGCCAGCAGAGGCAAGACTGCAGTGTCGAATAGCGTGGCGGCTACGTCGCTCAGCGCAGGCAAGCCGGGGCCGGCCACCCCGGCTCTGCCGGCCCACTGCCATGCGCCGAAAAATACCAGTAGCCCCAGAATCGCGTATCCGAGATTGGCGGCGGGCTGGGCTTGCGCTCGATCCATTCGCTTGATCCCTATATATGACGGTCCAGCGTTCAGGGTTCCAGCCAAAGAGTGATCTGATCCGTTAGGTGGTGGAAATCCTCGCGCCGCAAGAGTTCCGGTGTGCGCGGGCGGGGAAATGGAGACGGCACGACATGAGCGATGGCGCCGGGGCTCTCCATTACGATGGTTCGGTCGGAAAGAAATAGCGCCTCTTCCACGGAGTGGGTAACCAACAGCGTGGTGATGGCTCGATCCCGCCAGATGCGTTCGAGTTCAATGTTGAGTCTGCGGCGGGTGACGGCGTCCAGTGCTCCGAAAGGCTCGTCGAGCAGCAGGACTTCCGGCTCGAGGCAAAGCGATCGCGCGATCGCCGCGCGCTGCCGCATTCCGCCGGAGAGTTGACTGGGGCGGGCGAGTTCGAATCCCTTGAGTCCGACCAGCTGAATCAGAGCTGAGATACGTTCTCGATTGACGGGCAAGCCCGCCAGCTTGAACGGCAGGCCAAGGTTTGACTGCACCGAGAGCCACGGCAGAAGAGCGGGATCCTGAAATGCCACGCCTAAGCGATGGCGGTGAACCAGTTCTTGGGGCAACGCGCCGCCAATTCGAACGGTGCCGCTGGAAGGTTCTTCGAGGCCGGCGACCAAGTGGAGCAGAGTGCTTTTGCCACAGCCCGAAGGACCCACAATCGCCAGGAACTCCCCTGCGGGTGCGGTGAGGTCGATGTGGCGAATGGCTTCGACGGTAACGCCGCGGCGCGGCGAAAATCTTTTGGCCACATCGCGGATCTCGATGCCTGCGCCGCTGCTGGTCATGCAATGGCCTTGTCGAAGCGTTCCATGATTTGCGCGTATTGCTTTTTCACGCGCTTGCGCATGGGCTCGAGGTCTACCGTCAGTAGGTGGCGGTCTTTCATGACGATGCGGCCGTCGATGATTACGGTCTGGACGTCGCGGCCGACGCTGTGTTCGGCTGCGGTGATCAATGGGTCAACCATGGGGTATTGATCGTAATCGCCGGTGCCGATCAGGATGATGTCGGCGCGCTTGCCGGGTTCGAGGCTGCCGATCATATTTTCCAAATGGGCGGCGCGCGCGCCGCCCCGAACTACCTGGCGCAGCATATCGGCGTAGCTCATCGGGCTGGTGCCATGCATCGGCGTTCCGTCCAGAATCTGCTGTCCGAGCACCGCGTAGTGGGCCACCTGGAAGAGGTCGAGAGTGCCGCGGGTGGCCGCGCCATCGGTGCCCAGGCCTACGCGAACATTACGGCGCACCAACTCAAACAGGTGAGGCGCGCCGATGATGAAATTATTCATCGCGCAGTGGCAGGAACTCACGTCGTTGGCAGCATACAGATCGATTTCTTTGTGGTTCATTAACACCGAGTGGGCGCAGTGGAGGCGGTCGTTGAGGACGCCGATTGAATTGAGGTATTCGGCCGGGCGCATTCCATAGTTGTCGATGGTGTACTCCACTTCGTAGGTACCTTCGCAGAGGTGGGTGTGAATGCGGGTTTTCAGTTGGCGGGCGAGGGCATCCATCTCGCGCCGCAGCGTCTCGGAGTTGACGATAATCTGGCGCAGCGCCAGCCACGCGTTCACGCGGGGATTCCGCTCCCACCTTTTAACCAGGGCTTCGCTTCGCTGTAGAGCCTCTTCGGTGCTGAGACGAAAGCCGGGTGGCAGGCTGTCGTCGATGTCCATGGTGGACATGGCGATTCGGCCGCGGATGCCGATGTCGGCGGCGGCGCGGCCCATTTCATCGGGACACGGACCACCCGCTTCCAGAAAGGTGGTGGTGCCGCAACTGATCATCGAGGAATACGCACTCAGGCCGCTGCAGTAGACATCCTCCGGCTCGAGACCGCTTTCAAAGGGGATCAGATAGCGCTTCCAGATCGGTTCGCGCAGATTTCCCATATTTCCGAGAGCGGCCAACTTGCCGCGCAAGAATTGCTGGGCCGTGTGTACGTGGCAATCGACCAGACCGGGCATGGCGATCAAACCGCTGGCCCTCAGGGTGTCCTTCGCGCGGACGAGACCCCTAGCTTCGCTACTCTTCCCCACCCATACGATCCGGTTGCCGGCAATGGCAATGGCTCCGTCACGAACAACGTTGGCGGCGTCATCGAAGGTCAGCACTTCCGCACCAGTAATGAGCAGGTCAATGCCGCGCGGTTCCATCACGTTACTTGGCTCCTGATTCGAAGATTTTTCTACGATCGCGCGATGGCGAGCTTGCCCGGCGCTGCGCGGCCAATGCCGCAGAAGCCCGCCGCTTGGAAGGCGGCCCCACCACGGGCGCCGCCGGTAGGAATTATAATGGCAATCCCTTGTAAGCTTCCGCGAGCGGACTCAGATCCATGATCCGCGCCGGATCTGGCAGGTTGGCGCGCCCCGTGGCTCGCGCCACATCGTACATGGAACCGCGGAGTTGTTCATCGTTGACCCAGTAGGGACCTCGCGTGCCGGGCATTTTTTCGAGTTCGAGCTGGAGTTGATTCAAGCGGGTCTGCTGATGAAGGGAAAATCCGAAATCGCGGCCATACTTTGAGACCACCAGGCCTGCCGCGTAGGCCGGGTCTTTCTTATTGTCGATGTAGCCCTGCAACAAGGCACGCAGAAACGCGACGAACGTTGGGCGGTCCGCGGCGAGGCGTTTTCGATCGACCACCAGCAATTGCGAAGGGACGCGGAAGCCGAACTGGTCCATGCGGGTAACCAGAAAGTCCTTACCTTGTTTGAGATTCATGTCCTCAAAGATGACCGGCTGATTGGTGACATAGCAGAAGTAGGCATCTCCCGCGCCAGCCAGGAGCGCGTCCGGCGAATAGCCTGCCGGAACGTAGCGGTGATCGGGCGGGAGATGATTGATCTTGAAGACGGCGTCCAAAACATTGCGCTCATCTGGCCCCTGCACCAGAAAGCGGGCGCCGGGAAGATCGCTGGTTTTCAGGATCGGCCGGCGCGGTAGCGAGATGAGGCCTTCGGGAGTGATCGGAATCATCGAACCGATGATGACCAAGTCGTTGCCGTGGGCCTGCGCATCGAGCAACTGCAGCCAGCTGGTGAGGGCGATGTCCGCCTGGCCTGCGGCCAAGGTTACCAGCGAAACCGGGGCGTTCGGGCCTCCTCCGATGTATTGGATGGTCAGCCCCGCATGTGCGAAGTGCTGATTTTCCATGCCTACGAAGATATCGGCATATTCGGCGTTGGGCACCCATCCAAACGAAATTGTCAGCAGCTTGTTTGCCGCGCCTGTTAGTACCAGCGGCGCGGTGCTGGCCAAGGCGCTTAGGCCACACGCCCCTGCGCCTACTTGCAAGAAACGCCGGCGGGTGAGCGGACTATAGTTCTCGTTTGTTTCACTTTTGCGGGGCCGGGGCCGTGTGTTCACATCGCGGTTCATTTTGTTCTGCCACCTTTGAATATCGCTTTGTACTTAGAGAATGTAATGCAGCAAGAGGATGCCGGCCAAAACGTACGCCAGCGGTTTTACCTGGTTCGCACGGCCCAGGGCTGCCAGCAACAAGATATTGGTGATGAATCCCAGCGCCAGGCCGTCGCTGGCTGAGGCGAGTAGCGTCAACATGACGGTCACCAAGGCCGTAGCGGCCACTATTCCGTCTCGCAAATCCAAGTCGGCAAAACCCTCGATCATGAAAATACCGATCATCACCAATGCTGGGGCGGTCGCCACCGCCGGGACGATGGCAATCAATGGAGTGAGGAACAGCGCCGCCAGGAAGCAGCCCGCCACGGTGATGCTGGTTAGCCCGGTGCGGGCACCCTGCTCGACACCGGCGGCAGACTCCAGATAAATCACAGTGGTGGTGGTTCCCAGCAGCGCGCCACCCGAAGCCGCGGCGGCATCGGCGGAGAGAGCCTCGCGCAATTTCGGAAGGTTGCCATGCTCATCGTTGAGGTGGGCGCGGCCGCCAACGGCCATTAACGTGGCCATTGCGGAAAAGAGGTCCATGAAAAGCAGAGCGAACACGATTGGAATGCTCTGGCTGAGATGGCGGAACGGATAAACCAGATCGAGTTTCAGAAAGAGCGGCGCGATGGAATGCGGCCAGCCGAAAAGCTGATGCGGGAGTGGGGTGAGTCGGGAACCCGGGAGCGCTCCCGGTAGAAATATTCCGGCTATGGTGATCAGCACAATCGAGAAAATCAGCGCTCCGCGAACGCCGCGATTCACCAGGATGATGGTAAGCAAAATTCCAGCGAACCCGAGCAAAACACGGGCCGAGGCAAAATTTCCGAGCGCGGCAATGGAGTGCGGATCGGCGACGACGATGCCTGCATTCTTGAGCCCGATGAAAGCGATGAAGAAGCCGATGCCGGCGCCGACCGTTTTTTTGAAGCTGCCGGGAAAAGAATCAATTATCTTGCGGCGAATCCCGGTCGCCGAAATGAGCAGAAATAATAGTCCGCTGTAGAACACCATGCCGAGCGCGGCTTGCCAGGGAATGTGCATGCCCTGGCAAAGCTGCACCGCGACATACGCGTTGACGCCCATTCCTGGGGCCATGGCGAGGGGATAGTTTGTCCGCAATCCGATGACCACGCTGAAAATTGCAGCAGCCAGTGCGGTGACGGTGATCAGCGCGCCGCGGTCCATCCCTGATTCCGAAAGAATTAGGGGGTGAACGATGAGCACGTACGCGAGGGTGCTGAAAGTGGTGAGGCCACCCAGGATCTCGGTCCAAAACGTGGACCCGCGCTGGCGATAGTGGAAAACGCGGTCGAACCGGTCCGACAAGCGCTGAGCGAGCGTTTGCCGAAGCAGCGGTGAGTTCCCAGCCGGTTGGCTCATGGGATCGGGACCACCTCAGAAACTGCAGCGTCCAAGAGACTAATGACGAATGAGGACCATGAATTCGGTCCATCGAATCAAGTTCAAAGCGCTACCACACCACCGGATGAGTTTCGCCGGTGCGAACATTCACGAACCCTTCGGGCAGCGCATCGCTCGGCGGCATAAAAGTCCAATTCCAGGGAGGGCAAGTGAGAAACGCGTAGCACAGCGCCTCGGTGACGTGGTCCACCCCCAGGAATTCCTGAATGCGCGGGACCGGCTTTTCCATCCACTCCAGTTTTTCCATCTCCGCACGCATCGCGAGCAGGTCACTCGCGAGATCTTCGGCTGGTCGCGCGGTCATCAAACCGCCCACCTCGAGGCGAACCCTGGCCACCACTTGGCCTTCGCTAACCAGAACAAAACCTCCGTCCATCTCCGCCATGGCATTGATTGCGAGGGCCATGGCGTCGTCGCTGCTCCCGATCACCCAGGCATTGTGGTTGTCGTGCACGATGGAGCAGGCCATCGCGGAATTGGGGCTTTTCATCCCGACGTCCTTCCAGAACATTCGCGAAACGCGGGTGCGGCCGGAATAGCGATCGAGCAGGGCCACTTTGGTGATGGCCCGCGATTCGTCGCGTTGCACAACACCGTCCTTCACCGGCAGCTCCACGGTGAAAAAATCCCTTTCGAAGTGGAAGGGTGGGACCACGGCGGCCTGCATGGTGGTGCGCCCGGCGGGTGCTGGAACGGCGAAGTCAGCGGCTTCGATCTGACGGCCCAAATTTACGGTTTTCGTTGCCCATTCGGGCCAATCGATCTGCGGAACGGCCACCAGCATTTTGTAGTCTTCAGAAACTTTTATTCCGTCGGCGTAAACGGCTTTGATCTTCACTTGCTCGGGATCTGCAAGCAGAACCACATCGGCGTAGCGGCCGGGAGTGAGCGAGCCAACCAGGTGATCGATGCGGAAGTGGCGCGCGGTATTGTAGCTGCCTAACGTGTAGGCAATCTCGAGAGGTACGCCATTTTCAATGGCGCAGCGGATGTTGTGGTCCATCGCGCCGCGGCGCAGAGTGGTTTCGGCGTTGCGATCGTCGGTGGTGACGGCTACGTTCGACCAATCGCGCAGACCCCTTTCTACCAAGAATTTAAGGATGTGCCGGGCGTTGGGCCGGGCTTCGAGAAAAATTCCTCGTTCCAGCTTGTCCCACGCTTCCTGCTCTTCGCGAATTTCGTGGTCCGAACTGATCCCGGCGGCGGCGAAGGCACAAATTTCCCCGGGCGAAACCAGTCCGGTACCGTGGCCCTCCACCACGCCGCGGGCTTCGAGGGTCGCTTCGATGTTCTCCCACAGCCTTTGGTATCCGGGATTTTCCGGGTCTACGACGGCAGACCAATCCATCACTTCATCGAGACCGGTGACCCAAAGATTGCCGTCGATAAAATCACGAATTTCACGGTAACCGTAATAACCGCCGGACTCTTCCCAGCCTGTGGGCGGAGTGGCGGAGCCCAGCGAAGGAAAAATCTTGAAGGGACTTCCGTGCTCGCGGGCCATCAGCCAGAATTCCACGTTCCGTGCGCCGTTCACGTTGGAGAATTCGTGGGAGGCCTCGACGTTCCACGTCGTACCGAAGCGCAGCACCAGGTCCGCTTCATACTCCGGACTCAACATGGTGCTTTCGATGTGCTTGTGGGCTTCGCCAAAGCCCGGCACCGCCCATAGGCCGCGCACCGAAGTTTTCGTTCTGGCAGAACCCCTCCATTCGCCATGCGGGCCCACCCAGGCGATCCGCTGCCCTTTGACGACGATGTCCCAGTTTTTCTTCCATGCGAGGGTATGCGAATTCAATAGCGTGGCGCCTTCCAACACCAAGTCAGCTTCCTGCTGCCCCAGCGCAACGCTGACCAAGCGCTGCCGGGTAAGGATTTCTTCGCTCGGGGTATGAGTCGGTTTGGTGGCCTCGACCATGGCAATGCTCCCTATGCTCGGTATCTGCTGCGACTGAACTGATGCCCCCGGAACCTTCCGAGGCTATGGAGCGAGGCTGTCGGCTGGCACGGTGAGCAGTTCCTTGCAGCGGCACGGGGGCCATTCGCCTGGATAGCGGCTCACCAAGGGACCCTGAAATCTTTCATACGGGCCAAATCCTTGCAAGTGTAAACTTCTGATGACCGCGATCAGATTTTTGGCTTTCCAGGGCTTTTTAATAATGAGCGAGCACGGATTACCCGGAACAATTGACGCCGCTACACGCTCCCGCGCAATACGGGCAGCGCAGGGCGAAATTGCCTTTGATGTGCTGATTGCGAGCGGGACGATCGTGGATGTGGTTACCGGCGAGCTGCGCCCCGCGGATGTCGGGTTGGTCGGAGCGATGGTCGCCAGTGTGCATGCTCCGGGCTCGCGCGCGGATGCCGGGATGATTTTTGACGCTGCGGGGAAGTGGATCTGTCCCGGATTCATCGATACCCATGTGCATTTTGAAAGTTCCCACATGCTGCCTGCCAATTATGCGGAGCAAGTGGTCGCTCAGGGCACCACCACCATCTTTTATGACCCGCACGAGCTGGCTAACGTGCTCGGCCTCGCCGGTGTGCGCTACGCCGTGGAAGCAAGCCGCGGCCTGCCGTTGCGTTTTCTGTGCGCGGCGCCATCTTCTGTGCCTTCCGCGGAAGGGCTGGAACATGGCGGTGCCGAATTTGGCGGCGCCGAGATGCGCGAGATGCTCCGCTGGGACGAAGTAGCCGGCGTGGCTGAAGTAATGGACATGCGCGGCGTGCTGCGGCAAACGCCGCGCATGGTTGACGTCGTCGCAGCTGGTCTTCAGTCCGGCAAGCTGATCGAAGGGCACGCACGCGGGCTGAGCGGTGCACAACTGCAGGCTTATCTTTGCGCCGGCATTACTTCCGATCATGAAATCACTTCCGGCGAAGACATTGGGGAGAAGCTGCGCGCCGGGCTGGCCATCGCAATTCGTGGCTCTCATGACTACGTTCTTCCGGGGGTGGTGGAAACTCTTCGTAAACTGCCGCATCTCGGGTCGCAAGTGAGCATCTGTACTGACGACGTTCCGCCCGACTACCTGGTGGAGCATGGTGGGATTCGGGATGTGTTGCGCCGCCTCGTCGGTTACGGCATGAATGCGGTGGACGCAATCCGATGCGCCACTCTTAACGCGGCTCTGCGTTTGCGGCGGCTTGATCTGGGGGTGGTGTGCGCGGGACGGATCGCGGACGTCGTCGTCCTCGGTGCTCTGGACGAATTTCGTGTGGACAGTGTTTTCGTTGCGGGACGCCACGCTGTGCGGGACGGGCAATGGCTGATCCCGTTGCCGAAATCGCAGTCGGTGCCGCCGCCGCTTAATTCCGTCAAACTTGCGGAAATTGCGGAAGACGACTTCCACATTCGCGTATCAGGTTTAGGGACGGGGTCCGCGAAGGTGCGCGCGATCTTTGGCATGCGTTTCACCGAATGGCGCGAGATCGAAGTGAAGGTGCACGATGGTATTGCGTCCGTGCCTGAGGATTCGAGCCTGATTTACGTGCGGCATCGGCATGGACGGCATGCCGACGCCGGGCACTGCGCCATTCAGCTAGGCATCGGGCGAATCCGCGGCGCCATCGCCACCACTTACTCTCATGACGCGCACAATCTGGTTGTGCTGGGCGGAACAGTAAAGGACATGCAACTCGCGGCCAATACTTTGATCCGTCGCGGCGGTGGTATGGCGGTTGTTCAGGACGGAGCTGTGCTGGCGCTGGTGGAATTGCCGGTTGCCGGAATGTTGTCGGAGCTGCCGCCTGCCGCACTTGCCGAGAAATTTAGGGCGCTGCGTGCTGCGGCCGACCGCGTGACGGAGTGGAAACCGCCCTACTGGACGTTCAAGGCGATCGAAGGCACATGCCTGGCGTGCAATCCCGGTCCGCACCTTACGGATATGGGTCTGACGGACGGCACTACGCAACAAATCGTTTCGATGCTGCCCTAGCCTCCGTTTGCCAGGCGGACTGGCTTGCCTTCGGATTGCAGCAGAAGTGTAAACTTGCTTCCGTGTTCATAGGTCATTTCGCAGTGGCTTTGCCAGCAAGAAATTTGCGCCTCGAACCAACATGGCCATCTTGATCGCTGCGCCAATGTTCCTGGATATGCTTTGGCCGGTGTTCCTGCTGTTCGGCTGGGAGCAAGCCCGCCTCGATCCCGGCAACACTCCTTTCACGCCGCTCGATTTCACGTATTGTCGCTGGCCCATAGCCCACTGATATCGGTAGTGAGCCACCGGGTACTCGACTTCGCGGCCATTTATCAGCTCATCGCGCGGTATTGTCCGGGAACGGTGGCTACCTGGATCGGCGTGGATTACCCATCGACCGGACCTGCCGCTCTATCCCGGCAGCGCTCGCTTCGGCCTGGGATTGTGGAACTCAATTCCCGGAACGCTGGTGGTGGAACTGCTTATGTTTGCCGCCGGCATTTTTCTGTATGTAAGCACGATGCGCGCCCGCGATTCCCATCGGCCAATTTGCCTTCATCGCGTTGGTGGTTTTGCTGCTGGCGTCGTACATTGCGGATCGTTTCGGCGATCCACCGGACAGCATCGCCAGTATCGCCCGGACCGGTATTGTCGCGGAAGTGATCGTTATTCCCCGGGGCGTGGTGGTTCGAGTGTCATCGTGCTTTCTGCGCCGTCGCTTAACGGCGGCCAATTCTGTGCTGGGCTTGCGTAACTTTTCGGCGAATTGGGAATCAGGAAGGGCTAGGCTTGCTGTGAGGAATTTATGGCGACTGTTTTAGGGGATGCACAGGAAGATTCGCGCGATTTGGTTGATGACCGCGGTGCGGGCAGACCGGACCAGAGGCAGGTGCTGCTTGGTTCTGGCTCGTTGGTGCTTGCTGCGATTGAAGCGATTTGCGTGTTTTTCGTCAGCGCCAATGGTCTGATTGTGTTGGTGGGCGGGGCGACGATTGGTTTGGCGCAGGGAGCCGCGTTCATTCACGCTGCGGCGATTCGTCTGCCCATTCTGGCTGTGGCTACGCTGGGAGCACTGTTGAATCTGTGGCTGCTGTTTAATGCCTGGAATTTGCGGCGGGCTGGTTCGGCGATGTGGCGGATCAAGCCGCTCACGCTGAAAGAGCAGCGGCGCATTATTCTGATCGCTGCGATGTCGATCGTAACGCTGCTCGTTGCGTCAGAATTGTATCTGCACTACAAGGAGCATGGATCGGCCTTCGCGTTTCGTTCCACTGCTCCCGGGTTGGTAGAGCCGGTTCATTTCTCTTCGTAGCGGCTCGCACGCCACATTCAAGATCAAAGACTTGGAAAACCCCCACGTGAAATTCGACGTGCGGGGCACCCAACCGCGACCGCCAAAGCAAGACCGTCGATTAGAGCGAACCGAATTCGCGGCGTAATCTTTGGTGCAAGCGGCTGCTAAATCCGGCCGGCAGCGGGAACGCACGGTCGTCCGCAATCAGGACCAGGACGTTATGAGTGCCGTCCAGTATGGCGGTGCAATGGCGGCACTGCGCCAGGTGCGCATCGAGCGCCGCCCGCATTTCCGGAGAAATGTCGTCGTCCAGATAGTTCGAGATTTCGCGCCGAACTTCCTCGCAATTTAGAACCATGGCTTGTTCCCTCTTCGAAACGGGTTGCGGCTGAAGATCCCGCGCGCCGTGGTCACCGGCGCCACCAGATCCCGGAGCTGCAAACGAGCGCGAACCATGCGGGTTTTCACCACGCCCTCGCGGACGCCCAGAATCTCGGCGGTTTCGGCGATGCTTAACTGACCAATGTCCCGCAAGACCACCACTTCCCGATAGATTTCCGAGAGCGATGCCAGGGCCTTCGACAGCAGTTCACGAATCTCTTTTCTTTCCAGGGCTTCCGACGGGATTTCCCGCCAATCACCGAAATCCGCGGGGACGTATTCCTGCTCGCGCTCTTTCTCGTCATGGTCGACCGACGGATAGAGGTTCCGGTGCTGCTTGCGCAGGCGCATCCGCGCTTCATTCAGAGTGATCTTCAGCAGCCAGGTGCTAAAGCGACAATCGCCACGAAACTCGCCGAGGTGCCGCAGCGCTTTCAACACCGCTTCCTGCGCCACTTCTTCCGCATCGGCACTGTTCTGCACAACGGAGAAAGCGGTAACGAATACGCTGCGCTCGCAGGGACGCAACAGCTCGTAGAAGGCGTCTGGTTCGCCAGCAAGCACACGGGCCACCAATTGCGATTCGAGCGGGAGGTCGCGGGGCGCTGATTTCTTCAAGCTGGCCGCTGATCCCTTGGTCATTCGGAAATCCAGAGCGGGTGCTGGTTCATTTCAACGCCGCGTCAAGAATCTTGGAAATACTTTGCTCTTCCACTTCGCCCGACCGATCGTAGACCGCCGATTCCCGCTGGTCGGTGACAACGACTTGCGGGAGGTAACCTTTATAGTATTTTCGCCGAATGTCCTTCTGCGCTGGGTTGCGCTTTCGGTCGAGATCGATAATCACGAAATTCACTCGTCCCCGATACTTCTGATACAAGTTGACGGTGCGGCGCGCTTGCCGCTTGCAGTTGAGACTTCTTTCCGCGTAGATGATGACGTAATTAGGCTGGCCCATCACCAAACTAGCCTCCATGCCGGTTCCGGTGATCAGCGGACCGTCCTCGCGATTGCTTCGGTAGTTGAGGCGCGGGTTGATCTGCAAATCCTCGGCAGCGGGAGCAGCGGACGAGAGCAAGACGGATGCTGCCAGAAGAATCCCTACGATGGTTTTTCTCATGCGATCCACTCCGAAGAGCTGGTGGTCCGCTAGCACTGACGATGCATGAAATGCCTAAAAGTGTCAGGCGCGCGGGTTCAGGCCGGGGCATAGTGTGCCACCGCAGCACCCTTTGTGGCGAGATCTGTGGGCGGCTCGGGACGATGAAAATCTAGTTTACATATTCCCATATAGGCATGTATCGTTTCCCCATGCCCCGCGCAGCTACCACTTCTGACGCCTTTAACGCCGTCGCTGAACCGCGCCGGCGGGACATTCTGAACTATCTTGCGCTGCAGGAGCGCCCGGTCGGCGACATCGTAGTCAGTCTGGGGCTGGAGCAGCCCTCGGTCTCCAAGCACCTGCGCGTTTTGCGAGATGTGGGCCTGGTGCACGTGCGCCGCGACGGCCGGCGGATGCTGTATCGAACCAACGCCGAGGCGATCCGTCCGCTGCACGAGTGGACCGGCACATTTGAGCGCTTCTGGCGGCATCAACTGGGCCGGGTGAAAGAGCGCGCGGAGCAGAAGAGCAATCCCGCCAGTCCCGGCAGCGAGACGGAACCGGATTTCAATCCAAGGAGGAAACATGATTACCACCGCAACAAGAATTGAAGATCTCACTCTGACTATCACCGAGGAAATTCAGGTGCGCGCATCTCTGGAGGCGACCTTCGCTGCACTTCTGGAGCAGCTTGGACCTTTCAACGAAACGGGCGAAGGCAAACCCCTGCCCATGAAGATCGAGGCGTGGCCGGGCGGAAGGTGGTATCGCGACCTGGGCGACGGCAACGGCCATCTGTGGGGACACCTGCAGGCGATCAAGCGGCCAACGCTTCTGGAAATCGTCGGACCTCTGTTTATGTCTTATCCGGTTGCGTCGAATGTTCAGTACCGGCTGAGCGCGGCGGGGAGTGGGACGGTGATTAATTTCCGGCACACCGCGTTCGGATTGATTGAGGAGCACCACAAGACCGGAGTGAACAAAGGCTGGTCACATATGAATGCCGGCGTGCGGAAGAGAGCCGAAGCGCTGCTTTCGCTGTAAGCGTGTTCACGGCGAGAGAGGGGAAAAATGTGCCCGTTGCGTATTGGTAGCGTGGTGATGATGGCCAGTTCGGTGATGTCGACCGGCGGGTTGACCGCGCTGGTAGTGAAGAAATTTGGCGTGAAGACTGACACGAAAATATCCGGCTCGATGAACGAGGCCGGGGGAGTGAATGATGGTTGCGAAAATAGAGGAGAGAATAATGGAACGTCCGAAAGTCGTATCACCTGCGGAATGGCTTGACGCTCGCCAGGCGTATTTGAAAAAAGAAAAGGAATTCACGCACCGGCGCGATGAACTGAGCCGGCAGCGGCGCGAGCTTGCCTGAGAGCGAGTGGAGAAGGGCTACGTCTTCGAGGGGCCGAACGGCAAGCGGACGCTGGCTGACCTGTTCGATGGAAGAAGCCAGCTCATTGTGTATCACTTCATGTTCAGTCCGGAATGGAAAGAGGGCTGCCCAAGCTGCTCGTTGGTGGCCGATCATTTCGACGGCAGCATCGCGCATCTGAATGCGCGCGACGTGATCCTGGCGGCAATCTCCCGAGCGTCTTACCCGCAGATCGATGCGTTTAAGAAGCGGATGGGTTGGCGATTTCCGTGGGTGTCGTCGAACGGGAACGATTTCAACCGCGACTTTCACGTGTCGTTCACCAAGGACGAAACGGCCGCAGGGAAGATGTACTACAACTACGACGTGCAGGCATTTCCGAGCGAGGAAGCTCCCGGCGCCAGCGCTTTCTGCCAGGACCGGAACGGCGACATCTTCCACACCTATTCCACATATGCGCGGGGAGTGGACATTTTGATCGGCGCGTACAATTTCCTCGATCTGGCGCCAAAAGGTCGCGACGAAGACGGATTGGACTTTCCGATGGCGTGGGTACGCCACCACGACCGCTACGTTGACGGCCGCCTCGCCGACCCAACGCGTCCGTACTGGCCCGCCACTAAAGCCTCGGCCGATACGTGCTGTTCGGGCGAAGGTCATCAGTCATAAGTACCCTGCGTTGCGAGAGGCTCGCATCAACCAGCTGAGGCGTTAAGCGAAGTTGGACTCCTGCCGCGCGGCGCGGCGTGAAAACACACATCGCGCCGCGTTTACCCTTTCCAAGCCCACCTACAGCCGCATCCCCTGGGGTTTCCTAGACCTCCACATTGGCCCGGCGGCCTTGATTCATTGTTGCTGAATTGTGACCAATTGAGTGTTGACAGAATAGGCGGAATGAAGTCCAATCGAAGCCAGTTGTTAACGAGTTGCAACTAGTGTCGCAACCGGAAAGGGATTCCTTAATGGGTACTCACGCCGTTCTTGCGACACAGTCGCAATTAGGAAGATCCAAAGGCGCCTCGGCCATTACCCGGCCTTCCCTGATGAAAGCGCTGGCGGCCAAGGGAGTGCGCATCACCGCTCAGAGACGTCTGCTGGTGGGCATCATTCAAGAGTCGCCTCGGCACCTGGATGCGGCGTCGCTGCTGGAGACCGCCAGGAAGCAGGATCGGGACATCGACCGCGCCACGGTCTATCGCACCATCGCCTTGCTCGAGGATCGCGGGTTGATCGACGAGCTGGATCTGATGCACATCGAGGGCGAGAAGCACTACTACGAGGCCAAGACGAGCCGCGATCACTGCCACATGGCTTGCTTCCGCTGTGGCGCGATCATGGAATACGCGAGTTCGTCGTTCGAAAAACTGAAGAGCGAGATGGCCCAGCAGAGCGGCTTCCAGATTCGGATGGTGCGGCTGGAAGTGGGCGGATTCTGCAAACGCTGTCGGAAGTCTGCGCGATAGCGCGGAAATAATTTTTTGGCCAATCAGTTGCGACACAGTCGCAACCGGGCGGGCCCGCGACGACCGCCAGACAAACCGGAAGTTTGTTGGAAGAGTTTAGGGCAGACCCCACGACAAAACCCTTTCACCAAGGACCGTGCCGGCCGAAATCGACAACCCGATGGGCTCACGACTATACGCTGTGGATCGGGGACCAGCTGGGAATCTTTCAGGGAGAATGAACAGAATGGCTGGGATCCGATTCGGCAATACCCGCGCCTGCCTCTTGGCGCATCCGCGCTGCAACGGTTGCAACAAAGCACCAGCCCGGAAGGCACCGATCAGGGGATTTATTCTGTTTCTCGGAGCGCTGGCGCTGCTTCCGTGCTTCGCCCTTTGCGCTCGGGCTGGTGTGGGAGGGTGCATCTCGGGCACGGTAACGGATCCGAGCGGGGCCGTGGTCCCCCAGGCGACCGTTAGCGCTACGAACACTAATACCGGGATCCGGCAAACGGTCGCGACCGACGACAAGGGTTTCTATGCGTTTCCCAGCCTGCCGATCGGCCGCTACAATCTTGAAGTCAGCAGCACGTCCTTCCGCCCACATCGCCGTACTGGCATTGTTATTGATGTGAACAGCGCGCTGACGATCGACGCGGTTCTCGAGGTGGGGCAAAGTTCCGATGTCGCCACGGTTGTTGAAAATCAACTCCACGTTGAAACCATCAATACGCAGATGGGCGAGGTGATCACTGGCGCGCAGATGACCGCGGTGCCCCTCAACGGGCGGAGCTATACGGATTTGCTCGCGCTTCAGCCGGGAGTTGCGCCGGTTACTTCGATCACCTCCGACACGGTGCAGGACGTGGGTGCGAGCGTGCTGTCTCCCTCCGGCGATTTGAATCCTGGAACCATCTCGATCAACGGCCAACGGGAATTCGCCAACAGTTTCATCGTGAACGGAAGCGACGTGGAAGAGGACGTCAACATGGCCGCAGCGATCATTCCCAACCTCGATTCGATCGCTGAGTTTCGGATTCTCACCAACAACTTCGACGCCGAATACGGCGAATTCAGCGGGGGACAAATCAACGTCGTTACGCAGTCCGGCACTAATTCATTTCACGGCGACATTTTCGAATTCGCCCGTAACACCAACCTCGATGCGCGAAATTACTTTTCGCCCACGCGTGGCGCGTTCAATCAAAACCAATTCGGCGGTACCGTCGGCGGGCCGATCCGAAAAAACAAGGTTTTCTTCTTCGGTGATTATCAGGGGACGCGATTGACCCGAGGTGTGGACTCGGGCCAGATACCGGTCCCATCGCTCGAGGACCGAACCGGCAATCTGTCCGATCTGGCGAGCTCGTTTGTTACCACCAACACAAGCGGAAACACTGTCCCTACCACGGTGAGTGGGACGAATTGGGCCAACCTGCTAGCGCAAAGGCTGGGCTACGCGGTTTCCGCGGGTGAGCCTTACTACACGGCCGGATGCAGCAGTTCCACCTGCGTTTTTCCTAACGCCACCATCCCGCAGAGTGCGTGGTCCGCGCCGGGAACCAGCCTTTTGAAATATATTCCCGCGCCCAACAACGCGAACGGCACATTTGCCACCTCGGCGTACAACGAAGCCTTACGGGACGATAAGGGCGCGTATCGGCTGGACGGCGACACGCGCTGGGGGCTGCTCTCGGCCTACTACTTCGTCGATGCCTGGTCGCAGAACAATCCTTATCCGGTTGCTCAAGGTGGAGCGAACGTGCCGGGCTTCAACGCTCTCTACACCGGCCGCGCGCAGCTGCTTAGCCTGGGCGACACGAAGACGCTTGATGCCAGCGCCGTGAATGAATTTCACTTCAGCTTCCTGCGCGACGCCAATGACCTGGGCAAACCAGTCGGCGGCGTCGGCGTCAGTCTCGCCTCTCAGGGATTCCAAGTGGGCCAGGGAACCCCGGGAATCGTGGCGTTGTCTCCCCAGACCGAAGGAGTGGAGAGTGTTGGCTTTAACAGCTTCACCATGGGAACCAATACGAATGAGTTAAAGCAGGTGGGCAACACATTTCAGTGGCTCGACAACTTTTCCAAAGTGATCGGAACACACACCATCAAAGTGGGCGGCGAATTTCACTACGATCAGATCAACGTCAACGCGATCGCTCAATTTAACGGCAGCTTTCTTTTCTTCGGGAGTGAGACCGGCTCTGACTTTGCCGACTTCCTGCTGGGAATTCCGAGTCAGTACAACCAGAGCCAGCTTCAAACGTTTTACGGCCGTAACAAGTACGTGGGGTTGTACGCACAAGACAGCTGGCGCGCGACGCCGAAGCTCACCGTGAATTACGGCCTGCGTTGGGACCCGATTGAGCCCTGGTACGAGAAATACAACCAGATCGCAACGTTCGTGCCCGGCAAACAGTCCGTCGTTTTCCCGGGAGCTCCTGCCGGCATCCTCTATCCCACCGACCCGGGAGTGTCGCGAACCCTGGCGCCTCCGGGAGATCGAGATTTTGCGCCGCGGATCGGCCTGGCCTACTCGCCGAGCGCTTCCGGCGATGGCTTGCTCGCCAAACTACTGGGCGGTCCCGGTTCTACCAGCATCCGCGCCAGCTATGGGATGTTTTACACAGCGATTGAGGCCCTCACGATTGGGGTGATGAGCGCGAACGCGCCTTACGGAACCACCTACACCAGCCCGGCTCCGCCGCTGTTTTCCACGCCGTTTGTGACCGCGGCGACCGGGCACAATCTCGGCCAATATTTTCCGGTCACGCTTGCGCCGTTAAACTCGAACGCGAAACATCCCGACCCCAGCGTGGATTGGTCGCAGTTCGAACCCATTACCGGGCTGCCAAACTATCCGGTCAGCAATCGCATTCCGTACACCGAGGAATACATGCTGTCGCTCGAGCGCGGATTGGGAGCCAATACCGTGCTCAGCCTGAATTACGTAGGCACCCAGGGACATCGTCTGCTGGTGCTGGAGGAAGCAAACCCCGGTGATCCATCGCTCTGCTTGTTCTTGAGCAATCCCGCTCACCTCGCTCCGGGACAAACTCCGTGCGGCCCTTTTGGCGAAGACAGCGTTTACACAACTTCGACCGGGCAAATTTATAACGGCACACGAGGCCCGTTGGGATCGAACTTCGGCAGCAATGCCAATCAAGCCACCGCAGGCAATTCCAATTACAACGCTTTGCAAGTCACGCTGCGCCACAGCAGCAAGCGTCTGAACGTGTTGGCCGGATACACCTATGGCCGATCCGAAGACCAATCTTCGAACATCGGCGAAGAGGTCAATCCCGTCGATCCGGCGCTGAGTAAGGCGCTCTCAGCCTTTGATGTGAAACACAACTTCGTGGTGAGTTATAGCTATCAAATTCCAGCGGAACGTTTGTTCCATACCACGAATCGCTGGACGCAGGGCTGGGAAATTTCCGGGATCACTCATTACAGCAGCGGTCTTCCGGTAACACTGATCAACTACGGTGACAATTCCCTGCTCGGATCCGAACCGAACGGCATCAACAACTTTGGCGTGGACGAACCGAATTACAATGGCGGCGCTCTCGATCTAAATCAGAATCCGCGCAACGGTCAGCCGTATTTCAATACTTCCCAATTCAGTGAAAACTCATTGGGTAACGCGGGTACGGCCAAGCGGCGGTTCTTCTACGGACCGGGGCTGGACAACTACGATATGGCGCTTCTCAAGAACGTGCGTCTGACCGAATCGAAGTCACTCCAATTCCGCATCGAAGGTTTCAACGTGTTCAACCACGCTCAGTTCTTCGGACCTCAGGCGGTCGACGGAAATATCGACAGCTCCACGTTTGGCCAGGTGATCAGCGCGGCCCCGCCTCGCCTCGTGCAGTTGGGGGCAAAGTTCTTCTTCTAGTCACCCCGCAGCACGCTGCGAAAACACGTAATCGAAATCCACCCCCCGCTTGCTCTGGCGCGATGGGCCCGACACTTTTGCCTTCAGTCGCGGTAAACTGACGGCGCAAAGGCGAATCGGATGGACTCAATCCAGACGGATCTGGTCATCATCGGGGCGGGGATCGTCGGACTTGCGACGGCGATGAAGATTGTTCAGCGGGTCCCTGCGCTGCGTACCATCATCCTCGAGAAAGAGGCGGGGATCGCCGCGCATCAAACCAGCCACAACAGCGGGGTAATCCACTCCGGTATTTACTATCGTCCAGGATCCCTGAAGGCCGAGCTTTGTGTGTCCGGTGCGGCGGCCATGGTGGCTTTTTGCCGCGAGCACGAACTGCCGCATGACGTATGTGGGAAGGTGATCGTCGCCACGTCGGAATCGCAAATCAAGGGCCTACAAGAGCTGCAGCAGCGGGCCGTCCAGAATGGTCTCGACGGAGTGCGGTGGCTGAAACGCGAAGAGATTCGCGAATTCGAGCCCCACGTGGCGGGCATGGCCGCGCTTCACGTTCCCAGCACGGGAATCGTGAACTTCGCGCTGGTCGCGCGAAAGTACGCCGATATCCTGACGGCCCATGGAGGGGCGGTTCGAACCGGAGCGAAGGTGCTGGCGATCAAACAGTCCGCCGATCGATTGATCATCGAGGCAGCATGCGGCACGTTCGAAACCAGGTTCCTCATCAATTGCGCTGGTCTCTACTCCGACCGCATCGCTCGATTGGCAGGCGTCGAATCCGGGTTAAAAATCCTTCCCTTTCGAGGGGAATACTACGAGTTAGTACCCGAAAGGCGCTATTTGGTTCGATCCCTAATATATCCAGTCCCCGATTCGCGCTTTCCGTTCCTGGGAGTGCACTTCACGAGGCACATCAACGGAGGGATAGGGGCGGGACCAAACGCGGTGCTGGCGCTTCGGCGCGAGGGATATTCGAAGTTCTCTTTCAGTCTCGGCGAGTCGATCGAGACGCTCACTTACAGTGGATTCTGGCTGATGGCCGGCAAGTATTGGCGGACCGGGTTGCAGGAGATGTGGCGATCGGCGAGCAAACGAAGTTTTGTCTTATCGCTGCAGCAACTTGTTCCTGAAGTGCGGGCTTCCGATCTGGTGCCCGCCGGAACCGGGGTGAGAGCGCAGGCGGTGAACGCAAGAGGCGTCCTGCTGGACGACTTTCATTTCGTACAGCGCGGGCGAGCGCTTCACGTTTGCAACGTGCCATCTCCGGCCGCCAGTGCCTCTCTGACGATCGGCGACAAGATAGTGCAGATAGCCGCAGAGCAGTTTGGCCTCTAGTGCCCGATTCTCGAGCGATTGAACAGCCCATCACAACAGATGGCGGGAAAGCC
>Ga0182024_10006988_pt1 | contig 24541 bp, 27 predicted proteins | sample P32metaG_FD_120480 | JGI IMG/M metagenome (GOLD analysis project Ga0182024, IMG submission 120480) | Permafrost microbial communities from Stordalen Mire, Sweden - P3-2 metaG (Illumina Assembly) | ecosystem: Environmental > Terrestrial > Soil > Wetlands > Permafrost | place: Sweden: Stordalen...
GCCCCGGAAGGTTTCGCGCTAATCAACCAAGGCCGAATTTTCACGCCATTCTGGTCTGATGGAGTCGTCGCCAAGCCGTCCGCGCGGGGCGGAGTAAACTGGCCGCCTAGTTCCTACGATCCCGCCACGAACTATTATTATGTTTGCGCGACCGACGCTCCGAACCTATTCAAAGGCGGCGAAGACGATCAAAAATTTCCACAAGCGGGGCAAGGCTACCTGGGCGGCGCATTCGGTGGGATGCCTCTTCCGGCCACGGGGATTTTTGCCGCGCTCGACATGAAGACCAATCGCCTGGCTTGGCAACAGAGGTGGAAGGATTCCTGCTACAGCGGTTCAGTAGCTACCGCCGGCGGCCTGGTCTTCGTCGGGCGCAACGATGGCCGCCTGACCGCCTTGAATTCGTCGACCGGTCAACGCCTGTGGGAGTTCCAGACCGGCGCGGGGGTGAACGCGCCCGCCAGCGTCTTTGAATACGAGGGCGAGCAATACGTCGCAGTCTATTCCGGAGGCAGCCTGTTCGCCGGCGCGCCACGCGGCGATAGCCTCTTCCTTTTCTCGCTCAGCGGCACGCTGACGTCAGGTTCGCGGAGCTCGCCCCAGCCAACGCCCGCCGCCCCTGCCGAACATCGGTAAGCCCGTGCGCTTGGTCTTAGCGGTACTCACGCGGGTTGTGCTAACCTGAGCGCCGATGATGAAGTGTGCTGATAAGCTCGTCGGCCGGTGGGCTGTCATGGCGGTGCTGTGCGTGATACCGGCGTCTCTGGCCGCGCAGTGGTTAAATTACCCGACCGCCGGGGTTCCCAAGACGTCTTCCGGCGCCCCGAATATGAACGCGCCTACGCCGAAGACCGCCGACGGCAAGACGGATTTCTCTGGAATCTGGGAAGCCGAAAAGAACCGGCCGTGCGATCCGGAAGGCTGCCAGGACTTGCAGCCGGGCGAGCAGTTTTTCAACATCGCCTGGGGCCTCAAGGATGGTTTGCCCTATCAACCCTGGGCCGCCGATCTGGTGAAAGCTCGCAGAGCCCAATTCGCGAAAGATGATCCGGACTCGAAGTGCCTGCCGCAAGGCATCCTAAAGATGCACACCGCTCCTTTGCTGAGAAAGATCATCCAACTGCCGGGGCTGCTGGTCATTCTCAACGAGAGGAACGCGACCTATCGTCAGATCTTCCTCGATGGACGGCCGCTCGAGCCTGATCCCGCTCCGTCCTGGCGCGGGTACTCAACGGCGAAGTGGGACAAAGATGTTCTGGTCGTGGAATCGAATGGATTCCGCGATGACCTTTGGCTCGACCGTTTCGGCAGCCCGATGACCGAAGCCGCTAAAGTGACTGAGCGTTTCCGTCGCGTGAACTATGGACGCCTGGAGGTGGAAGTCACCGTCGACGATCCGAAGGCTTACACCAAGCCATGGACGGTGAAACTGGTCCAGCTCCTGGTCGTGAATACGGAGCTGCTGGATTTCTTCTGCCTCGAAAATGAAAAGGACGAACCGCATCTGATCGGTAAGTAGCCTCGGCAATCCTCCCGCGCCGATCATCGCTTTGGATTCAGCGCTGCGGATAGAGAATCAGCTTCTGGACCCGCCAGTTGGACGTTTCCGCGGCATAAACCTCATTTTCCGACGGGCACGCGAGTTGGTGAATTCCGGAGAATTGCTTCAACTGGCGTCCCGACCGTCCAATCACTCCCAGCACCTTGCCATCGAGCGAAACCTTGAACAGCCGGCCTGGGAACGTGCTTTCTCCCACAAAAAGCACCTGATTCGGTCCGGGTGTGATGCAGATCGAATTGGGAGCGCCGATCACCGCGGCCAGCCGCGCGCCGGTCGGAGTGTTGCCGTTGACGGCGTGCGTTCCAGTTTCGGGCGGCACATCGATCGTAAACATCCGCAGAAAATTGCCTTCCGTGTCGAACACCTGAATCCGCCGATTCGTGCGGTCGCCCACGTAGAGGTTGTTATTGCGATCCACCACAATCGCGTGCGGGATCTGGAACTGCCCGGGTTTGGTACCCTTTTCGCCCCAGGACTTCACCCAATCACCGTTCCTGTCATATTTCGCGACCCGCGAGTTGACGTAGCCATCCGTGATGTAGATGTTTCCCTCAGAGTCCCAAGCTACGTCGGTGGGCTGGCGGAACAGCCCTTCGACAGGAGGGAGCGGAGGCTCGACGTGTTCCCAGGGTTTGGCGTTATCCGCCGATTCTGACCGGCGCCCGAACACCATCACCACCCGGCCCGCCTGGTTGAACTTGATCACCATGTCGGAGCCCTTGTCGATGGCCCAGATGTTATCGTCCTTGTCGATGCGGACGGTGTGGGCTTCCGACCAGGCGTACAGGCCCTTGCCGATTTCGCGGATGAATTCGCCATCGGGACCGAACTCCAATAACTGCGCTGCCGCAGGTGCATAGGCCGGACCGTTCGCCGTGTTGGACCGCGTGAATGCGTACACGTCGCCGCGCGAGTCGACAGCGACACCCGGGACTTCCCCGAAATTCATTCCCGGCGGAAGCTTGAGAAATTGCGGAACGGAATCGAAAGCGATTTCAGGTACGCTTTGTTGAGCCCACGCCAGCGGACCGAGCAAAGCGAACAGAGCGAAGCGACAGGTGTGCATGAGGGCCTCCTGCTGATCTTACCGCGCAAGTTGTGTGTGATAGTGTCCAGGTAGGGAATGAGCGCAGCCAATCGAGTCGAGGTCTCCCGCATCATAGGCGCCGGCCGGCCGGGCAGGGAATTAACGCTTTGGCAGCGCTGGCTTCACCGCCCCCAGTCTGTGTGGGTTCGCAAAGCGGTTTTCCAGATCCACTTGTGGCTGGGCATAGGAGTGGGACTCTACGTGGTCATGATCAGCATCTCTGGCAGCGCGATCGTTTACCGCCATGATATCGGCCGGAATGGATCCCACAAAAGAGCCGTCGCCAGCTTAGGCCGCCCGCGCATGGGCATCGCGCAGGTTGAGCAAAGCGCGCAGCGAGCGTACCCCGCATACGAAGTTCTCAGCGTAACTGACTCAGACACACCGGACCAGGCCGATTCTGTCATATTGGAGCGCCGCAACCAACGAATCGAGCGCCTCTTCGATCCTTACACGGGTCGAGACCTCGGCGATCCTCGATCCCGAGTTGATCGTGTGATCGGCTGGCTCGCTAATCTGCATGACAACCTGCTCTTCGGACTGACCGGGCGCATATGGAACGGCATCGGCTCGTTACTCATTACATTGCTTTCGCTCACCGGAGCGGTTATCTGGTGGCCAGGAATCAAGAGTTGGCGGCGGAGTATTACGGTGAGCTGGAGCACGCGGTTCGCCCGTTTGAATTGGGATCTGCACAGCGCCGTCGGCTTCTGGTGCTCCCTATTTGTGCTGATTTGGGGAATTTCGGGCATCTGCCTTTGCTTTCCCGGAGCTTTCGACTTCCTCATCGGCGGCCAGTTTCGCCCTTGGATCACTCGTCTGCACTTTGGCCGGTTCAATGGGCTCACCGAAGCGCTCTGGACCGTTTTGGGGCTCGCGCCTGCCGTCCTCGCCGTTACGGGCGCTCTGATGTGGTGGAACCGCGTACTCAGTAAAAAAATTCGCCACTCGCGAATGTAGCTTCTGAGCAATGCTGTAATATAATACCCGTTGTTCAGCACGACTTCTGAGGAGGGTGACGATGAAAGAGGCAGAACTGCCGTTGGGGCAATCGATGATCGGACGACGTAACTTCATCCGGATTGGTGGTGGCGCTGCTGCCGCCGCCGCGATGCTCAACGCCGTCCAGGCCTCGGCGCAGTCGCCCTCCTCGCAAGGCGTACCCTGGTGGGCGGCGCGGCCAGCGAAAGCCGGACTCAAACCAGCCGCCATCGACATGCACGCGCACTGGTCTCCCGCGCCCTACAACAAGGCCTTGGCCGATCTGGGGCAGCCCCTTGCTAATCCCTACCCGCTCGATTACGACCTCGACAAGCGCCGTCAATGGATGGACGACCACGGCGACCTGATGCATTGCCTGACTCTTTCCGGCGCCATGCCGTGGCAACGAACTTCGGCTCAACAGGGCGCGCATCTCGCGCAAGTTATCAATGACACCGGCATTCAGGTTCACCAGAAATATCCCGACCGTTTTGTTATCGCGGTCGAGCTGCCGGTTCGCGACCCCGAACTCGCCTTGAAGGAGCTGAACCGCGTTGCCGGGCAACCCGGCGTGCGCGCCGTCCACCTGCCGGACTCCTACGAGAAGCGCGACTATATATTCGATCCAGGCTTTGCGCCGGTTCTTGCGCGCATTCAAGAACTGAACTATCCGATCATCTTTCATCAGATGGATGGCGTGGTCAACACCTTCGGCGGCGCAAGGACTGCCGGTCCGCCGCCCCTTGCCGCTGGGATCGACGCGCCCATCGAGCACACCTTCCTGGCCACCAAATTCATTTACACCGGCACGCTCGACAAGTATCCGAACCTCCCGATCGTCTTGCCGCATGCCGGCGGCGCCTTCCCCTACCTGGCCGGACGCGAGGAGCATTTCCTGTTTCACATGAACGACCACAGCACCTCGATCCAACATCCGTTCCGCGACTACTTACGCCGGTTTCACTACGACTATCTGATTTACTATCCGGAGGCGTTCCGTTTTCTCATGGGAATGGTGGGAAGCGACCGCATCGTGGTCGGCACCGATAACTTCGCGGCCAAAGACATCGAATATCCGTCGGCCGTTCTGGATCAGTTTAACCTTCCGGCCGCCGACCGCGACCGAATCTTGAACGGAAATGCCAAGAGGCTCCTTCATCTGTAGAAAGGCGCCGAAAATCCCGGGGTGTTCAGCCTCGAGGCGTATTCAACACCGCTCGCACCTTGTCCAGAAACTCGTCTGCGCTGTAAGGTTTGGGAAATACGTCGAAGCCCGCCAGCGTTTCCCTGTCCACCAGCCGCTCGTCATTGAGCAGGCCGCCCACCATCAAGACTCGCATCTGCGGGCATTTCGTCCGTAAGTATTTGGCCGCTTGGTTACCTGGCATGGTTGCAACGAAGGTGCGGGTAATGAGCAAGTCGGGCGAAAGTTCCTTCAGGCGGTCCACCGCCGCTCCCAGGTCGCTCGCGGGTACAACCAGGTATCCGTCGCGCTCCAGGGTTTCTTTCATGACGGCCCGCACCAGTTGGTCGCTAACCAGAAGCAAGATGGTCGAGTTTGCCGGGGGTTTGGTCATAGAGATATTGTGGAACGGACCGGGGCTCCCCGGGGTTAGGGCGAATGCCACGACCTCCAGGCAATAGAGCTTCCGTACTAGCGCGGCCCCATAGACCCATAGTTCTCCGCGCCCATGAGGTCCTGTCTATTGCCGGCAGCACGGAAGCGGAATAACATTTCCACCAGGGAATGATTCACATGAAAATGACGCTTCTCATGATTGTGATCTACGGCGCCGGCGCGGTGGCGGCGGCTGCGCGGATGACCGCGCATGGCCTGCTGGATTCCAGGCTGGCTTTGATTGCGCTCGCCCTGATGTGCTCCGCCCATATCGGCTGGAGAGCATCTGCCAGGAAGCGGGCTCATCAAATTTCCGAGTCCAAATGACGGTCCCGGCGAGCTCTCGTTCCCGTTAGCGGATCGACTCGATCACCACCACATCTCCGTTGCGCGAGCCAACCACCCGGACATTAATCGGGGTCCGGTCTTCGAGGTGCTTGCTCCAGCTCTTGTTGGTCTTTACAATCTCGGTGATTCGCGTATTGCTGCCCTGGTCGAAACGGATGTACCGGCCATCGGGCGTAACCATCCCAAACGAACTGGTGGTCTGGGTCACGGGGCAGTCCACCGAATCGGTCTTGGTGGTCTGCTCATCTTGAGCCAACAGAAAAACAGTAAACCGGGGAATCACAGTTAAAACCGCAAGCCTCATAATAGCCTCCACTAGGTAGAGCGACTAGTAGAGGCAGGCATTTCAGCCAGGGCGAACACGTCGCCTGAATCCGCAGCCGGTGCGGAAACGTTACAGGGCGGTTAAATTTGACGAACTCTGGTTAGTCGCTCGAGGGACGGCGCTTGAGCGTTGGCCGGTCGTCGTCGTCCGATGATTGGGGCGTGCTGCCGCCATTGCCGCCGGGATCTACTGTGCCAGTACCCGATCCGGGAGCTCGGCGCAGCGTCGGCCGGTTCGCATCGCCCTTGTCGTCGATCTTGCGCCGGTTATGCATGGCGGCCAATCGGCCTTTTACGTCGTTAAACTCGGAAGTGGTGACGACGTATTCCGGCTTGGCAACCAACATTTCCTGAATGTTCTTCTGCGCCGCACGGATGCGATCGTCCGTCATCGGATGAGTAGAGAAGACCTTGGCCATGGTGCCTGGTTTACGCTTCTCAAGAGTTTCAATCTTCTCGAAGAAGTCCACAAAAGCTGTGGGGTCGTAGCCGGTCTTGTACATGTACTGCAAGCCAAGCATGTCGGCTTCAGATTCCATGGAGCGCGAGAACTGCAGAAAACCGACCGGCACCAGGACGCTGGCAGCCTGATAAATTCCGTATCCCGTCCAGCCGCCCATGAAGATGAGCGGGATCATACCGATCTGCGCAATCTCTCCGCGAGTCGCCTGCCGGGTGCCGTGCCGGGCCGCGACGTGCGCGATTTCGTGCGCCATCACGCCAGCCAGTTCGGCCTCGTTGTCCGCCTTCAATATGAGACCGGAATTGACGAAGAAGAAACCGCCAGGTAAAGCGAAGGCATTGACCTCCTCACTGTCGATCACCTTAATGGTGAACGGAACCTTGGCGTCGGAATTCCTCACCAGGTTCTGGCCGACGCGATTGACGTATTCAGAGATGATGGGATCGTTGATCAGCTTGGCTTGCCGCTCTACCTGCTGAGCGAGTTGTTTTCCGAGGGCAATCTCCTTTTCAATCGAGTAGAAGTTTACGCCCTTGCCAACATTCCGGTTCCCGATCTGGTCGGGATCTTTCTCCGGATCGCTCGCGAGAAGAGAAGGCGGCGCGCTGATCGTCAAAACAGCGACGAGAGCAGTGCTTGCGGAAAGGAGGCGGTTCATGGAGAACTCCTAATATTAGACTATCAGAAAGCCCACCAGGTTCCACCTGTTTTCTGGTAGTGGGGTCATTGTGGGGAGATGCGATCCGAGATTGTTTGGATGCTTTCTCGAATAGATGCAAGTTCCCGCTGTACGTCATCAACTTTAGAAATGATGCTGTCCCCAGCTTTGGCGACAACCCTTATGAGCAAATAAAGCAAGTAGACGGTGGCGAACGGCAGAAGTTCGTTGAGCCATTGATTGAGTGTTTTCATTAGACCTCCGGGACCTTTAGACAATCAAATCTGCTATTGTCCAAATATGATCTGTCAGACCTGCCGCCATCGCAGGTGTAATTCTCAGAGAGCCGTGAATCCTGCACAGATTGTAGTACGCAAAGTGGAGTGCAAGTGCAGCGCGGAGATTGTCCCAAGATTTTGAGAAAGCGTAGGTCAGCCGCGTGAGTCGTTTGCACCACTGGCGAAGCGTGCCGTTCTTTCGTTCGACGTGGCTCGTTCCGGCCCGGTCTAGATCGGGATTACCGCTGATCGCATCCTTGCCAACGGATACGAACTTTGCAGGCCGGTAACTTTCTGGAACCACGTTCGTTGTAGTCGAGAACATCTTCACGACGGCGGCATGGTTTGCACGGTCGTATAAGCCCGCGTCAATCGCGGTCTCATATGGTTGGAAGCCATCCGTACTAACGTCGAACTGGCCTGGCGCTGTTGCCCATCGGATCTTCGATACGAAGTCTTCTGTATTCGGGCGGTCGCGCTTGCCAAGATGCCAAGCCATGACCAGCTTCGTTTCACGCTCCAGGCAGATGAACGTATAGGCATCTCCGAGCATGCCTTTTTGAACGCGCTCTGGCGTAAGACGGCGTTGCTTGCAGCCCACGAACGTCCATACTTCGTCTAGCTCCAGGGAGTCCTGAACTTTTACGTTATGAATCTTTTCCGTGAGGAGTCTTTCACAGTTCTCACCGGCCAGATTCAGGATGTTAATCACAGTGCGCTTCTCTACGTCGCACAGCCGCGCTGTCCCGCGAATGCTGTTGCCTTCGACAAGGCAATGCAGGATTCGGCATACCGTCTCTTGGGGGAGCCGCACATCAGCCCCGAATGGCTTCTGGCGCGGTTCAGAGTATCGCTTGTTGCACTGCTGGCATTTCCAGCGCTGAACATCGTTCCGCCCTTTTCCCGCCTTTACCGTCTCGATCTTGCATGAATGGCACGTCATCTTGAGCCTTGCTTTCTTCAGGCGAAGGGACCAAAATGACAGTGAGTCTAGTAAACTCTGCCTTGGGCTTGCCTGAGGCTAGGCCCCGCCAGTAGTTAGCGCTACGAACGGGGCTGTTTAATGTGGCGGACCGGCTGGGATTCCAACCCAGGACAAGCCGATTAGTAATCGGCTCCTCTATGCGCTGAGGTACCGGCCCGCAGGAATAGGCAAAGGCCAGCAGTTCCGGTTTAGCGACCGCGTCCTGTTGGCCTTTTGCTTTCATCAACATCTATCTAATTATGCAATATTGCATCAGGCTAGTCAAGGCGTAAATGTAATATTGCATTATTTGTACTCTTGAATTACAATGGCCTTGTGGAGATTCCTGGATTACTGCTCCCCGGCAGGAAACAACCTCATTGAGGACTGGTATCTGGGTCTATCGGAAGAGGCGCAAGCGGAGTTCGACGTAACACTCAAGACCCTTTCTATAGCGCATGATTGGCGCGGAATGGCGGAATTCAAGAATCTCGGGCGGGATGGGCTTTGCGAAATCCGATTTAAGTCAGGGAAGGTCCAATACCGGCCAGCCGGATTCTTTGGTCCGGGTGTGAAGTCTTTCTCGATCTATGCAGGCTGTCGGAAAAAAGGGAATATCTATAATCCGCCAGACGCATTTGCTCTTGCCATAACACGCAAAGGGAAAGTGACACGAGGGGAGGCATCATTGCGTGAGCGTATTATCTAGTCTGCGGCAGAAGTTGGCTCGAAGCAAAAAATATCGCGAGTCATTCGTATCTTCGGTCGTGAAGCGAATGATCCCGCTCCAGATCCGAGTACTGAGGAAACAGCGCGATTGGTCCCAGGCGCGCCTTGCTACTGAGTCGCAATTGACGCAAGGAGTGATTTCCCGTGCGGAAGATCCCGATTACGGCAACTTGACTGTTAACACGCTTGTTCGGATCGCATCTGGATTTGATTGTGCCTTTGTTGGACGTTTCGTTCCATTCAGCGAACTGTGTCGGTGGTATTCAATGCTGGAGGATGAGGACACCTTACAAGTGCCGAGTTTTGGTGACGACCCAGCGCTCATAGAGCGGAGACCTTCGGGAACCGCTATGAGCGCTGGGGGCGACAGTAATCCGAGATCTTTTGGAACAGTCAATTACGATTGGGCTGCTTTGGACGGCTCCGCCATCCAACAAGCCTACAGATCACTTCCGGACCAAACAAACAGCGGGAAAGAGGCTGTAATTAATATCGGCCAGAGGCAGCAACAGAAACTGGGGGCGGTGAATGGCTGAGCCAAATGACGCGCGACAACCAGGAGAACTTAAGCCGGTTGAAATCACGCGATCTGAAGACTTTCAAGAGTTGTACGCCAATAATGTGCAGTTTGAAATCAGCGTGTGGGATCTAAAATTGCTTCTCGGTTTATTAGATCTGCGTGACGGCAAAGAAAGAGTCGAGCACCACACGTCGGTATCAATCCCCTGGCCGCAGGTCAAATTGCTTAGTTACTACCTTCAGGCGAACATCGCCATCCATGAAATTGAAGAGGGCGTCACAAGACTACCCGAAAGACTATGGCCAGCAGCCCCTCTTCCCCCGCCCGAAGAAACAGCAATCAGCAAACGAGCCAAGGAAGTCCTGACAAAACTGCGGGACGCATTCATTGCGGAACAGATGCGAGCGCTAGGCTAAACTTTTTAGCGGCGCGTTTATGGTCTCATCCCTTTCATCTCCCCGCTAAGACCCCACTACCTGTTTTCTCGGATCACGGGGCCTTAGCCCGGTCATGACCCAGTACCGTCTTGGGCTAGCGGGCGCCTGGCGCCGCCGCCAATTACGCTTTCAAGCGCGGAAACAGCCGCTCGGCATTGCCACGATTGAGCGCGCGCATCACTTCCGGGGAAAGTCCGTCCTCGGGCAGGTGGTCGAGCGTGGATTCCATGGGCTCGGCCGGATAGTCGGTGCCGAACAAATACTGGGAAGGGGGCACCAATTTCGTCAAGGCCGCGATGGACATCGGATAGGCTGCGTGCGCGCATTCGTAGTACAGCTTTCGCAACTCGGCGAAGACGCCGTCCGGGATGTTGGCGCTCTTGCCTTCATGGTTGGATGGGCCGCCAGCCTGACCGCCGGCGGTGCGAAAGCTGGAGGCGCCGGGCACGCGGTCCTTGATGCGGCCCGACAAAGCCGGGATTGCCGCGCCGGAATGGTTCACGATGAAGCTTATGTTGGGGCATTTCGAGAATACGCCGTTATACAGCAGGCCGGTGATGGCTCGCGTGGTGTCGATGTCAAACTCCACCACCGCGTCGTTCACGCCCGGCTGGAGCTGTCGGCAGCATTTGTTGACGAAGGGATGAATGAACACAACGGCTTTGCGGCGGTTGAGCTCTTCGAAGATCGGCAAGTATTTGGGATTGCCGGGCCAGCTTTCACCGGTGTTGCTCAAGGTTCCGATGCCGTCGGCTTTCAATGTGTCGAAGGCATATTCGATCTCCTTCAATGAGCCGTCCACGTCGGGCATAGGCAGCACGGCGAACAGGCCGAAGCGCTTGGGATTATCGCTGACGATCTTGGCGCCGCCCTCGTTAATTTGCCGCGCGAGCGCCGCGCCCTTCGGGGTGCCGTCAAACACCTCGTCGCCATTGCCGGGGTGCGACAACATGGCAAAGGCGACCCCATGCTTGTCCATTTGATCGATGGATTCGGCCGGTGTCCAAGGGCGCCCGCCTCCGCCTCGTCCACGTCCGCCGCCACTGCCGCCCAACTCGATCTGGAAATGGTGGTGCATGTCGATGCGGCGGGGATTGGATTGCCCGTCCTGCGCCCTCAGAGCGCCTTTGGATAAAAGCGCGCCGGCCCCGGCGGCAGTAAACGCTTTCAGAAGATCGCGCCGCGAAGTGCTCGCGCTATTCGCTTCGCCCGCGCAACGAAAATCTCGCATGGACTTGGTCCTCCAGACTTGCGGTTACCCAGTATCTTCTAACCGCTGGATGGTGTCAAGAGCACGGCCGGGGAGACGAAATGGGGGATTATTCTTCCCGGCGATCCTCGGTCACGCTCACGGTGACGTCCATGCTCAGGAAGGACTCAGGCGAACCGATAAAAGTGCCCCACAGCGGCAGAACTTCTTTCGCATCCCACGCGACGGCGACGCGAATGAGATTGCGGTTGCCGACGATGCTGTTGGTAGGATCAAAGTCGATCCAGCCGGCACCGGGCAAATAGGCCTGCATCCATGCGTGTGTGGCTCCTCCACCGGCGTGCCCGGAACGGTTGGGCACGAAGATATAACCGCTGACAAACCGCGCCGCGATGCCGAGCGACCTGGCAGCTTCCATCATTAGCACGGCGAAATCGCGGCAGCTGCCCTGCCCAGTCCGCAAGGTGTGCTCAGGAGTCTGTACGCCTTTCTCAACGCGACGGGTGTAGGTGAACTGTTCGCGGATGCCGTGCGTCATGGCGCGCAGTATTTTCATGGTTCCGGTGGTATCGGATGGATCGAGAAACTGCAAGGCCCATTTGGACACCTTCTCGTGCGGATAGTGATGAGTCAAGGCACGCATGAGATTGGGAAAATCTTCATCGGAATAGCCGAATGGATAGGTCCGCGCGTACTCTTCCAACGGATACTCGGGCAGGGAAGTCTCGAAATGCTCCAGCGTCACGGTGCTTTCAAAGCGCAGGTCGGAGGTGGTCCCCTCGAAAGTAACCACGGCGACCGAGTTATCGAAAGGATCGTGCAACCAGCGTAAATGAGCGGGTTCCGGCGTGATCTCCAGATTGGTCCGTATCAACCGCAGGTCGTGACTCTCGCGCGGGCGGAACATCGCGCGGTGCTCGCCCAAGCCCACCGGCTTGGAGTAGCGATAAACCGTTTTATGCCGCACCGTGAGGAGAGACATTCTTAGAGGGCGCCCCCGCGGTTCCCGGCGCTAACGCTCACCGTGTCCTCGATTTCGTCCGTCCAGACCTTAAAGCTCTCCAAGGTATACGGGCCGAATGTGGTGGCGATTGCGACATCGGCTGCGTCGCGGCCTCGCGCGATCAGCACCCGCCCAATTCGTGGCATGTTGTTGCGGGCATCGAAGGTATGCCAACTGCCCCCCAGGTAGACTTCGAACCATGCAGCGAAATCCATGACGCCGTAAGGGGGCGGCATCCCTATATCGCCCAGGTAGCCGGTGCAATAGCGTGCGGGAATGTTCATACACCGGCAGAACGCGATGGCCAGATGAGCGTAATCGCGGCAAACTCCTCGACGCTCGTTGAAAGCTTCCCAGGCGGTCTTGGTAGGGCGGGCGTGTTCATAGCCAAAGGCGATGTGGTTATGGACGAAGTCGCAAATCGCCTGAACGCGCTGCCATCCGAGCGGCGTGTGGGCGAACAGGTCCCAGGCCGCTTGCGACAGCAGATCCGTTTCGCAGTAACGGCTGCCCAGCAGGAACACCAGAGTCTCTTCGGGCAGATCCCGGACCTCGTGCTGTTGGGCGCCGGATACCAGCGCGTCCGGTTGTCCCGTATCCTTTATTACGGCGGTGGAGCTCAATCGAATCCGGCCGATCGGGGCCACGATCCGGCTGCACCAGTTGCCGAAATGATCGCGATGAGCCGTGATGGGCACGGGCGGGTCGGTAGCCAGCAAATCGGGAATGATGATATCGGCGGCGCGTGAATAATGGATGTTCACCATCAGTATCATCGGCGTTTCTTGAGGACACTGGTAGATAATTTCGTAGCCGACACGGATCTGCATGCTGAGTTTCCTTCCTTCTATGGACGTTCCGAGCTTCGAATCCGCTGGGGAAGGTATCGACAGGGAAACCTCGGTGGAGCTTGCGCTATGGATGGTAGCGCAGTAGCGGCGTGTTATGGAAATGGTGCTGGAGGTGGGGTCGGAACACGGGCGGTTATTGATTCGACGTAAGTTATTGATTTTTCGATTTGCGCCCTTGTCGGCTTTTTCCGGTCTGGCGGTTTCGTTGTGCAAAATCGTGGACAGTCACCATCCGAGTTCTGTGCGAATGATGCGAACCAAAGTCACAATGAATAGGATGAGTAGAGTGATATCGAAAAGGATGAGCTTGAACGCCCTGATGAAGTGCTCGAACTTGGTGACGGTCCATCTCCCTCGGAGGTGGAAGGTTTTCATAGAAACCACCTTCAGATCTCGGGGGGAGGGTTAAGACAATCTTACAAAATTCAGATCAAGCCCCGTGTTACGCTAACGTCACACTGGAAATCATGCAGGAAGTCTCACCAGCACAAAGCACGCTGAAGCGTCTGATCGAAGCCGAAGCGCAGGCGCGGGAAATCTTGGAAGCGGCGGAACAACGCGCTCAGGAGACGATCGCACAGGCGCGCGAGCAAGCCACACAATCCATCGAGGCTGTTCGCCAGGAGACGTCTTCCTGGCTGCGGTTGCGGCTAGAGGAAGCCCAGTCCAAAGGTGCTGCCGAGATGAAGCAGCGGCTGGACCAAGCCGAGGCCGAAGCCGGGGAAATCGAGCGCCGGGCGAAGGTACATTTTTCCGACGCTGTCGAGATGGTCGTCGGCTGGGTCACCAACAGGGGCGCGTGATTTGGAACAGGGGCGAACGAGTTGAGCCTTTTTTCCTATGCCGCAGCGCAGGGAAACATTCGCGCACGGCTCTCCCGCCTTCTGAACCGACCGACCTGGGATCACCTTCTTGAGGTCAACACGCCCGCCGAATTGGGCCAATTTCTCGCGCGGACCTCGGTGGCCGTGGCTGTTGCGAGCGACGGTCGGCTTCACCTACAAGCTCTGCGAGGCGAAGTGGCCGCAGCAGCAGGCACGCTAGTTCGTTTTCTCCCGCGTGGCTCCCGAGAATTGCTGGCCTGGTATAACCGGCGTTTCGAGATCGAGAATCTGAAGACCGTTCTCCGTGCGGTCCACTATGGATTGGACCGGCCGCGCACGGTTGGCTCGCTCATTCCCCTTGGCTCCACGCGCTGGCGATGGGATGCGCTGGTAGAAGCAGGATCGATCCCGGCTGTCATCGAGCAGATCCGCGATTCTCCCTATGCTCGACCGCTGGAAAACGCGATGGAGCGTTATCAACACGAACGGCGGCTGTTCTACCTGGAGATTGCTGTCGACCTGTTCTATTTCCAGCGGCTGGTCCGGCTCATCGAGTCGCAAAGCGGAAAGGACGGGGCTGATGCCCGCCGATTCCTGGGCCGGTGGATCGCGGTTCAAAATGTGGTTTGGGCATATCGCTACCGAATCTATGGCCGCATGACTCCGGAGGAAATCATCAATTACACCTTGCATCGCGCCTTTTCTGCAGGACTGGACACGGTGCGACGTGTGGCGCTGGGCTCTCCGCTCGCGATAGAAGCCGAGCGCCTAGGCTTCCGGCTTTCGCCCGGACTTTCCGAAGTGAAAGCGCTGACGGAGATTGAAATCCTGGCCGAGCGGGAACGGTTCCAGCTTGCATCGTCGATGATCGGCCGCCCCTTGTTTCACCTCGGCGGCGCTCTGGCTTACATCTGGCTACTCGAAGCCGAGGTCCGCGATCTCATCGTTTTGGTGGAAGGAAAAACAATTGGATTGCGCGGCGCGGAAATCGCGAGCCGACTGGTGAGAGCAACTGGGATGCGGGCGGCATAGACATGCTTGCGCCGGAAAGGATGCTCGAGACCAACCTGTTCGTGCTCGAGCCCGATCTCGAGCTGGTAACAGCCGCTCTCGCTCGCATGGAAGCTTTGCATTTGGAGGACGTCGTCCCGGAAGGATGGACACCTTCTCCCGAGTGGACTGAATTGGCCAATCGGTACAGCAGCATCACGCTGCGTCTGGGCGAAATACTCAACCTACTCGCCTCGAAGTCGATGCCCGGATTGGAGCCGGATATCGATCTGCGCCCCACGCGTGACTGGCGCGACATGGAATCGCGGCTGATCGCGCTGGAGACCGGGGTTCAATCCTGGCAGAACCGGCTCAAAGAAGCTAAGCAGGAATTGGAGCGGCTGCAGTTGGGCGAGTCGCAGGTCCAGCTGCTGCTTCCACTCGACGTTCCGGTCGAAGATCTGCGCGGCCTCAAATATCAAACTGTGACGGTCGGCATAATGCCGGCCGAGAATGTTCCACGCGTCGCCGAAGCGTTATTCCAGATTCCATTCATTCTCATTCCATTGCAAACCACGAAGGACCGTACGCTGGCGCTCGCCGCCAGCTCGACTGATAACGCGGCGATCCTCGAGCGGGCCCTGAAGAGCGCATTCTTCGAGCCGATCACGTTGCCGCCGGAAGCGCTCGGGCAGCCCGCGGAAGCGCTCGCCGCGCTGAAGCGCAAAGCGCAAGAGATCCATGACCGTCTCGAGGCTTTGGATCGTGAACGCGAGAAACTCGTCTCCGAGCTTTCGCCCGAACTAAATCGGTTGTGGCTCCGCGCGAACGCTGACGCAAGACTCGCCGAAGCCATCCGGCGCTTTCCAAAACATGGCGAAGTCTTTCTGATTTCGGGATGGGTGCCGGCCAGCGACCTCGACGAGCTCAAAAAAGCGGTGGAGAGCGCCGCCGGCCACCCCGTCGCGATGGAAGTGCTCAAACCCGATCCCCATCGGCAGAGCGTTCCCAGTCTGGTGCGAAGCCCGCGCTGGCTGCGGCCTTTTGAAGATCTTGTCACCACGTTCGGCCTTTCTTCCTATGAGGAGCTGGACCCGACCCTGATCGTCACCGTGAGCTTCCTCATCATGTACGGCATGATGTTCGGCGATCTGGGACACGGCCTGCTGCTCCTCCTCACAGGCCTGTGGCTGCGGCAGCGTGGTTTGCTGTTGGGAGTTCTGGTGGCGGCGTCCGGAGTGAGCGGAATGGTGTTCGGCCTGCTTTATGGCGCTGCATTCGGCCATCAGATTATGCGCGCCGCCTGGCTCCAACCATTGGAAGGAATCTGGACTGTTCTGATCGCCGCCGTGGCAGGCGGCATTGTGTTGCTCAACATCGGATTTGCACTGAACTTGGTGAACGCCTGGCGGTCCAAGGACTGGCCACGCCTGTTTCTGGAAAAGAACGGCGTGGTGGGTATTGCTCTGTACTGGACGCTGTTGGGCGGTGGGCTGGGCGTAGGCTTCGGAATTTTGCCGAAGTCCGTGTTGCTGCTGATTCCCGTGCTCTGCGTGTTGCTCTGGATGCACGAGCCGCTCGCCAAATGGATCTGGCATCATCCCTCGGCAAGCATTGGCGAAGCGCTGGTGACCGGCTTCTTCGAGCTCTTCGAAACGGTGACGGGCTATGCTAGCAATAGCCTTTCATTTATCCGCTTGGGAGCATTCGCCGTGGCGCACGAGGGGCTTTCCGGGCTGGTGGTGAGTTATTCTGGGGGACGCTGGGGTTGGCTGGTATTCCTCCTCGGCACGATCCTCGTCGTGGGCTTCGAAGGAGTGATCGTCGGCATTCAAGCGCTGCGATTGGAATATTACGAGTTCTTTGGACGATTTTTTCAGGGCCGAGGGCAGCCGTTTGTGCCACTTTCTTTGCGAACTGGAGGTAGACATGCGATCGTGGGTGTTCGGGCTTGAGGGTTTCAACGTGCTCTTGTTGGTGCTCGTGCTTTTTGTGCTGGCTCAACCAGCCCATGCCCAGGATGCTCCTGCGGCCGTAACTGCAAGCCAGAACCGCTTTCTTGGCGCTGCAATCGCCACCGGTCTAGCGGCCATCGGATCGGGAATCGCGGTCGGCATCGCGGGTGCCGCAGCCATCGGCGCGATCGCCGAGAAGCCCGAACTGCTGGGCCGGACATTGATCTTTGTCGGCTTGGCCGAAGGCATCGTCATCTATGGTTTGATCGTCTCGTTCATCATTCTGAGAGGCTAATGTCCAGCCCATGCCCAGCCAAAAGATCGTCGTGATCGGCGACGAAGACACGGTCTTCGGCTTAGGACTGATCGGCCTGGAAGGCCACGGGGTGACCAGCGTCGCCGAAGCGCGCCAGGCGATTCGCGCCGCGCTGGCAGATTCTAGCACCGCCCTGATCCTGCTCACTGAAAATTTGTCCGAAGCCCGGCCCGAGCAGCGCGATGAAGCACTGGACGAATCCAGCGCGTTGATCGTTGAAATTCCCAACCCGGGACCAGCCCGGCCATCGCTCGCTCTCGAGACGCGGATCGAGCAAGCGCTGGGCGTTCATTTGGAGCACTGAGTGGCGGCAATTCTTGGAGATCCCGAAGCGCTAGCGGCGGAGGTCAGCCGGCGCGCGCACCATAGGGCCGTAGAGATCGCCGAAGATGCGCGCCGTCGAGCTACGGCCATCCTGGAGGGTGCGAAACAGGAGAGCGATTCGATCCACCGAGCATCCCAGCGGGCCGTGGAACAACAGGTAGCAGCGCTGGTTCGACGAAATGCGGCTCGCGCGGAACTTGAAGCCCACCGCCGCTTCATCTTGCTTCGGGAAGCGCCCCTCCAGCAGGTTTGGCATGCCGCCGAAGAGCAACTCCGGGCGCTCGTTCGGCAACCGAGTTACGGCTATGTCCTCAAGGGTTGCGCCCTCCTTGCCGCTCGCGAACTCGAGGTGAGGGAATTAGTGCTCGCCGCCGATCCAGTCGGTCATGAATTGCTCTCGGCGGAGACACTGGAGCAATGGTCCAAGGAAGCTGGTGTCCAGTTTCGCCCCGCGCCGAATCCGGCCGCTACGTGGGGTGGCCTGCTCGCTACCAGCGGGCGGCTTCGCTTCGATGCAACCTTCCCGAGCGAGCTTGCCCTAGCGCAACTTATGCTGCGGGAACGGGTATTCGACATTTTGTCGAAAGGAAAAGCTTGAATCCAACCGGCTCTTTAACCCCGAAGCCTAGCGTCGGATCGTTGACGTGGATCAGCGGCCCGGTGGTCAAGGCCCGGATTTCCGGCGCACTCAGCGTTCTCGAACAGGTTCAGGTGGGCGAAGCCCGTCTAGCTGGAGAGGTGATCTCGCTTCAGCACGACCTCGCGACCATTCAAGTTTATGAGGAGACCAACGGCCTGCGCCCCGGTGAGCCGCTCTTCGGGACGGGTTCGCCGCTCTCGGTCCTACTCGGTCCGGGATTGCTCGCCAATACCTATGACGGCCTTCAGCGCCCGCTGGCGGTGATGCGGGAGGAACAGGGAATCTATATTCGGCGCGGCTCGCAAGCCCTGGCGCTGCCATCGCGGAAGTGGCACTTCACGCCCGCATTGAAAACCGGAGAGTCGGTCCGTCCCGGCAGTTTGCTGGGCGTTGTTCCGGAGACTCCGCTGATCGAACATCGCGTCCTCGTCCCGCGCAGGATTGAAGGAAAGATAGTCGAAATCGTGCTGGAGGGCGACTACCTGCCCGACAAGGTGCTTGCGGCTGTCGAGGATTCGAATGGCAGCAGACATCCACTCACCATGGTGGAACGCTGGCCCATCCGCTCCGAGCGGCCGGTGCGCGCACGCTTGGACCCATCACGCCCCTTGGTCACCGGGCAGCGGGTTCTGGATACGTTCGCGCCACTGGCCAAAGGTGGAACCGCGGCCATGCCGGGGCCGTTCGGCGCGGGCAAAACCATCCTGCAACATGCGCTCGCGAAATGGTGCGACGCGGACGTGATCGTCTACGTTGGTTGCGGTGAGCGCGGCAACGAAATGGCCGAAGTGCTGGATGAATTTCCCCGCCTCACCGACCCGGCCAGCGGACGGCCGCTCATGGAACGAACGGTGCTCATCGCTAACACTTCGAATATGCCGGTCGCAGCGCGCGAAGCCAGCATCTACTCTGCCACCACCATCGCCGAATATTATCGCGATCAAGGTTATGACGTGGCGCTTATGGCGGACTCCACCAGCCGTTGGGCTGAAGCTTTGCGCGAGATCTCAGGACGCTTGGAGGAGATGCCGGCCGAGGAAGGCTTTCCTGCCTACCTGCCCAGCCGCATCGCAGCTTTTTATGAACGGGCGGGCCGCGTGCAAACGCTCGGGGGCAGGGAAGGCTCCGTCACCATAGTCGGCGCTATCAGCCCGCCGGGCGGCGATTTCACCGAGCCGGTAACGCAACATACCCAACGATACACTCGGGCCTTTTGGGCATTGGATCGCACCCTCGCCAACGCGCGCCATTATCCGGCCATCAATTGGCAGACCAGCTACAGCCTGTACTCGGACGCCGTTGCTCCCTGGTGGGCGAAGGAAACCGCGCCCGATTGGCAGGCGCTCCGAAGCGCGGCGGCTCAGATTTTGGAGCAGGCTGCGCGCCTCGAACAACTGGTCCGATTGGTGGGGGCGCAAGCGTTGCCCGATCGGCAGCGCTGGGTTCTTGAAGCCGCGCGGCTGCTCAAAGAAGGCTTTCTCCAACAGAGCGCTCTGCACGCCATCGATGCATACTGTGTTCCGGCCAAGCAACTTGCGCTGCTGCGCCTCTTCGTTGAACTATACCAATCTGGCCAACTGGTAATCGATTCGGGAGTGCCGCTCAGCCGGGTACGGCAGCTTTTGGATGTTCGGCGGCTCGTGCAGATGAAGGAAACCGCCCCCAACGATCAGGTGCACCTGATCACGGATTTGCTCCAGGATTTGAAAGCAAATCTGACCACCCTCGCTACCGAGGAGCGCAAAAGCTGATGCGCGAGTACCTCGGGGCGGACCGTATCGAAGGGCCATTGGTAACTGCCGAGGGCTACGGGAAAGCAGCTTACGGAGAACTGGTAGAAGTGCACTCGGCTGATGGAGTACGCCTGGGCCAGGTGCTCACTACAGGAGAAGACCTCGTGATCGCCGAGCTGTGGAGCGACACCTCCGGCTTCGAACCTCACGAACTCGTGCTGCGTTTTCGGGGCGAGACATTTCACACGGGGGTGTCCCGCGAAATGCTGGGCCGCGTCTTCGATGGCCTCGGCAGGCCGCGAGATGGATTGCCCCCTCCTTTGGCCGAAAACCGGGTCGACATGCACGGATCGCCGCTCAATCCCGCGGCGCGCGCCTATCCGCAGGATTTCATCGAGACGGGCATTTCCGCGATTGACGGTATGAACACTGTCGTGCGAGGGCAGAAGCTCCCCATATTTTCCGGCGCCGGACTGCCGCACAACGAACTGGCGGCTCAGATCGCGTTACAAGCTCGCATTGCCGATGAGGCCGAGAATTTCGCCGTCGTCTTTGTTGCGCTGGGGGTCTCGCACGATACCGCGGCCTACTTCCAGCAGCGCTTCGAAGAATCCGGTCTGCTGGCGCGAACCGCGGTGTTTTTGAATCTGGCCGACGAATCTCCGCTCGAGCGCATGGTCACGCCGCGCGTCGCGCTCAGCCTGGCCGAGTTTCTGGCCTTCGAGCACGGATATCACGTTCTGGTTCTGCTGACCGATATCACCAACTACGCCGAAGCCCTGCGAGAGATCTCCTCCCGGCGCAACGAGGTGCCGGGACGCAAGGCTTATCCTGGCTATCTCTACTCCGATCTCGCGGAGATCTTCGAACGTTGTGGCCGGGTGCTAGGACGGCCGGGTTCAGTGACGCAGATCGCAATTCTGACCATGCCGGGCGACGACATCACGAATCCGGTGCCCGACTTGAGCGGCTACATCACCGAAGGCCAGATCGTGCTGAGCCGTCCATTGCATCGCGAAGGAATTTACCCGCCGATCGACGTTCTGCCGTCGCTCTCGCGTCTCATGAAGAATGGAATCGGTGAAGGGCGCACTCGGGCCGATCATCCCAGCTGGGCGGCGCAACTCTACGCCTCTTATGCGCGAGTGCAGGAAATCCGGGCCATCTCTGTAGTCATCGGCGAGACCGCCCTCACTCAGGTGGATCGCGCGTACTTGGAATTTGGCAGGCAATTCGAATCGCGTTTCGTTGCACAGGGGGCCAATCAGGCGCGCTCCATCGCGGAAACGCTCGATTTGGGCTGGGAAATTCTCTCGCTGCTGCCGGCGAGCGAGCTGACACGCATCAGCGAAGAAGATCTCCGGAACCATTACTCCGGAAAACTCGAGGGACGCGCTGAACCATGATCGATCCCGATCAGTTGCCTCCGACCCGGACCGCCCTGCTGGACCTCCGCCGAGAGCTCGAGCAAGCCGTCCAGGGCCACGCCATCCTCGAACGCAAGCGGGAGACGCTGCTGCGTGAGTTGTGGGACTTGTTCGGCGAGGTGAAGCACACCGAGCGGGAAGTTCGGGAACGCTTCGCAGCCGCATACCAGGTGCAGCGAGAGGCGCGGTTGGTGATGGGAATGGATGCTATGCGCTATGCCGGACTCGCGCCGGCCGCGGAAACCAAGTATGCCGTGGAGGTCCGCAGCGTCATGGGCGTCTCCTTGCCGCTCGTAACCATGCGAGTGGAGCCGCTGCCCTTTCCTTACAGCCCGGCCGGCATCAGCACTGTTTTCGACGAGCTTCGAACCAAATGGATCGAAGTGGGCAAGATCTTGGGCTCCTGGAGCGAGATCAGCGGTTCGGTCTGGCGAGTGGCGGCGGAGCTCGAACGCACTCAGCGGCGCGTCAATGCGCTCGAGAATTTGCTGATCCCGAAATATCGTGCGGCCATCCAACGGATTCAAGCCACTTTGGACGAACAGGAGCGCGAGAGTTTCCTCAGAACCAAACGCGTGAAGGAGCACGGCCGGGGGGAGCACTAGAGTGGAACCGTTATTTCACCACATCCTCGTCCCGGTGGACGGATCCGAACCCTCGCTTCAAGCGATACAAATGGCACTGCGCGTCATCGAGCTTTGCCCGGCCTGCAAATTGATCGTCATCTATGTGGTGGACAAATTGGTTTTGAATGAGCTGGTGCGATTTAGTGCCCGAACTGAGAGCGAAGTGGAAGCGGAGCTGGAAGAACAAGGGCGCCGGTATCTGGATCTCGCCCGCAAGGACGCCACCAAGCGGGGCGTTGCGGCAGAGTGCCGGACACGCAAAGGAGATCCTTTCGAAGAGATCATTGCCGAGGCGGAGGATTTGCACGCCGACTTGATCATCATGGGACACACGGGAAGGCGAGGAACCACTCGGGTGCTGATCGGTTCGGTCACCGAACGCGTTCTGGACTACGCTCCTTGCCCCGTGCTTGTCGTGAAATAAAGCCTGGTGCATTTTGCACGTCGTGGTGCTTCTGGCAGCCAAATTGCCTCAGCGATGTTGTTGGGCATGTCTGGCGCGATCTCGTGTGGCTGTGTGAAGACGACTCCCGCCACAATCGCGCGGTTGTGGAAACACAGTGCCTACTAGCATCATTTCCCTCGCAAAGACCCTTAGATCTGCGTGAAATCCCGCAGAACTTTGCGTTAAACCCGGCACCCACAGCGTGATTGACTGCATGTCGATGCGGGAAAAGACCTATCTTCGCCAGTTGGGATGGTAATCCAGATGCAGCCTTGCCCAAGATGCACGGCCCGAAAAGATGGTCCGAAAGCTTCAAAACCGAGGTCTCGGTTACCTAGCCGCCATACTGGGCATTGCCGTGGTCACGGCGATCTGCGCGCTGCTACGCAGTCACATCAATGAAATGACCGTGGCTCTGGCGATGCTGCTGGTGGTGCTTTTTGTGTCTGCCGTGTGGGAGCGCTGGCCGGGCCTGCTTGCCTCGGTAGTGGGCATGCTGCTCCTCAACTACTACTTCCTGCCACCGATCTACACCTTCACGATCGAGGACCCGAAGAACTGGATCGCACTCAGCGCTTTCTTCGTCACCGCGCTAACTGCCGGACAGCTTTCGACGTGGGCCAAACAGCGCGCCGCGGAGGCTGAGGCGAGCAGGAGCCAGGCGCGGCTGGCGAGCGCCTATAACAGAAGCCTGCTCGAAGCGAGCCTCGATCCGCTGGTCACCATTGGCCACGACGGCAGGATTAACGACGTAAATGCCGCCACCGAGAGCGTAACCGGCCGTTCCAGAGCCGAACTCATCGGCGCGGACTTCTTGGATTATTTCACTGACCGGGAAAAGGCCCGCGCGGCGTATGAACAAGCGTTTCGCACTGGCTCCATTCGGGGCTGTGCTCTGGAACTTCGCCACCGCGACGGGCACAGCACTTCCGTTCTTTATGATGGGTCGCTATACCGCGATGCGGATGGAAACGTGATCGGAGTAGTCGCCGCCACCCGTCCTATTGGCACTTATACTGGAAAATTCCTGCCCGCGCAGCCGGACCCCCGTGTCGTTAGACATCTGAGTCTCTTGGTCGGTTTTGCCAGCTTGTTTTCGATTGCCGTTGGAGTTTTGTCGCTGGTAGGGTTGACGTTTCGCATTGCTGTCCTGAAGAGCATCCTGCCGGGACAACCCGTCATCAAGATGAACGCGGCCGTCTGTTTAGCGCTGCTCGGCCTCGCCCTGTGGTTGCTGCGCGCCGACGACCACCATCCCCTCTGGAGCGCACGGAAGGCATGCGGCCGGCTGATGGCGGCGATTACCGCCTTAGTGGGCCTGCTCAGCTTGATCGAACACATCACCGGATGGAAGCTGGGTATCGACCAGCTTCTGTTCCGCGAACCGGCCGCCGATGCTTTCTTCAGTGTTCGTCCAGGCCTGATCGCGCCGATCACGGCTTTGGATCTTCTTTTGTTAGGACTTGCGCTGCTCCTCCTGGACCGCGGAATATCGTGGAGATCGCGGCGTTATTGGCCGACTCAGTACTTCGCTTCGTTGACCGCGATCCTAGCTATCGCGGGGCTGCTCGATTTTATTCTTGGATCTCATCTTTCCTACACTCACGTAGCTCTGCAGACTGCCGTCACCTTGCTACTGCTTTCGCTCGGTCTACTCTGCGCCCGGACCGAACGAGGACTGGCGGCATTGCTCGCGAGTTCGACCTCCGGAGGCGTACTCACACGGCGTTTGCTGCCTGCCGCCATCATTATTCCGATTATGATAGGCGCGCTGTCGTGGAACGCCTTGTCCGCAGGCCGATACTCCGCCTGGAGCGCGGTCAGCCTGATGATCATCGCGATGATGGCTCTGCTGGCCGGTTTTGCGATCTGGAATGGATACCTGGTCCATCGCGGCGACGTAGAAGGTCGAAGAGCCGAAGAAGTTCTGCACCGTAGAGAGGTCGAGCTAAGAGAGGCGGAGCGCCTGGCGCAGGTGGGCAGTTGGTGGTGGGATCCGCAAACCGACAGCGTCACTTGGTCCGCGGGACTGTCTCACATCACCTGGCGTGATCCCATGCTGCCACCACCCACATATAAAGAGCAGCTCGGGTTCTATACGCCGCAGAGTTCCGCGCGACTCGATGCGGCCATACAACGCGCCGTCCACACCGGAGCATCTTACGAACTCGAACTGGAGATGGTCCGTGCCGGCGGCGCCATCCGGTCCGTCACCGGCAGAGGGGAAGC
>Ga0182024_10006989_pt1 | contig 24540 bp, 20 predicted proteins | sample P32metaG_FD_120480 | JGI IMG/M metagenome (GOLD analysis project Ga0182024, IMG submission 120480) | Permafrost microbial communities from Stordalen Mire, Sweden - P3-2 metaG (Illumina Assembly) | ecosystem: Environmental > Terrestrial > Soil > Wetlands > Permafrost | place: Sweden: Stordalen...
CGATCAGGGCCGCCGCATCGCGATGGAATCGGCGCCCATCGAATGCCTCTACCCGCAGCCCGGCTGGGTGGAGCAGGACGCCAATTCCATCTGGAGCGCGCAGCTTGACGCCACGCGCCGCACGCTTGCGTCCGCGCGCGTGAAAGCTTCCGAGATCGCCGGAATCGGCATTACCAATCAGCGCGAAACCACCGTCGTGTGGGATCGCCGCAGCGGCCAGCCCATCGCCCCGGCCATCGTGTGGCAATGCCGCCGCACCGCGGCCTACTGCGATGCACTCGCGCCTCGCGAACTCATTGAGCGCAAGACCGGGCTCATCATCGACGCCTATTTTTCGGCGAGCAAGATTCGCTGGCTGATCGATTCGACCGGCGCGCACCCGCGCGATCTGCTGTTCGGAAACGTCGACACCTGGCTCATCTGGAAGCTGACCAACGGCGCCGCCCACGTTACCGATCCCACCAACGCGTCGCGCACCATGCTGATGAATCTCTCGACAGGCGAATGGGATCAAGACCTGCTTTCGGTTTTCAGTTTGCCGCCCGAAATGCTGCCCAAGATAGTCGCGTCCTCGGGCATCTGCGGCACTGCCGCCGCCGAACATTTTGGATCGGAGATTCCCATCGCCGGCATCGCGGGCGATCAACAGGCGGCTCTGTTCGGCCAGGCGTGCTTCTCGCCTGGATTGACGAAAAACACTTACGGCACCGGATGTTTCGCGCTCATGCACTCCGGCGCCGCCGCGCCGGTCTCGAAGAACCGATTGCTCGCCACGCGCGCCGCTTCCTCGAATGACACGCCCCAGTTCGCCGTCGAAGGCAGCGTCTTCATCGCGGGAGCCGCCGTCCAATGGCTGCGGGACAAACTGGGCCTTATTGTAAATGCTCATGAGACCGAATCCCTGGCCGCATCCGTGCCCGATACCGGCGGAGCTTACCTGGTGCCGGCTTTTGTCGGCCTCGGCGCGCCCTACTGGGATTCCAACGCGCGCGGGATTTTGAGCGGCATCACCGCGGGCACCGATCGCGCGCACCTGGTGCGTGCCACCCTCGAAAGCATCGCATTTCAAACCCGCGACCTGGTCGCTGCCATGGAAGCCGACACTGGCCATAGGCTCAAGGAGCTCCGCGTCGACGGCGGCGCTGCCGCCAATAATTTTCTGATGCAGTTCCAGGCCGATATTCTCGGTTCGCGGATCGTCCGCCCTGCCGATATCCAAACCACCGCGCTCGGCGCGGCCTATCTTGCCGGGCTTGCCACCGGTGTTTACAAAAGCCTCGGTGAGCTGGAGCAATTCTGGAAATCCGAACGCGTTTTCGAGCCCCACATGAAAGCCGATCGCCGCGAAGAGTTGCTCGCCGGCTGGAAGAGTGCGGTCGCCCGTTGCCGCATGTAGTGACGTGACCGGCCGTTCTTACGAGCCGCGACCGCGTTCGGCAATCCCCTGTTCTTGTCGACCCTGAAGAGCTTCCTCGCCGAGCACTCCCACCATCACACGCAGGCCCACGCGACGGGACATTAATCCGACGTGGCGTGTTTTTCTTTGCGGAACCGCCACCGTAAGGGAGCAGCAGGAACCCCTGTGGGGCAGCCAATCTTGGCTGCCGCCGGCTTTCAGCCGGCGCCTCTTACCTTGAGCTAAATGCACGGTTTTTGTGGTGCTCTTACGGTGTTTTTGCGGTGTTTCCCCGGTGTTTTGCATTTTCGCTGTTTTGCCGTGTTTGGCGGTGGTTTCACCGTATGCGGGCCGCTCCGTTACGGTCGCGGCCCGGTAAGAGGTTTTGCGTGAGCAACGCGATTTAACCGCTCCCTTGGGTCCCGGCTCGCTACCCCAGCTCCTGGCGAATCGAATCCGCAATGCTGTGCGCAAAGTGTTCTACGCGCTGGAGATCCGGCCCCTCCACCATCACGCGCGCCAGCGGCTCGGTTCCTGAAAATCGCACCAGCACGCGGCCCGAGTCGCCGAATTCGGATTCCGCGCGGCGAATTTCGGCGTTCGCCTTTTCGAGCTCCGCCAGCGGCCGTTTTTGTTTCACCCGCACGTTCACCAACCGCTGCGGATAAATCTCGATCTCCGCCGTCAGTTGATCCAGATCGCGTCCCGATTCCCGCATCACTTCGATCACGCGCAACGCAGTCAGCAGACCGTCGCCGGTGGTCGCATAATCGCGAAAAATCACATGGCCGCTCTGCTCGCCGCCCAGCGGAGCGCCGCGCTTTACCATCTCCTCCAGCACGTACTTGTCGCCGACCGGCGTTCGCACCAGCGCGATCCCGTGCCGCGCCAGCGCGCGCTCCAGGCCCAGATTCGACATCACTGTTGCGACCACTTCATTTAACCGCCCGCGCGCATGCAACGGCAGCGCGCACAGGAGCATCACCGCGTCGCCGTCCACGATCTTTCCCGAATGCGATACGAACAGCGCGCGATCCGCGTCGCCGTCAAAGGCGATGCCCAAGTCCGCTCCGGTCTTGAGAACCCGCGCCCGCAATCCTTCCAAATGCAACGACCCGCAATTCAAATTGATGTTCCGGCCGTCCGGCGAGCATCCGATCGAATCCACCGACGCGCCCAATTGGGCGAACAGCGCGGGCCCCAGCTCACTCGCCGCGCCGTTCGCTCCGTCGACCACCACTCGCAGACCCGAAGCGCCGCCGGGCAAGGTCGCGGCGAGCCATTCGATATACTCGCGGTCCAGCCCTTCATCGATTTCGAGCGGAACGGGCGCGGGCGCTACTCCTGTTTCTGCCGCCGTTTCAAGGAACGCGAACATACCGCGCTCGAGGGCGTGCTCCTGCTCGTCGGGGAGCTTGAATCCGGAATGATCGATGATCTTGATCCCGTTGTCCTGATAAGGATTGTGCGAGGCGGAAATCATTACCCCCGCGGCGAACGGCCCGGTGCGGGTCGCGTGCGCGATTCCCGGCGTGGTGATGCGTCCTGCAAAGCGCGTTCGTACGCCACTGCGCGCGAGCCCGCCGGCCACGTGCTCCGCGATCCATGGCCCGGATTCGCGGGTGTCCATTCCAATGACGACTTCGGGTCCCACTATAGTGTTGTCCGCAGGGCATGGCCCTGCGCCACCGTCCGCAGCGCATGGCCCTGCACCACCGCGCACCCATTCGCCCAGCGCCACGCCCGCCGCGAACGTGGTGGCGCGATCCAGCGGATATTCGCCGGCCACTCCGCGCATTCCGTCGGTTCCGAATAACTGCCGCATGAATTATTTTATTGGTCCATTCCCGTCGACGCCATTCATCCCGCCCTTACGGGACGGGGCTTGCCCACGAATTACTTGATTTGTCCGTTCTTTTCAATGCCTACACGCACGGTAACCAGCGACGGCGTTGCCATCCACACCTGCGGATCGGACACGAATGCATTCACCCGAATCTCCATGGGCGCAGTGGCCGAGCTGAGATCGATCGACTCCGTCTGCGCCCCCGCAATCGCGCCCACCCGCGCCTCCGGACCCACAATGCGGACGGTCCGGGGAACCACTTCCTGGCTTACGATGCGGTACCCTGCCGCCGGTTGGGCGCGGACCTGAATCTCCACCGGCACGTCCTTGGATACGCGCCGCGGAAAATTGATGCGAAGCTGCGAAGGCACGGCCCGCAGGAATGTCACGCCCGGCGCGAGGTGGAAATCCGAGGTGGAGAGCGTGAACGTTCGCTGCCCGGGAGCGTTCACATCGGAAAGATTAAGGGTGACAGCCAGATCGGCGAGGCTGGCCGTGGTAAGTTTGCTGGCAGGTCCGCGCAGCTCCACGCGCACCACCTCCACTGCATCGGACCCGACGAGAAGATCGGCCGGCAGATCCCTATAGAGGATGGGAACGGCATGAGTGGTCACTAGCTCCTGCTCGCCAACGGTCGCCACCCACAGCAGGACGGCGAGCGTCAGGGCGCCCAGTTTCCAGCCCAGATTGTGGGTCAGCCTGCGCCAGATCCAGCTCATACCGCGATCCCTTCCGGGTCGCGACTGGCGGCAGATCCCCACCCTGACGGGTGGGGTTTGAGGTCACGGCTGGCGGCAAACCCCCACCCTGACGGGTGGGGTTTGAGGTCACGGCTGGCGGCAAACCCCCACCCTGACGGGTGGGGCTGGAAAGCGACGCGCGTCATGGCTCAACCCACTGGCGGCCGGCTACAGGTTCCTGTTTCCGGTTCCGAAGAGAGACCTGCGAAAGGTATTCGCGCACGCGGTCAAGCGACACATCCGGCTCGATGTCGCCGCGCGAGGCGATGGAAATCTGGCGGGTCTCCTCCGACACCACCACGGCCAACGCGTCGGTTTCTTCGGTGATCCCGATGGCGGCGCGATGCCGAGTGCCCTGCCTGCGCAGCAATGCCGGGTTCACCGTCAGCGGCAGGAAACACGCCGCCGCAGCCACGCGATCGCCCTGCACGATCACCGCTCCATCGTGCAGCGCGCCGCCGGGATGAAAAATCGCGCATAGCAGATCCCGGGAGACTTGGGCATCCAGCGCCACGCCGCTCTCGACAAATGTTCTGAGCCCGATCTCCCGCTCCACCACGATCAATGCGCCAGTCTTCCATTCGGCCATTTGCTGGATGGCGAGAATAATTTCGTCGACCATCTCCCTGCGCTCGAGCTGTCCGCCCAGGCCGAGCCATCGGCTTCTCCCGATTCGCGACAGCGTACGCCGGATTTCCGATTGAAACATGACGATCAGCGCGATGGCGGTATACGGAGCGAGCGCGGCCAGCACGGTGCGCAGCAGCTCCAGCCTGGCCCAAACCGCAATCAAATAAGCCAGCACCAGAATCCACAATCCGGTGAGGACGTGCGCCGCGCGCCGCCCCCGCACAATCAGGATGAATTGATAAATGAGGAACGCCACCGCCAGAATATCGATGATCGCAATGGGGGTGAGCTTGGCGAAAACAGGCGCCAGGTCTGCGATGAAGGAGTGCGGGAGAGGGAGCATTCCAATCCCAGTCTATCGTGTTGCGCGAAACGAGCAATAAGGTTGTTGAGATCATCCGGATTTTAGACCGCTCCCTTTGGTCGCGGCTCGGTACCCGTCTATGAGCTCTTGATTTCCGTCCACAAACGATCGCGCAACTTCTGCGATGAGGGAGTCCCAGCCTCCGCCCATTCGCCGCGCGCCAGAATTTCCACGGGCGGATAGAGCACCGGGTTCTCGCGAACTTGTGAAGGCAGCAGCTTCAACGCAGCGCCATTCGCGGTGGCGGTCTGAGTAGCCGCAGCGATGGACGCTGCTACGCCCGGACGCAAGAGGTAGTCGATGAACCGATGCGCGAGTTCGCTTCGCCGGCTTTCTCGCAGAATTGCGACAGTATCGCAGTAGCGCGGAAATCCCTCCGCGGGAAACACGAACGCGAGGCGCCCTCCGGAGGCCGCCATCGCCTGGCCCGCGGTCACGGCCCACCCTTGCGCCGCCGCAACATCGCCCGCCACCAGTTGATCGCGAACCTCGGCATTGAGATAGGCGCGCAGCAGAGGCTTTTGAGCGATGGCTTCGCGCGCCGCGGCGCGCAGTTGACCGGGATCGCGGCTGTTCACCGAATATCCGGTTTTCTCAAGGCAAGCGGAAAACACCTCGCCGCTGTCGTCGAGCATCGTGATTTTTCCACGCAGCCGAGGGTCCCACATGTCGGCCCAGGCGCGCGGCTCCCGCGCGATGGCACGCGCGATGTCACGTTGATAAACAATCCCCGTGGTTCCGTGCATGTAGGGCACACTGTAGCGCAGCTCCGGGTCCCAAAGCGGACGCTGGAATTGCGCGTCGAGTGCGTCAAGATTCGGCAATCGCTCATGCCGCAATGGCTCGAGCAGCCCCATCGCAATCATCGGCGGGACGAATTCGTTGGATGGAAATACGACGTCCCAGCCCGAGTTGCCGCTCATCACCTTGGCTAGCATTTCCGCCGTGGCTTCGTAGGTCCCATAGCGAACGGTCACGCCGAATTCGCGCTCGAAATTCGGAATCGTCTCAGGCGCGACGTAATCCGACCAGTTGTAAACGTTCAATCGCGGCGCCGACCGGCCGCAGCCCGCCGCGCCCGCAACGCCCGTCACGCCGATGAGGGCCGCGCCAGAGGCGCGTTCCAGGAAAACACGACGATTCATGACGATCTCAATCTTTCCGATACCAGCACCATCGTCCCCAGCGCAAACACGACGATGGTCGACACCGCGTTCAACATCGGATTGACGCCGCGCCGCGCCAGCGCGTAAATCACCATCGGCAGCGTTTGCGAATCGACGCCCGCCACCAGACTGGTGATCACGTAGTCGTCGATCGACACGGTGAACGCGAGCATCGCCGCCGCTGCGACCGCGGGCGCCAAATACGGCAGAGTCACACGCTCAAACGCCCGCCATTCTGTCGCGCCTAAATCGAGCGCCGCTTCTTCCAGAGCCGGATCGAACGTGCGCAGGCGCGCCATCACCACCACCGCGACGTAGGCCACCGAAAACGCGACGTGCGCCAGAATCACCGTGTGCATCCCCAGGCGAAGATGCAGAAATCGAAAGCTCCACTGAAACAGCGCGAGCAATGAAACGCCCGTCACGATTTCGGGCGTCACCAGCGAAAGATACATGGATCCGGCGAGCGACGCCGACGCGCGCTTCCACAATCCGTAAGCGGCCAGCGTGCCGATGACGGTGGAGAGCACGGTCGCGCAGGCTGCGATGATCAGGCTGTTGGCCGCCGCCTCGAGCAGATCGCGATCGGCCAGCGCCGCACGATACCAGTGCAGCGAGAATCCTTCCCAAACGGTGAATTTCGACGAATTGAAACTGAAGATCGCGAGAATCAGCAGCGGCGCGTGCAGGAACGCATATATAAGGATCGCGTAAAATGCCAGGCCTCGTGATCCTTTGTTCATGATTGTTCTTGCCCGTGGGCTTGCTTGCGAGCATCGAGCCGGATGCAGGCATGATCGCGTGCCCCACATTTTCTGCCTGCGTTCATAACAACTCCTCACCGCGCCGCCGAACCGCGAACAGCAGCGCCAACGCGACCAGCATCAGCATGACCGACGCCGCCGCTCCGAACGGCCAGTCACGAGACGCCGTGAACTGGTTCTGCACCAGATTGCCGATCAGAATGGTCTTGCTGCCGCCCAGCAAATCGGACGTGAGATACGTTCCCAGGCACGGCACGAAAACCAGAATCGCACCCGCGCGAATTCCCGGCGCGCACAACGGAATGATGACTCGAAACAGCGTGTCTCGCGGCCGCGCTCCCAAATCCGCGGCCGCTTCCAGCAGACTCCGGTCAAGGCGTTCGAGCGTCGCATACAGAGGCAGCACCGCGAACGGCAGGAACCCGTAGACCAGTCCGAGGATCACCGCGCCGTCGTTATACAGCATCGGCAACGGCTGGCGAATCACGTGCAGCTCTTGCAACATGGTGTTGATCAATCCGGTATCGCGCAGCAGGAACATCCAGGCGTAGGTTCGGATCAGAAAGCTGGTCCAGAACGGCAGTATCACCAGGCTCAAGTACAAATTCTTCCGCGCCCCGGATCTAGCGATAAAGAGCGCCAGCGGAAATCCCAGCGCGATGCAAAGTGCAGTGGCCACACCCGCGATCCAGAACGATCGCGCGAAAATCATCGCGTACAGAGGATCGAGCAGGCGCGTGTAATTTTCCAGCGTGAACGGCCGTTCGACGCCGCCGTAGACGCCCCGCGTGAGAAAACTGTAGGCGCAAATGATGACAGTAGGGACGGCGAGCGTCAGCGCCATCAGTGCCGCGGCCGGAGTCAGAAAAATCGCGCGTAGCCGTTTCATGATCGTTCACGCGTCGAACCGAAGTTCGTCATTCGCATCCCACCATATTTGAACGGAGTCGCCTTCGATGAAACTTTCGGTCGGCGGGATCTGCGCAATCACAGATTCCCCGCTCTCCAGCCGGGTCTCGACGTGCACGGCGGAGCCCAGGAATACGCATCGCGTCACAATTCCGCGCCGCGGATCGCGCGCGCGCCCTGACGGGCGCGGTTCTGTAACCGCTCCTTTGGCGCAAGCGCGGCTTAGTCGCGGCTCGTAAGAAATCCGCGTGCACTCCGGCCGGACGCCGGCTCCGTCGATCCAATTCATCGCCCCTAAGAACGACGCGACGAATCGCGTCCGCGGCCGCTGATAGATCTCCTGCGGCGGACCGGTCTGCTCCACCGCTCCTGCGTTCATCACGGCGATGCGGTCCGACATGGCGAGCGCCTCTTCCTGATCGTGCGTGACGAACAGAAATGTGACGCCGCTGCGGCGTTGCAAATCTTTCAGCTCCGCGCGCACCTGCTTGCGAAGCTGCGGATCGAGCGCGCTCAAAGGCTCGTCGAGCAGCAACACGTCGGGAGCCAGCACCAACGATCGCGCCAATGCGACGCGTTGACGCTCTCCTCCGGAAAGCTCGGGGGGCATGCGCGATTCCTTGCCGGTCATCCGGACTTGATCGAGCACGGTGGCGACGCGCGCCGCGATATCGCCTTCGCTCTGACGCGTTTCATTTTTTTGCCGAAGGCCGAATTCGATATTGCCGCGCACGGTCAGGTGCGGGAACAACGCATAATTCTGAAACACCGTGTTCACGTTTCGCCGGTATGGCGGAAGATGATCGATGCGCGCGCCGTTCAGCCACACCTCGCCTTCGGTGGGCGCTTCGAATCCGGCGATCATGCGTAGAGTCGTGGTCTTCCCGCAGCCTGACGGTCCCAGCAGCGAAAAGAATTCGCCGTGCGCAACCTCCAGCGAAACTTCCTTAACCGCGGTGTGCGTGGGAAAACGCTTCGAGACTTTTTTGAGTTCCAGAACCGGGCGAGAATCGATGGTCGGCGTCACTCTTCATTCCTGGCCGGCAAGCCGCAACATTTCATCGTAGTGATACACGAAGCATCGCGGCTGGTTGTCACTGCCTTTGTCTCTTGTTGAAGTCGCGTTGGCGGCCGCCACCATCGCCGCCGCCACGGTCGACGCCGGAATCGGGCGATACTTTCGCAGTGATCCGCGCATCAGAAAACTCAGGCTGCTCGCGGCCGCGATCCCGATCCTTTCACCCGGCCGCTTATCCGCACGATCCCCGAGCAGCACGCTGGGGCGGAAAATATGCACTTCCTGGAGCCGCATCGCGCGCACGGATTCTTCCAGCTCGCCCTTCACACGCAGGTAAAAAGTGCCGGACTGGGCCGAGGCGCCCACGGAGGACACCAGCATGAATCGCGCTTGTCCCGCGGCCGCCGCACGCTCGGCGAACATCCGGGGATATTCGAAGTCCACGTGCCGGAACGCATCCTCCGATCCCGCGACTTTTATGGTGGTGCCCAGCGCGCAATACACGTGAGCGCCCGGAGGAATCTCGATGGTTCCGATGCGATCGAAATCGATCTGGCGCTCGATCAATTTCGGGTGAGACACTTTCAACGGCCTCCGCACCAGCGCCGTGACCGAATCGTAGCGATCCAGAAGGCGCGGCAGGCACGCGCGCCCCACCAGTCCGGTAGCGCCGGCAATCACCGCCTCCAAAGCCATGTGTTTCAGTCTACGCGCTCCGCTTGGGGTTCTGCTTCAAGGTGCCAAACGATGAGCACTCTTGTGGTGCGACCATTTCACGTTGCTATCATCAAAACAGATGATGGCATCCGTCCCCGCCCGCGCCGGAAGCGTTTCAGACTTCGGCTTCTTCGGCTCTACCATCGGCAAGAAGGCGGTGATGGCGATCAGCGGGGTGGTGCTCTTCGGATTCGTCGCGGGGCACCTGCTCGGCAATCTGCAAATCTTTTTGGGACCCGACCAGTTCAACGGCTACGCGCGATCCCTGCGCCACCTGCCGGTGCTGGTGTGGACCGTGCGCGTGGTTCTGCTGGCGATGGTCACGCTGCACATCTGGAGCTCGCTGCAACTCGCGGTGGCGAAGAGCGAAGCGCGTCCCATCGGCTATGTGAGGACGAATTCCGCCGGCTCCGCGTACGCGTCGCGCACCATGTATATGAGCGGTCCTATTGTCGCGGCGTTCGTGGTTTACCACCTGATGCAGTTCACCTTCGGCGTCGGCGGCACGGCGTTTGAGCGGTTCGACGCGTACGGAAATGTGATCAACGGATTTCGCGTGCCGGTGGTTTCGGGATTTTACGTGCTCGCGATCGGCCTCCTGTGCCTGCATCTCCGGCACGGATTGTGGAGCGTGTTTCAAACTCTCGGGTTCTATAATCCGCGCTACTTGCGGGGATTCAAGACTGCGGCCGCGCTGATCGCGCTTGCGATTTTTCTGGGATTCGTCTCCATCCCCATCGCGGTCCTCTTCCGGATCATCCCCGAAATCGTCTAATGGACCTCGACGCGAAAATCCCCAGCGGTCCCATCGAGAAGGCGTGGGACAAGGCGCGCTTCGAAATGAAGCTGGTCAATCCGGCCAACAAACGGAGCTACGAAATCATCGTGGTCGGCTCCGGACTCGCCGGAGGATCGGCCGCGGCCACGCTCGCCGAGCTCGGTTACAACGTCAAGTGCTTCTGCTTTCAGGATTCGCCGCGGCGGGCGCATTCGATTGCGGCGCAAGGCGGCATCAACGCCGCCAAGAATTATCAGAATGACGGCGACAGCGTGTATCGCCTGTTCTACGACACCATCAAGGGCGGCGATTTCCGGTCGCGCGAAGCCAATGTGTATCGGCTCGCGCAGATCAGCGTCAACATCATCGATCAATGCGTCGCGCAAGGCGTGCCGTTCGCGCGCGAATATGGCGGCACGCTGGCCAATCGCAGCTTCGGAGGCGCGCAGGTTTCGCGAACTTTTTACGCTCGCGGGCAGACCGGCCAGCAGCTTTTGCTGGGCGCCTATCAGTCGCTCGAACGCCAGGTGGACGCGGGACGCGTGCGCATGTTCCCGCGGACGGAGATGCTGGATCTGGTGGTGGTGGATGGACGCGCGCGCGGCATCGTCACGCGCGATCTGGTCACCGGGGCGATCGAGTGTCACGCGGCGGACGCGGTGGTGCTTTCGACCGGCGGCTATGGCAACGTGTATTATCTTTCGACAAATGCGAAGGGTTCGAACTGCACCGCCATCTGGCGCGCCTATAAGCGCGGCGCGGCGTTCGCGAATCCGTGCTTCACGCAGATTCATCCCACCTGCATTCCGGTGTCGGGGCACTATCAATCCAAGCTCACGCTGATGAGCGAATCGCTACGCAATGACGGGCGCATCTGGGTGCCGCTCGCAAAGGGCGACAAGCGTCCTCCCGGTCAGATTCCCGAACACGAGCGCGATTACTATCTCGAGCGCCGCTATCCCAGCTTCGGCAATCTGGTCGCGCGTGACGTCGCCTCGCGCGCTGCCAAGGCCGTTTGCGACGAAGGACGCGGAGTCGGCGAGCACGGTCTGGGTGTGTATCTCGATTTCGCCGATGCCATCCAGCGCCTGGGCCGCAGCGTCATTGAGGAGCGCTACGGAAATCTTTTCGAAATGTACCAGCGCATCACCGACGAGGATCCTTATAAGGTGCCGATGCGCATCTACCCCGCGATTCACTACACCATGGGCGGGCTGTGGGTGGATTATCAGTTGATGTCGACGATCCCCGGCCTGTTCGTCGCAGGTGAAGCCAATTATTCGGATCACGGCGCGAATCGCCTGGGCGCCAGCGCCCTGATGCAAGGGCTTTGCGACGGATATTTCATCGTGCCGTACGCGATCGGGGATTTTCTGGCGCGGCATTCGCACGCGCCGGTGGACGTCGATTCGCTGGAATTCCAGCAGGCTCGCGACGCCGTCGCCGAACGTACCGGCCGGCTGCTTGAAGCCCGCGGCACGCGCACGGTCGATTCCTTCCATCGCGAGCTGGGGCAATTGGTTTGGGACTATTGCGGAATGTCGCGCACGGGTGCGGGGCTCAAGGAGGCCATCGAAAAGATCCGTGAGCTGCGAGAGCAGTACTGGCGTGACGTGCGCGTCTCGGGCGCGGCCGAGGAGATCAATCAGTCGCTTGAAAAGGCCGGACGCGTCGCCGATTTCTTTGAGCTTGCCGAGTTGATGTGCATTGACGCGCTGGATCGCGATGAGTCGTGTGGCGCGCATTTTAGAGAAGAGCATCAGACTCCCGACGGTGAAGCGCTTCGCGACGACGTCAATTTCAGTTACGTCGCGGCATGGGAGTTCGCAGGCGAGGGGCAGCCGCCTCGGCTGCACAAAGAGCCGCTGGCGTTCGAGTACGTGCATCCGTCGCAGAGGAGTTACAAATGACCCCTCGCGCTCAAACCCCACCCGTCAGAGTGGGGATGTATTCGGATCCCCGCCCTGATGGGCGGGGCTTGAAAGGCGACCGGTGAAACTCATCTTCCACATCTGGCGCCAACGCGATCGCAATGCCAAGGGCCGCATGGCGCGCTACGACCTCGGCAATCTCAACCCCCATATGTCGATGCTCGAAGCCCTCGACGTGTTGAATGAGGATCTCATCCTCAAGGGCGACGATCCCATAGTGTTCGAGTCCGATTGCCGTGAAGGCATCTGCGGCTCCTGTGGATTCATGATCAACGGCATCGCGCACGGTCCGCTGCCCAAGACCACCGTGTGCCAGCTTACGCTGCGCCATTTTCGCGACGGCCAGGAGCTGTATCTGGAACCCTGGCGCGCTCGCGCGTTTCCGGTGCTGCGGGATCTGATGGTGGACCGCTCCGCGTTCGATCGCATCATCTCCGCCGGCGGCTACATTTCGATTCCGGCGGGTAGCGCTCCCGACGGCAACGACATTCTGGTCAAGAAAGCAGACTCCGACAGCGCCATGGACGCCGCCGCGTGCATCGGCTGCGGAGCATGCGTTGCGGCGTGTCCCAATGCGTCGGCTTCGCTATTCACAGGCGCAAAAATCTCGCACCTCGGACTGCTCCCGCAAGGCCAGCCCGAACGCGGCTCACGCGCGCTGCGCATGGTCGCGCGGATGAATCAGGAAAGCTTCGGAAGCTGCACCAATATCGGAGAGTGCGAAGCCGTTTGCCCGAAGGGAATCAGTATTGAAGTGATCGGGCGAATGAACCGCGATTTTATTCGGGCGAGCTTTTCGAAATAACTGCAGCCCGGCGCTCGCTCAACTCCGTTATCTTGGCGGCGCTGAGTCTTGAAAATGGCTCGTTTTGATTTACGATTGGCGGCTTCAAAATAGATGCAGATGATTGCAATGCCACCGAGCGCTAGAGGAGCCCTTGGTAACTCCGAAAAGCGCGATAGGGAACTCGGGTGGATTGCACCCAAGATCAGGACAAATCCAAAAGGAAGAGTGCCGGCAGCTCCCGCTCTCGTCACTCTAGGGGGAATATCCGCGAGTGGGTCGCGGCGCAGACCGACCACGAACGCGATCAGCACAAACAGAACAGAGATGGTTCCAAAATAAGAAATCAACGCGCTGGAGATCCAGGTGCCCCAGGCGGTCAGGTCCGCCACACCAGCAGCCTGATGGCGCGGAATAGGCTTGGCGCTTCAACGAAGACAACTCGGACCACAGCAAACAGCAAATGAGGTGGCGCTCATCGTTACAAGGACGGCCTTTGTACGATCCGTGGTGTCCATATCAAAATCGTACCATGCCGATCCGCGTGTATCCCCGGCTATTGTCTTTAAGCCGCCGCGGCCGCCGGCACCGGCTGTTTGACCCGTGTAGTCTGCTTCAAGGCCTGGCGAATTCGGAGCAGCCGCACGCGAATGCCGGTCGAGGTGATCCCCGCGCCGCGGGCGATCTCTTCCGCCGAATAACCGGCGAGAGTCTGTTCCAGCAGATTCCGATCCTTGCTGGGACACCGCTCCAACAAGCGCTCGATTTCGAGGGCCGCGAGATCCATCGTATAAGACGGGTGCAGTCCGTCGATCGGCACCTTCATCGGCCCCCGGAATCGCGCCCGAAAAAGGTTCCTGGCGATCGAATTCACCCAGAAACTGACCATGCGCGGATCGCGCAACTGGTTGCGATACTCCCAGCCGCGCACCCAGGCGGCCTGCGCGATTTCCTCGGCGTCTTCCATGGGCGCGCCATGGGCTAGTAAGAAACGCCGGGTCGCGGTATATCCTGATTCGAAAGCTGATCCGTAGTCTTGGCTTTGCACGCTGGTACTCAAGCAATCGCGGTGCCAGTAGTCGACCGTTTCGTTTCAATTACTTAAGAAATCGTGTAACGATAGGCGGTCAGGTAAAATCTTCGCAGTGACCTATAAGCGTCGCTTGCAGTTCGCCCGATGAGAAGAAGGTGCGTCCAGCTTTCTTCGCTCCGACCTTCCGTCCTGCGCTCCGTCCTAAATTGGGCCGCTTGATCGAGGGGTCCCGCCTGCTGTCGCCCATCCGTCGCGAAAACAACCGATTTCTGCGGTTACTTGGCGTGTTATTGTGCGTTTTTTACGTGTTTTCGATGGCCGGCCTCGCCAACGCACAATCGCATCCGGGCTGGTGGACCGTGGTACCTCCCGAGTCGCGATCGCTGGTGGGGATGGAGTGGCAAACCCTTCAAAATTCTCCCTTTGGCGAGGTTCTGCGGGGCGAATTGTCGAGTGGCGGCGGCATTGCTCTTCCCGATCTTCCCTGTTTGATGAATGCACACGATTTTCTGATAGCTTCACCGCCGCTGCTGGCCGCGGCCAACGGTGGCTGTTCACCTGGGACGCTTCGAACTGAAGCGCAGGCCCACGGCCTGAAGCTCTCTATTTACCGGGGATTCGAAATATGGGGCCCAGGGATGTCAAGGTCGACGTCAAGCACCGAGTCGACATCAAACGCCGGGGAACCCACTCTCAGTGTGGTCCAATTCAACGAGCGCGTGGTGCTGATCGGCTCCGTCAAAAGCCTCCGGGCGGCCATCGACCGGAGCCTCGCTGAGACGCGCACCTATTCGCCGCTGCTGATTCAGGGGGCGCGCCTCGCCCGCACGCGCGATCTGTGGGCGGTGGCGACGGAGCTGCCGGATCCGCTGGCGAGCATCTTCGTACCGCTCGAGGTGACGGCGGGCAGCGTCCGGAATTTCGAGGGCGGAATCACGCTGCACGAGGGGCTCGAACTCGGCGCAACGCTCGACGCCGGCTCGGAGGCTGTGGCGGCGGCGGTGGCCGGGAGCATTCGACAATCGATCCCGCAATTTTCCGCGGTCGCCAAAGGGTTGCAGGTGACGACCGATGGGAGCAGCGTGACGCTGGGATTGCAGGTGGCTAACGATGTACTTCGAGCGAGCCTGCGCCGGGGGGGCGCGGAGGTTCCGCTTGAGAGCGAGCCTCCGGTGATGTTAGCGGCGCCTCTGGCGCCGCAACCCTTGCCGCCGCCGGCGTCAAAAGCTTCAGCAGTGGGTCCGGAATCGAAGGGTTCAGCAGTGCCGAGTACTCCAACGGCTCCGGCGTCCACCGCCGCGGTCGAACCGGCTAAGCCGGAACCACAGATCATCCGGATTTATGGGCTCGACGAGGGGCCTCGGGAAATCGTGCTTCGGCCGAAGGAGCCATAGGGTGTGTCGCGTGGATAAAGGGTCGCGATCCCCCACCCTGACGGGTGGGGCTGGAAGATGCGGAACGCGCGGAAGACGGAGCGCTTTGGCCCACATGAGGTAAACTCAGAAGTAATGCGGGTTTCCGCTGGCATTGCTGTCCTTCTCACCGCATGTTGTCTCTCGCCGGCGCAATCCACGTCGAAGCGAGCCGTTGCGGTTGACAAAACCAATACGGCGCCCGACGTCAAGACTCCGGCTGACCCGAAATCAGGGAACGACAAATCGCTGAGGCTATCGGCGCCGGCGACCGAGAAACTGACGTTCGACGTCGAGTGGCGGCTGATTCATGCGGGGACGGTGGTGGTTCAGACGCAGAAATCGCATGGCGATTTGAGGCTCGATTCGGCCGGCATGGTCTCGACGCTTTTCAAGATCCATGACGTCTACACCTCCGATTACGAAGAGGGCTTCTGCGGGACCGCCAGCCTGATGGATTCGATGGAAGGCAAGCGCCATCACGAAGCCAGGGTCACTTTCGATCGCGCGCGCAACCACGCGACATACTTGGAACGCGACGTTCTCAAGGACGCCGTCATCCACTCGAATGAGGTCGACGTGCCGAACTGCGTGCATGAGATCGCTGGAGCGCTGCTCAAGCTGCGCAGCATGACCATCGACCCCGGGCAATCCGCGCAGATTCCGATGAGCGACGGCCGCCGATCGTCGCCGGTGAAGATCGAGGCGCAGGAGCGCGAGGATGTGAAAACCGCGGCGGGCGCGTTCAAGACCATCCGGTACGAGGCGTTCCTGATGAACGGCGTCATCTATACCCGCAAAGGCAAGACGGAGATCTGGCTCACCGACGATGCCCGCCACCTGCCGGTGCAGATCCGCCTGCGGATGAATTTTCCGGTCGGATCGGTCACGCTGCAATTGCAGAAGGAAGAGCATTTATGAGGGAAGGAGTCAGGAATCGGAAATCAGAAGTCAGAATCGTGGGCCTGGTTCTGATGGCGGCTCTCACCGCGCTGGCGCAGGCTCCTCCGCAAGCGCCGGCTTCCGCGCCGGCTTCCGCTCCGTCTGCCGCTCAGGCGCCCGACGCGCTGCTTCCCGCCAAGGATCTCAACGAGCTGTGCCAGCGATCGGCGCAGCTGATGGAAGCCGGGGGCATCTCGGTTCCCGATCTTCACAATGCGGCGGCGCCGCTGATCGAAAACGCGAAACAGGCGTGCATTCAGCTCCAGGGGAGCGCGGCGGCGGCCGCGCCTACCTACACGCTGCTGATGAATCTGCGAGCCTACAATGCGCTGGCCGATTCCGTTCCCAAGCCGTTTCCCTTCCCTGAAACCGCCGGCCGCCAGTTCGCCGAATTGCGTGACCGCGCCGGGCGTCTGGATGCGCATTTTCGCGCGCTGCTGGCTTCGAAAGAAGCACAGATCGCCACGCCGGACCGCGACAATCTGGAGCGCTACACGGATGCGAACCGAAAGGTTCAGCCGCTCAATCCCAAGAATCCGCGCGTGGTGTTTCTGGGCGACTCGATCACCGACGGCTGGCGGCTCAACGAATATTTTCCCGATCGCGATTTCATCAATCGCGGCATCAGCGGCCAGATCACCAGCCAGATGCTGGCGCGCTTCAAAGCCGACGTGATCGACCTGCATCCGGAGGCGGTGGTGATCCTGGGCGGCACCAACGATCTGGCGCGCGGCATTCCGCTGATTTCCATCGAAAACAATTATCAGATGATGAGCGATCTCGCCAGAGACTACCGGATAAAAGTAGTTTTCGCGTCGGTGCTGCCGGTCAGCGATTATCACAAGGCCGACAATCCTCTATATGAGCGCTCGGTCACGCGGCCGCCGATTTTCATCAACGCGCTGAACGACTGGATGGAAAAGTTATGCCAACAGCGTGGCCATACGTATCTCGATTACTTTACCGTGGTGCGGGATAACCGGGGGATGCTTCAGGCGGATCTGAGCGATGACGGCCTGCATCCTAATTCGAAGGGCTATCGGGTGATGGCGCCGGTGGTGCTGGAGGCCGTTCAGAAGGCGCTGAAGCCGGCGCCTCCGCCGGCGCCGAAGCCCCTGCCGGCGAAACCGACGGCGCGCCGGGGAACGTCTAACTAAAGATACAAGAAGTCGTCATGAGCGGTTGGACACAAACTAGTTCGAACGAGAGAGGCAAAGAAAGCCGGGCCGGAAGAATAACCCGGCATAAATGCCGACTTGCCGCCCATTGTTCAAATGCGAGTGGCGGCCCCACATTGATGAGCGGCCTCACGCCGAAGGGAATCACATGGACGGCGGTGATCGTGGTTGTCCTAGCCTTCGCTACCACTATGTACGCGCAGTTGAACATGACCGCCGACCAGGTGTTCACGTTCATCAAATCCTCCATCCAGTTGCATCATGACGATCGCAAGGTGGCCGAGTACGTCAAGAAAATCAAGCTGAGCGACAAGCTGGAGGAACGCCGCGTGGAGCAGTTGCAAGGCATGGGCGCGGGTCCTCGAACGGTGGCTGCGCTGAAGGAACTCAGCACGTTGTCGGCGAGCCTGGCGGTGGCTCCGCCTCTCGCAGCCGCTCCGCCCAAGCCTACGATTCCGCCGCCCGATTCCCAGGAACAGGCGCGGATCCTGCACGAGATCATCGAAAACGCAAGGAACTATTCGAAAACTCTGCCCGACTATATGTGCCTGCAGGTCACGCGCCGCCACGTCGATCCCACCGGCAAGGAAGATTGGCGAAACTACGATACGGTGCAGGAGCAGTTGAGCTACGTCGACCATTCGGAACATTACGTGGTCACCATGATCAATGGGCAAGCCGTGTCGAACGTCGAGCACCAAAAGCTGGGCGGGTCGACGCTGCGGGGCGATTTCGGCAGCTTCTATACGGAAATCTTCGCGGCCGAGACGGATACGGAGTTCGATTGGGATCACTGGGCGACGCTGCGCGGCAAGCGCATGTATGTGTACGCGTTCCATGTGCCGCAGTCGCACTCGCATTTCACCATTTCGGACCAGCAGGATCGGCGCGTGATTACCGCCGGCTATCGGGGTCTGATTTATGCAGACCGCGACACGAACATCGTGATGCGCTATAAGCTGGAGTGTGAGGACATTCCCCCCGACTATCCGGTGAAGGAAGTCCACATCGACGTGAATTACGATTACATCGACATCGCCGGCCACAAATACGTACTGCCGTTGAAAACCGAATTGAAATCGACTGCGACGACGGCTCGCGGCAAATACAATAGCTGGAACGAAGCTGAGTTCCATTTGTATCGCAAGTTCGGCACGGAAAGCAGTATCGTATTCGACACCGCCGACGCACTGCCGGAAGACGCGACCAAGGAACAGCCCGCGGTTCCGGACGCGGCCGATAAGAAGCCAGCACCAACGACTACACCAAAGAAACAACCATGAAACGCTTTTACCTTTCTCTGATATTGATACTAGTTTCGGCCAGCATGATGCTGGCTCAGCGGCCGATGACCGTCGCCGAGTTAAGCAGCTTCATCAAGTCGTCGGTGGAGAATAAACTCGACGATAAATCCATCGCCGAATTCCTGAAAAAGGTCAAGCTCACCGAGAAGCTGGAGCCTCGCAAGGTGAACGAGTTGATGTCGCTGGGCGCGGGCGTGCGGACCTCGGCTGCGCTGCGCGAACTGGCTACGTCGTCGGAGAATCTGCCGGCGCCGGCCGCGCCTGCACCGGCTCCGGTGAAGCCTAAGCCCTTGACGTTGACGGAACCAAATTCGGTGGAGCGGGAGAAAATCCTGGATGCGGTCCGCGACTACGCGGTCAACTACACGCAGAACCTGCCGAACTTCATCTGCAACCAGGTGATCCGGAGGCAGGTGGATTCGACCGGCACGGGCGAGCATTATCGCTCCGAAGACAAAATCCAGGAACAGCTCACCTATTACGAGCGACAGGAAAAATACAAAGTAATCGCGGTGAACGGCAACATGGTGGAGAATCGCGACCATCTGAAGATGGGCGGCGCGATGTCGTCGGGCGAGTTCGGGAGCGTCATGGGCGAGATCTTCGACCGCGGGACCGCGGCGGAGTTCGAGTGGACCAAGTTCGGCAAGCTGGACGGCGTCATCATGAATGTCTTCAGCTATCAGGTGACGCAGGAGCGTTCGCATTACAGCATCACCTACAACGACGAAAAGACCGTCATCTCGGGATATCACGGCTTGGTTTACGCGCGGCAGGATAACGACAGGATCATCAAAATCACGCTCGAATGCGACACCATACCGCAGAGCTTTCCGATTCAGGACGTGAAGCTGGACCTGTGGTACGGCACGGTCAAGATCTCCGACCGGGAGTTCATTCTGCCGCAGAAATGGGAAAGCCGTTCGAAAGATGGCCGCATGCTGTCTTTGAACACCGCGGAATTCGCGCTGTATCGCAAGTATGAGATTCAATCCGACATCAAGTTCGAAACAGACGATAATGATGAGAAGAAGGACGAGAAGAAGCCACCTGCGCCTGTCGTGAAGAAACAACCGTGACCAGAAAATTTGCATGGACCCGATGGCTGGTGGGCGCCGGCATCGCCGCCGCCTTACCAATTGTTTTTGCTATCGCGCTCGCCGTGGCCGGGTCTGCGACGGCCTACGCGCAGGGCGGACTGGCCGATATCCCCCTGCCGCCCGATGACGCGGAGCAGAAAAAGATCCTTGCCGACGTCAAGGTCAAGGCGCTCGAGTACGAACGGAGTCTGCCGGACTTCGTATGCACGCAGTTTTCCCACCACAATGTCGACGTCAAGGGAATGAACCAATGGAAGACGCTCGACACGGTGAGCGAGCAGCTCCGTTTTATCCATGGCGCGGAAGAATACGCGCTGATCGCGCAGAACGGCAAGAAAGCCGGCGGATCGGAAAAGCGCGCGGCGGATCTGGTTTCGATCAAAGAATTCAGCGATACGCTTCGGTACATTTTCGATCCTAAAGTCAGGGTCTCCATCGCCTGGAGCAATTGGGATTCCGTGCGCGGCCATCGCGTTCACGTGCTCGCCTTTGTGGTGACCAAGGACAATTCCATCTACACGGTCGGAAAATCGAAGCCAATCTCGTCGGGACTGGGTGGCTGGGTTTACGCCGACTCGGATACCAACGCCGTGCTCCGAGTCGCGATGGCGGCGACGGATATTCCCAAGACGTATCCGATTCAGGCCGTGGCTGCCGACATTTATTTCGACTTTGTTCGGATCGGCGACAAAAATTATCTGGTGCCGGTCAAAGCCGACCTTCACGAGAAGCAGGGCAAGAGCCAGGTGTGGGACGAGGTGGAGCTGAAGGATTTCCGCAAGCCGTAGCGTTGGGCGTTCGCCCGCACGCACTCCCTAACGGTCGCGCCTCAATCCGGAACGCACTCCCTAACGGTCGCGCCTCACAAGAGCCTACTTGAAGATGGACTTCAGCCGGCCGAAAAACCCCTTCTTTTCCTCTGGCGGCTTGGTTGCCGGAGCGGGAGTGACGGGAATGCTGCGCGGTGATCGACCCGGCGTGCCATCGGGACCGCGCGGAGCGGCGGTCGTGCTCGCGGTGCGCCGGTTATCGGAAATCTCGCCCCCTTCAGCCGGCCGTACGGTCGGCTCCCAACCCGCCACCTGGGTCCGTCCGCCGCCGTGCAGCTTACATGTCTCCACGGGCTGCGATCCGGCGATGAACATCTGGGTTCGAATCTTGGGGCAGCTGGTTGTCGCGAGCTGGCCGGTCTCGGCGTCGATCTGCACCGCGACAATTCCATCCGGAGCTTCGAATCCGTGCACATTCTTGTATTCGCGATGCTGGTGCGCGCGCTTCATGAATTCGGCCCAGATGGGCAGCGCGCTGTGCGCGCCTTCCAGCTTGAAATCGCGATTGTCGTCGAACCCCACCCACACCACGCAGATCAGCTTGGAGGTGAATCCGGCGAACCAGCCATCGAAAGACGTTCCGGTTTTGCCCGCCGCCGGCAGATTGAATCCGTACGAGTGCACGCCGGCGCCGGTGCCGGAGCGCAGCACTTCTTCCATGGTGTTTTCGACCAGATAGGCGACGCGCGCATCCATCGCGTGCTTGCGCTGCTGCTGCGACTGAAAAATCGTATCGCCCGAGGCGGTCCGGATGTTCTTGATAAAGCTCGACTGGAGAAAGTCGCCCTGATTGACGAACACCGTGTAGGCGGATGCGATTTCAAGCGGCGTCACTTCATACGCGCCTAGCGCTATCGACGGGGTCGCCTTGATTTCGCGGTTGAGACCGGCGGCGTGCGCCATGGCCGCCACCTTGTCGTAGCCCACCATTTCCGCCACCTTCACCGCTGGAATGTTCAGCGAATGGGCCAGCGCGTACCAGACCGGCACGTCGCCGTTGTATTGCTTGTTGTGATTGGCCGGTTCATACGGTTTATCGTCGAACCAGAACGTGGTCGGCTCATCGTCGATGACGGTGGCGGGAGTGATCACGGGATCGCCGCCGGTGAGGGCCGTATTGAAGGCGGTCGCATACACGAACGGTTTAAACGAGGATCCCGGCTGACGCGTCGACATGGCATGATCGAACTGGCTGACGCCGTAGCTGCGTCCACCCACCAGCGCGCGCACCTCGCCGGTTTCGGCGTCCAGGCACACCAAAGCCACCTGTGCCAGCGGCATTTCATCGGTCCCGTATTTCTTCGAGCGACGCCGCCACTGGGCGTCGGTTTCCTTGATGCCTTCGCGCACCGCCGCGACGGCGTCCCGCTGAAGATTCATGTCGAGCGTGGTGTACACGCGATACGACGTGCTCTGAAAATCACGCTCTTGAAAGTTGTTCACGAGCGTGTCGTTCACCAGATCGACGAAAAACGGAGCGTCGCTCGATTCGGATGCTTCGCGCGTGACTTTGAGCGGCGCCGCCACCGCCTCCTGATACTCCTCGTCATTGATGAACCCGTCCTCGCGCATGGCCTTGAGCACGGCGTCGCGCCGCGCCTTGGCCCGTTCCGGATACTTGAAAGGATTCCGGCCCATGGGCGATTGGGGCATGCCCGCGAGAAACGCCGCTTCGGCGATACTCACGTCGCTCAGGTTCTTGCCCAGGTACACCTCCGCTCCCTTCGCGAATCCCTGGATGCCGAAGCTGCCCTGATGTCCCACGTCGATGGAGTTGGCGTAATACTCGAAAATCTGCTGCTTCGAAAGCTTCTGTTCCAGATGCAGCGTGATCAGCGTCTCGGCGACTTTCCGGCGCAACCCACGCTCCGGTCCCAGCCACAGCGTGCGCGCCACCTGCTGGCTCAGTGTCGACGCGCCCTGGCTCGCCTTCCGGTCGCGGATGTCCACCCACAACGCGCGTACGATGCCGATCGGATCGAAACCCGCATGCTGGAAGAAGTGCTTGTCCTCGGCCGCCAGCACCGCATTGACCATCACTTGCGGAATTTCATTGAACCGGACAATCTGCCGTTTAGCGCGCGTGCGGTCGAACAGATTGGTGATCAGCTCCGGCTCCAGCAGAAACTCATTGCGTTCGGTTTGATCGCGCAGAGAAATGATTTGCGCCACCCGGCCGCGATCCACCTTGATCACCGCGCCTTCCGGATCGTAGGCGTCGGGCCCGGGATTGATCTCGATCGCGTCGGCGCGCAGGTGATACCAGCCCAGGCGGCTATTGTTGGTTTCCGAGTATCCGGCGTGCTGAAGATAGGCGGCGATTTCGCTGATCTGGGTCTGTTCGCCCATGGTCACCGGCTGCGGCGCCGCGTACACCAGAGAACTGTGCGAGAACGGCCCGGCGCGCAGTTTTTCTTCGGTGAGCCGCGCGTATTTCTGATAGTAGTAGGTGAATACGCCGAGGCCCCCGGCCACCACAAGCACAAAGCTCAGCAGGAACGCTCTTCCCCACGAGCTGAGGATAAAGCGAGTGAACAGGGCTTTTTTGGGAACTCGAAGTTTAACGGCCACGCTTCACCAATGTGAGCCTTGTCGAGAATCCTCTCGACACATTCGCCGCTGGTCGAGATGCCATCAAAGCCGAGCGTCGACATGAGTGCCGACACGGCGTGAAGGAGCGCGCGCGCGACATCGCGGCGACTCGAAACAGCCGGAGGCTGTTCACTTTTTCGACTCTTCGAGCGAAACCAGCTCTTTCCACATATCCTCGTGCGGCTCCCAATCCGGCTCCTGGTGACCGGTGATCTGGAGGTCGGCAACGCTCAAGGTTCCATGACCGTAGGGGCAAATGTATTCCGTATGCGGGGCGCCCAAAAGCACGTTGGTCCATGATCCGCGCTGGATAGGCATCCGCAACCGCCGGACACAGGTGCGGCAGCGGTAGCGCTGATCCCAGATAATCAGCCAGATAGCCCCTGTCGCCACCAGCCAGAAAGCCCACATCGTCATTTCGTAGTGGAGGTAGATGACGGGATCGACCCGGCCTGTGGCGGCTCTTATTGTCGGAAAGACCCGCCCGATCAAAATCAACGCGGGATACAGGAGCCCGACCGCCAACGCCAACTTCGCGACCAGATAACTCCAGTACTTCATATCTAGTTGGACACCCGCTCGAGCTCTCCGGTTCCTGTTCTTATAGTGCCATATTTGGAGTGCGCGCGCTGCCTGGTTGCACCATCCCGCGCCTCCCACCCTCCGCGTCATCCGAGCCCACAACCCCGTCATCCCGAGCGAAGCGAGGGATCTCGCGCCGAGCGACACTTCGGATTTTCTGGCAGCAAAAGCCGGATGAAGGGACGGCTGTGGGAGAGCGCGTGAATGTAACCGATCGGGCTAACGGATCGGCGTCCCAGCGTCTACTGAGACTCGCCGCGCCACGAGGGTCGATATTTATGAGATCAAGAAAATAAGATCACCAGGAGTCCGATGGCAGGCGACAAGATCGCCTGTCCCACATTGTCGATATCTTAACCGCGCCTTTTGGTCGCGGCTCGTAAAACAAAACCTCCTAAAAGCTGAACTGAAGCCGGCTTCACCCCGTCCGAATCCCGAACGGCAGATCCGTGTTTTTCATCCGCCACGGCGGGGATCCTGTGAGTTTAAGACAGGCGGCCTTCCAACACTCAAACACCTTACAG
>Ga0182024_10006990_pt1 | contig 24540 bp, 20 predicted proteins | sample P32metaG_FD_120480 | JGI IMG/M metagenome (GOLD analysis project Ga0182024, IMG submission 120480) | Permafrost microbial communities from Stordalen Mire, Sweden - P3-2 metaG (Illumina Assembly) | ecosystem: Environmental > Terrestrial > Soil > Wetlands > Permafrost | place: Sweden: Stordalen...
AGGAGCGTGAAGCTGAGAAGAACAAGGCTGCTGAGGGCGGCCCGAATTACTACGTCGTTCGACGTCATCGTATCGGTCCCGCGATTTTGGATCTTGTTCGTCGTTCGCTGAACGAGGGCACGACGACCTACACGAAAGCGGGTCTCGTGTTGGGTGTGAAGCCGCGCAACGCCGAGCCCTTGCTGGAACTCGTGCGAGGAGCGCGCTAAACCATCGTGGTCTATCTCCTCGACGCCAGTGTGCTCATCACGGCAAACAACAGCTATTACCCGGTGGAGCGTGTACCGGAGTTTTGGGAATGGCTCGCGCACCAGGGAAGAATAGGGACTATGAAGCTCCCTTTGGAGATTTATGAGGAAGTCTTGCCTGGCCGGATGAATGATGACCCATTGCCCGATTGGATGAAGGGGCATCGTGAGGCGCTCGTGCTCGATGAAGCGGCTGATCCAGCGCTCGTACAGACAGTGGTCACGCGCGGGTACGCTCCCGACTTGACGGATGATGAGCTTGAGGAGATCGGTCGCGACCCATTCCTGGTTGCATACGCGATGGCAGGCGCGGGGCGTTGCGTTGTCACGGTCGAGCCGAGCAGTCCGAAGAAGCAGCGTCAAAACCGACGCCTTCCCGACGTGTTCGCCACGTTCGGCCTAGCAGCCTGCGACCCGTTCGCCGTCTACAAAGCCCTCGGGTTCAGCACAAGGTGGAAGACAACCGTTTGAGCAGGGCCGTTGCTCACTCGGATGATTAGTTGGATTCCGCCTTAGCCTCTCCGGTCCGCCTTCACTCCTGACAAGGGTGACGCCGGAGTGCATTGATCGAGAGGAGAATCGCGTCGCGAAACTTGAGGGGACTCTTGGGGGGACAAGCGCCGGAAAAAGGCGCAAAAACACGTCAACCGGAGGTCAACTGATTTCGCGATAAAGCACGATGCCTGAGGTCTTAGGCCCCGTTTGCGGGAACTTGCAAAACGCGTTTTCCCTGCTTGTGTGGCATGCGCATTGAGACTAAATTTCTCCGCCTCAAAACACCCGTGAACTCGATTTCCACGCTGACTGGCAGGCCGCACCTGACTTCAATCGAGCGAATCTCGCCGTTTTGGAGCCGTTCGATAATCTGCAGGACTAGAGCGGTGGATGCCGGTCATTTTTTCGCGGCGGCTGAGGCGGCGCAAACCCGATACCGACCGCCGGCGCGACGAGGTGCGACAATGTGCGGATTCTATTGATTTCGTTAGGTTATAGTGGCAGTTGAAGGTGACGCGGATCCGTAAGCTCAACAAGCCCGGCCCAGGTCAACGGCCGGTCGCGCCGCCCGCCGGCGGCACCGGCAAAGTGGTTCCGGGCTGGCGCCGGCACGGCTTACGGCTGGCCCTGCTGTGGGCTGGGATGCTCGCGGCGTACTCCAATTCCTTCAATTCGGGGCTGATCTTCGACAATGCCTTCATCATCGGCGGCGATCCCCGGATCCGGGCCGTAACGCTCGCCAACATCTGTGCGATCCTGAACGGCGGATACTGGCACACCAGCGCCGGCTCCGGTCTGTACCGGCCGCTCACCACTTTCACTTATCTGCTGAATTACGCGGTCCTCGGAAACGGATCGGCTCCAGCCGGATATCACTGGGTGAACCTTGCTCTGCACGGAGTGAACGTCGCACTGGTTTATTCGCTGGGAATCCTGATCTTTGAAACAATGGCCCCGGCTTGGGCACTGGCCGCCATCTGGGGACTGCACCCGGCGCTCACCGAATCGGTCACTAATATCGTCGGCCGCGCCGATCTGCTGTCGACGATGGGAGTGCTGGCTGGTTTGCTCTGCTACGTGAAAAGCGCGTCGGCGACGGGACGAAGCAAGGTCGGCTGGATTACCGCGATGGTCGCCGCTCAAACGTTCGGCATCTTCTCGAAAGAAAGCGCCGCCGTATTGCCGGCCATCCTGCTGCTTTACGATTTGCTGTGGCGGCAACGCGACAAATGGCGCGAGCGCGCGCCGGCCTATTTGGCGCTGATCCTCCCGTTTGCGCTGTTCTTCTACACGCGCAGCGGATTAGGCGCGGCGATGCGTATCGGATTCGCCGACAATCCGCTGGTCGGCGCGAGTTTCCTGGCAGCGCGCCTCACCGCCGTCGAAGTGATCGGAAAATTGTCGTGGCTTTTCGCGTGGCCCGCTCGATTATCGGCCGATTATTCCTATAACGCAGTGCCGATTTTCGGCACGTCGGGTGGTGAAAATATCCAAGCGCTCCTGGCGCTGGCGGTTTCGATCGGAGCCATCGCCTTGGCGATTGCGTCGCACGATCAGCGAAAACCTGTGTCGTTTTTTATCGGTTTATTCTTCCTGGCGATACTCCCCAGCTCGAATCTGTTTTTTCTGATCGGCACCATCATGGCGGACCGATTTCTTTATCTCCCGTCGATCGGCCTGGCCGGTTGCCTGGTGTGGGCGCTCTGGCGATTAAAGCAGCGCCAGGCCGTGGCCATCGCCGTTGTCCTTGCCTGTTTCGCTCTGGCGGCGCGTACCTACGCGCGCAACATCGACTGGCAGGACGCGCTCAGCCTGTGGCACAGCGCTGTCGACGTTTCGCCTGAAAACTGCAAGGCCCACAACAATCTGGGAATCGCATTGCTACCGGTTCCCGGCCGCCTTCCAGACGCCATTGAAGAATTTCAGACCGCGCTGCGAATTTATCCGGAGTATACGGAAACGCATTTCAATCTGGCCAGCGCCTTCGCGCGAGTGCCGGGAAAATTGCCGGATGCAATCTCCGAATACCAGGCCGCGCTGCGGATTTATCCCGAGTACTTGGAAGCGCACAGCGGTCTGGCGCAGGCGCTGGCGCGAATGCCCGAACGTCGCGCCGAGGCCATCGCGGAGTATCGGGCGGCGCTCGAAATCAAGGATTCCGCGAAGTTGCGCAACAATCTGGGCGTTCTGCTGGCGCAAACTCCCGGCCGCACCTCCGACGCGATTTCCGAGTATCAAGCCGCGCTGCGCCTCGAACCCGATAATCCGGAAGCGCACCTGAACTTGGGCGCATTTCTCGCGCAGGTGCCCGGCCGGCTCAATGACGCCGTCGCCGAGTATCAATCCGCGCTCCGCCTGAATCCCAATCTCGCCGAAGCGCATTTCAACCTGGGCAACGCCTTCGCGCAGATGCCCGGCCACGCGCCCGACGCGATCGCCGAATTCCGCCAGGCGATACGGATCAGGCCCGATTACATCGAAGCGCACAACAATCTGGCGATCCAACTGGTGCAGATTCCCGGGCAGCTATCCGAAGCGGTCTCTGAATTCAGGGAAGTCGCGCGGCTCCGCCCCCGCGACCCGCAGGCGCATACCAATCTGGCGAGAACTCTGCTCCAGATTCCGGGTGGCGCTCCCGAAGCGATCGCGGAATTCGAAAAAGCATTCACCATCAGTCCCGATCCAGGTCTGCGCCAGATGATCGACAGCTTAGTAGCGCATGGCGCGCATTAGGCGGTCTAATGGGTAACAGTGTCCAGCGCTCGCGTTGCCGTCATCGGAGCCGGTTCCTTCGGCCGAAATCATCTTCGCGTCATTCATGAATCGGAGCACGCCGATCTGTCCGGCGTTTTCGATACCGACCAGAATCGCGCCGCCGAAGCAGCGAAAACTTATAGTTGCCGGATTTTCACGTCGCTCGAAGAAGCCGCCGCGAATTCCGACGCCGCCGTCGTAGCCACCCCCACCGTCACCCATGCGGACATCGGCTGCCGGCTGATGGATTTAGGTCTCGACGTTCTGGTGGAAAAACCGATCGCGCACGATCCGGAGGCCGGCGCCCGATTGGTCGAAACTGCGGTGCGTCACGACAAGATTTTGCAAGTGGGACATCTCGAACGGTTTAACCCTGCGGTGATCGCGCTTGAAGCGGTCATCGGCAAGCCTTTATTTTTCGAAATTCATCGCCTGAGCGAGTTCAGCCCCCGCAGCCTCGATGTCGACGTGGTGCTCGATCTGATGATTCACGATATCGATATCGTGCTGGCGCTCACCGGGCTGATGCCCGACGAGATTCGGGCGGCGGGGATTTCGATTCTGTCGCCCAAAGTGGATATCGCCAATGTTCGGTTGCAGTTCCCGGGTGGGTGCGTCGCCAACCTGACCGCCAGCCGGGTATCGACCGAACGGGTCCGCAAGCTGCGCCTTTTTCAGCCGCACGAATACATTTCGCTCGATTACAGCCGTCAGGATGCTGTCCGATTTCGCGTAAATCCGCCCCTTAAGATCGATTTTACGGCGCTTTCCGTGCATAAAAGCGAACCTTTGAAACTGGAGCTGGAAGCGTTTTGCGAATCGATCGCGACGCGCCGCCCTCCCCGCGCCTCGGGCGAACAGGCGCTGGCCGCTCTCCGTGTAGCGACCGACATTCTTGCTAAAATTGAAGAGCACGCACGTCTGGTGGCGCGGCAGCTCGGGGCGTCCTAAGACGTTCCGGTATGGCAACCTTCGTATGCCGGGAAGCGTCGTTACTGTTGGCCTAACGCCATGCCCCCCACTTCCAACGTAGTAGATCCAGGTGAGTTGGACCTGCTGCGCCCGTGGCGCGAACCCTTCCCAGCCCGGCGGCTGCTGCGCGATAGCGCCGCCTCCATCGCGATTCACATCTTATTAATTACTTTTGTGCTCACTCTGCCGGAGGTGGAGCGAACCTCGCCGAAGCGGGTGATTCAGCCGGATTTTCGCAAGGCCATCCCGCTTATTGCACCAAAATTCTATGAACCGACCCAGAAGGCTCCCAATCAGGGCAAAGTAACGCGGGAGCTGGACGTTCACAGCATGCAGGAAGCGCCCCAACGGCAGGCTCCGAAATTTCGCGCGCCGGCGCCGGCTCCCGGTCCGGTGGCCTCCGCGCCGGTTTCCCCTCCCGCCGCGGCGCCGGTGATCGAAGCGCCGAAGATCGAGGTCGCGCAGGCGCCTCCGCCGCCCACCGCGACAGCCCCGCCGCAACCTCCTCCGGTCGTAACTCCACCGCCGGCCGACAAGCCGAAGCTGGCTTTTGAAAACGTCACTTCGGCTCCGGTGCAGATGGCTCCCAACCCGAATTCGAAGCTGCCTCTACCCACTACCTCAATTCAGGATTCGCTCAAGAACTCGAAACCCGGCGGGGGCGGCACCTTGGCGGGCGGCATCGGCGACAGCGATTTAAATGTTCCGAACGCCAGTCAGAGCGCGTCGGCCGGCAAGATCGGCAGCAATTTGCAGCTGTTGAGCGATGCCAAAGGCGTCGATTTCAAGCCTTATCTGATCCAGGTTCTCACCGCGGTGCGGCGCAACTGGCTGGCGATCATCCCGGAGAGCGCGCGGCTGGGACGGCGCGGCCGGGTGCTGATCCAGTTCGCTATCGATCGGACCGGCGGGGTCCCCAAGCTGGTGATCGCCGAAGGAACCGGGACCGATTCGCTCGACCGGGCGGCTGTGGCCGCAATCAGCGCCTCGTATCCCTTCCCTCCGCTGCCCGCCGACTACAAGGGAGACCAGATCCGACTGCAGTTAGCCTTCGCGTATAACATGCCAGCCAGATAGCCCTTATGAATCTTAAGTTTGTAGCTGCGATGTGCTGCTACGGCGCACTTGCGATTCTGGCCGGAGTGACGCTTACCGGGAAAATTCGCATCGGAACCTGGGTAATCCTAGGGTATTTCGCAGTCAGAACCTATCTGGTGGTACTGAAGGACCGGTTGGAGTAAGCTTCCGGCATACCTCCCCTGAGAAACTTATTAGATCCCATCTAAGGTAAACCATGGAGATACGTCTCGGTCTATTCCTATTAACCTTCTAATTGTCAGCAGTTGACCTGCTTCTGAATTCCAGAACAGGCACCAACGTTTCAGTCTGGGAGAGAGTGGGGGGAAAACGGGTTCCAAATTGGGATTGCGGCGTGTCGGAGCTTGATATCCGATTCCAGGCAGACGGGTCGGAGCGTCGCTTGCAATCTAAGGTTTCCTTCTGATTCGAAAGTACAACGGCAGTCTTCATGGACCTCCGTTGTATCGGCGGAATACCGCGATCTCGCTAGAGCGCTCGATTGGCCGCGGGCGTGCTTTTCCTGAAACGTTGCATGAGGAGAAGCAAAATGATGACGATGAAATGCAAGTCCGCAGTGGCGGCGCAGATTACAGTTCGCGCGATTCCGTCGAAAGACGTGGTCGCGCGTATTCGCACCACGCCCGCCAAGCCCATGGGGACAGCGGCGGCGCTACACGCGCCCGCCCAGCAGAAGCCCAACGCAGCGGCGCAACAGGCCGCCAAGACCGCCCGGCGCGACCGCGTGGTCCTGGAGCACCTGCCGCTGGTAAAGGCCATCGCCGTCAGGGTGCATGAAAATCTGCCGGTGCATGTGGACCTGGACGACCTGGTTCACGCCGGAATTCTCGGCCTGTTCGACGCCGCCAACAAATTCAATCCCGAAAAACAGGTGGTGTTTTCGAGCTACGCCAAGCACCGCATCAAGGGCGCGATTCTAGACAGCCTGCGGCAGCTCGACTGGGCTTCCCGCGACATGCGCCGGCGCCACAAACAAGTGGAAGCGGCGACGCGCGACCTGGCGGCCTCGCTGCAGCGCAATCCGACCGAGTCGGAAGTGGCCGCGAAGCTGGGCATGGATGTGGAGCGGTGGCGCACCATGATGCTTGACCTGCGCAACGTCGGTCTGGTTTCGGCGTCGACGCGGTCCAACGAAAATGAAGATCTTCCGGCCCCCGACTTTCCGAGCAAGCCCGAAACACAGCCGGATTCGATCTGCGCGCGCGAGCAGCTAAAATCGGTGCTGGGAGACGCGATGAAGACGCTGCCGGAGCGCTATCGCAAAGTGGTCCTGCTGTATTACACCAACGAAATGACTATGAAAGAGATCGGCGGAGTGCTGGGGATCAACGAAAGCCGCGTGTCGCAGATCCACAAATCGGCGCTCGAGAAAATGATGGTGGTATTGCAGGCCAACGGGATCATGTCGAGCCAGGCGTTTTAGCGCGCGGCGAAACCCCGCCCTAACGAGTCTTTGTGAAAACCGAACATTGCCCCCCGCCCTGACGGGCAGGGCTGTAGGGGTCACTCGTTCAAATTCCAGATATCGAGGTCCCATTTCCACGCGCCGTCCTCCTGTTTCCAGTGCACGACGTACTTTACGGTTACTGTTTGTCCTCCGGCCAGGATGTCCGCGCGGCCGATTTCGACCACGCCTTCCCCGGCTGATTCCGCGTTCACCGTGGCCAGTTTTGCGCTGGTCGCACCCATCGCGGCGATGGCCTGTTTCCAGAAAGCCTTGATCGCCGGGCGTCCCTCTACCATCGGCGCGCCCGGCGGCAGAATGCGCGCGTTCGCGGTGTAGACCCGATCGAGCGCCTCGATGTTCTTTTTCCCGACCACTTCCGAATCAAACAGCGCATTGGTTTGCCGCATGGCGGCCAGGACTGCTTCCGATACGTTGGTGCGTCTTTCCGCAGGTTGCATGGTTCACCCCGCGCCGAGTATACCCGATCAGAACGCCGGAATGCCGACGTAAGTGTGGGACCCTTCTCCGCTGCCTAATCCGACATACACGCGAAACACGGCGCGATCGCCGGCCCATACGCTCATGCCGAAACCGAAGCTGTGGCGCAGGTCCGCGAAACTCAGATCCGAGGCGCGGACCGCGACCATTCCCGTATCGTAAAAACCCAGCAGCCCGAGTGGCCCCCAGATCCGGTGATCGTATTGGACCTGAATCAGCATCAGATCCGGCGCGCGAAAACGATAATCGGCGAAACCGCGCAGCGTCGGCTGGCCGTTGATATCCGATCCGCCGAGGGTCTCCTGCAGGTAGAACGGAACCGCGTTGCCGTCGCCGGTATGGGAGATGGTCAGGCGATTGTGGATGGTAAGAAAGCTGTCGCTCTTTCCAGGAATGGGATGAAAAGTGTGCGTGCCGTCGACCTTGAAACGGCCGAAGGAATAATGTCCGGCACCGGAGTCCTGATAGAAGTGATAGCCGATTTTATAATCGAACTGAAATTTGTGACGGGTGCGGCGAGGCTCCAGGTAGAAACCGTAGTGAACCATCGCCGGCTGCGACACCAGGCCGGGCGTGGTTGATTCGATGAAGGCAGTTCCGATGGAGGGAACGGCCGAGCCGCTGGCCTGGCCGATCTGCGGAAAAATTCCCTCGATCAGGCCGCCGGCGGCGAGCCACGCCGAAAAAGGATTGAAAACGTCGGCGCCGGCGACCACGTCGCGCTCGCTGAAATCCACCAGATTCGCGGTGCTGGTATTCGGGCCGATACCGTAATACGGCATGCGTGGCAGATCGCGGGCGTTGGCGTACAGGTCCCAGGCAAAACGATCGCGAGCCGAATTGTTTCGGCCAAACCGGTCGTGAGTGGAACGGAAAGCGGCGCCGGTAGTCCAGAATTGCTGAAAAGTTCCGACTCCGGTGGCGACCAGCTGCTGCTGCCATTTATCGTTATTGAAATCGGCGTGAAAGGTGGGTCCGATGCCGAATCCGCCGCCGGGGACGATGCTTTCGACCGTCAAATGCACGGGACGCGCCGTGAAAAAATCGGCGCCGCAGGCCATGATCTGCTTCCAGGCGGGATCGCCCGCCGTGGGATGAAACATCTTGGCGCAATCCTTCTTCACATTCGGCCAGTCATTATCGATCGCCGCGAACGCGCAGGGCGCCGAGAGAAGCAGAACGAGTTTTCGCAACATTACGGCGCCTTCTGCACCTTGGCCGGCAATACTTGCGCCGCCACCTGGCTATGAAACGACGCGGCGTCGCCCTCGGTCTGCACCTCCGAAGGCGACGCCGCGACCTGCTGCGCGGGGGGAAGACTTTGATTGACCGCGTGCGTCTGCGCAACCAGCGCTTTTTGCAGATCGGACAGCGGTAGATTCGACTGCTGCTGCGCGCGAGCAGCGATCTGCTGCGGATCGGACGCTCGCGCCAAGGCCGGTCGATTCGCAGGCGCATCGAAGTTGGCGGTGTCGGTCCGCGGCGCATTCAGCGTAAGAACCGCGTCAAAAGGATTGGCGATCTGATCGCGCGCGGTAAGAAAATTCGTGCGCCAGTTTGCACCGAGAAAAAGCTTGCGGGCGGTGGCGGCGATGGAGGCGTGATCGTACTGGGTATGATCGATGGCACCGGCGTCCACCCACGGCGACACGACAATGGCCGGCACGCGGATGCCGAGGCGGGTAAAGTCGAACGGCGGATCGGCGCAGTTTTTCCCGTCCGGATTGACCGTTTGCGGCGGGGGAACATGATCGTACAATCCGCCGTGCTCGTCGTAGACGATCAGGAGAATGGTATTGTTCCAGAGCTTCGACTGGCGGACCGCGTTGTAAACGTCCTGAATCAACGTCTCGCCCTCCGCCACATCGTGATCGGGATGCTGATCGTTGGCGGCATAATTTCCATCGGCGTTGTAGCGAGGCTCGATGAAACTATAGGACGGCAGCTTGCCATTGTCGCAGGCGTCCAGAAAATCGTCGAGCGTTCCGAAATATTTTTGATTGGTCAGGAAATTCTTCACGGTCATGGCGACGGTGGCGTCCTGAAAGAAAATTTTCGCCGACACGCCGGATTTATCGAGCAGCTCGTAAATCGTTTCGCCTTCGCCCAGCCAGATGGGATTCATATCGAGCCGGCCGATGGACGTGGCCGCGTGCGCGAAGCTGCGGTTGGGAAGGGTCGGCCCGGGCACCGAGGAAAACCAGCGGTCGCACACGGCGTACTGTTGAGCGAGCGTGGTCAGAACCGGAATTTTCTCCGGCGAAAAACACTTCATGATCTGATGCGATTGCGCGACGCTGCTCGCCCCCATCTGACCGTAAGCCGTCACGAATCCCGACATGGTGGCCTCGCCTGTGCCCTGATCGTTGCCGAAAATCTGCCGGTTGACGCTGATGAAATCGTGGCCGGGGTCGGGCGTAAAGTCGCCGGAGTAGCGGGCGTCGTTCGACACGGTCACCGCGACGCCGGTCGAATCGAGATTCGATTCGGTTCCAGTCAGACCGTCAATGGCGTAGCCGTCGCTCCGCAGGAACCCGAGCATGTGATCGAACGATCGGTTTTCGAGCATCAAGACGACCAGGTGCTGAATGGTGCCCGCGGGCGGCGGCATGAAAAAGTCCTCCGACGTAGAATGGTGCTTCTCGCGGGGCGATCGTTTCCGGGAAAGTTGACTTACTGTAAGTCATTGCGCTAATCTCAACCTGAAGTTGGAATAAGATGTTCCCCATCCTCCAAATCTCGATCTTCCGTAGCCGACCGTAGCAGGCGGCGCTTGCGCGTCGCCGGAATCGGCCGTCTAAATTTTTCCCCAGAAAAACCGAGAGCCGGAGGGTATCTTCTTGTCACAAATTGTTACCATGGAGCCCGGGTTTTTCGCTTCCATTCTGGACGCCTTGCGCGGCGACACGCATCGCGATTTCACCAAGGAGCGCATCGGGCGCGCGATTACTTTGCTGGCGATTCCGATGGTGCTCGAGATGTCTATGGAATCGCTGTTCGCCGTGGTCGACATGTTCTGGGTGGCGCACCTGGGCGCGGATGCCGTGGCCACGGTAGGATTGACGGAAGCCGTGGAGACGCTGCTGTATGCGACCGCGATGGGTCTGGGTGTGGCTACCACGGCGATGGTGGCGCGCCGCGTGGGCGAGCACAACAACGATGGCGCGGCGGAAGCGGCCACGCAATCGATAATCTTGGGCATCGGGATCGCTGTGATTACCGGAATCGCGGGAGCCTGGTTCGCGCCCGACATCCTGCGATTGATGGGCGCATCCGATTCGATCGTCCACATCGGCGCCGGCTATACCCGCGTGATCTACGGAAGCAGCGCGACGGTGATGCTGCTGTTCCTGATCAACGGCGTATTTCGCGGCGCCGGCGATGCCGCGCTGGCGATGCGCGTCCTGTGGATCGCCAACCTGATCAACATCGTTCTGAATCCGCTGCTGATCTTCGGACTGGGGCCGTTTCCGCGGCTGGGCGTGCTCGGCTCGGGGATCGGCACTACCATTGGCCGCTCCACCGGAGTTCTGGTGCAGATCTGGATGCTGACGCGAGGCAGCAGCCGCGTGGTGGTGCGACTGCGGCATTTTCACATCCGTCTGGACGCGATGCTGCGCCTGATCCGCCTCTCGGTCGGCGGAATTTTTCAATACCTGGTGGGCATGGGGAGCTGGATCGCGCTGGTGCGCATGGTGGCGGCGTTCGGAAGCGTGGCCGTGGCGGGTTATACCGTGTCGATGCGCATTTTCATCTTTGCGATTTTGCCGAGCTGGGGCATGGCCAGCGCGGCGGCGACGCTGGTCGGCCAGAACCTTGGCGCCGGTCAGCCGAAGCGGGCGGAACAGGCGGTGTGGCGCGCCGGTTGGTACAACATGATCTTTCTCGGCGTGATCGCCGCGGCGTTCGTCACTTTCGCGAGGCCGCTGGTTTCGATCTTCACCGACGACGCGAGCGTGATTCAAGTCGCTTCACAGGCGCTGCGGCTGGTCAGCTACGGCTATGTTTTCTACGCGTGGGGGATGGTGACCTCGCAAGCCTTCAACGGCGCGGGCGACACCTACACGCCTACGCTGATCAGCCTGGGAACCAACTGGGCGTTGCAGATGCCGCTGGCCTGGGTGCTGGCGTTCAAGCTGGGTTTCGGTCCCAACGGAGTTTTTTCATCGGTCGCGATTTCGGCTTCGATTTACGCGGTGGTTTCGGTGCTGCTGTTCCGGCGCGGCACGTGGAAACAGCAGCGCGTGTGAAGCGCTACGGGATCAGATGCAGAATCATCCCGGTGTCGGTCGCCGCCCATTGGTGATCGGCATCGGGACCGGCCAGCACCACGGAACGCGCGTTGGCTTTGTAGTCGACGCCCATCTCCGTCCAGTCGGTGAAGTTGGTGCTGGTCAGCATTTTCACTTTTCCCGGAATCGGCGAGGTGTTGAGCCGTCCCGGCGGCTCGACCGCGGCGAGAAAAGCGCGAGGACCGGGATACAGCGAGGCATCGGTCACGCGACGATCCTTTTCGCGATAAACCCGCTCGCTCTTCCCGCTGCCCAGCTTGAACCGGTAAACTTCAGACGGCCAGTCGAACGATTCGTTGAACGCGAACACGCCCAGTCCGTCGGGACCCGCCAAGCGCAGGCTGATCACGCTGCCGAACAGCGGCGCGGTAGTCGACTTCCAGGTTTTTCCGCCGTCGTGAGTTTCCACCAGCAGCGTCAGCGTGGGAACTTGCCGGCGCTTGACGGCGCGCTCCGGCTCCATCCAGGTGGGGAACTGCGGATCGTCCCCGCGCGGTGGACGCGAACCGCCGACGATCAAGCCGCTCTTGGGACCATCGAAAAAAATCTGCGAGTACACGGTGTGCGCCGGATTTGACGACGGCTCCGCGGCGGCGGCGAGCGGCGTCCAGGTCTTGCCCCCGTCATGCGTTTCGAAGGCGCTCTTCTGGTATCCGACCGCGAAGCCGAGCTGCGGGTCCAGAAACCAGACGTGGGTGATCAGCCCTCCGGGCGGCGTGGGACCGATTTTTTTATCCGGCTTTTTCTGCTCGCCCACTTTCTTCCACGACGCCCCGCTTTCTTCGCTCGACCAGATCCCTTCGTCGGTCACCATCCAGCCGAGCGTGTCGTTGAGAAAAAAAATCGAGCGGGGACGTTCCTTCAGCGGTTCCTGGGTCCAGTGCTCGCCGCCGTCGCTGGTGACGAGCGCGGTGTAGCGCGGCTTCCTGCCGGTCATTTCTTCGAGAATGCTTCCGACGGCGATCCCGCGCTTGGCGGAGGGAAACGCGATGTCCTCGATTTTCAGCGTCTCGCCCAGCTTGTCGTAAAAATATTGGATCTTCCACTGCGGCGCGGCCGGGGCTTGCGCCAGCGCCGCCGGAGCCAGCGACAGCAGACACAGGATCGGGTACTTCATCATTATTTGGTGCGAACCGGGGCCATCATCAGGTCGAGCGCGGACATTTTCTGATCGGATTGCGCCAGCGCGATCAGACATCCCACCTGCTCGCCGACGGTGGTCAGCAGCTCCATTTCGCCGCCGCTGTGAAAATGCGCGTCGCGATGTTGCACGTTGATAACACCGGCTACGTGATTCCGCACAATCACCGGGGCGGAAAGAAAAGCCTCGTAGGTGTCCTCGGGAAGGCCGGCGAAGTGCTTGAAGCGCGGATCGAGAAAGGCTTCGCGGGAGATCGACAGCAGCCGCCGCTCGCGCGCCACCCATCCGGTCAATCCCTCGCCCAGGCCCAGCCGCACTTTGCCGATCGTCTCCGGCTGCGGATTATTCGAAACGCACAGCACCAGTTCCCGATCCTGCAGAACGTACAGCAGACAGGAATCGCACTCCATGAACTCGACCACCAGGGAAACCACCCCATCCAGAGCGTCGCCGAGGTTCATCTCACGGGAGATGAAGCGGCTTATTTTCTGAAGCAGGCGAAGCTGCTGCTCGGTATTCTCGAGCCGCGATTCCAGTTCCTTGACGCGGGTCACCGGCTACATTATGCCAGAACTAAGGTAACCGCGGCCATAGGCCGGAAGCTATAGCCCATCCATTTGCGATATCGTGTCGTATACACATTTAGATGAGGTTTTTGAATTATTTGCCGGCCTTGCTGGTGTACGGACTCTTGCAGGTCCTTCTCCGTTACAAGGATGAAAGCGATCTGGCGCGCCGCCTGAAGGCCCGCGAGCCGCGCGCGATGGAGGATTTGTACGACCGCTACGGCCGGCTGGCCTATTCGCTGATTTATCGCGTGGTCCGCAACGCCGCCGCCGCCGAAGATCTGGTGCAGGAAACTTTTCTGCGCGTCTGGAACCGGGTGCACTCCTTCGATCAGCAGCGGGGCGCGCTGGGACCGTGGATTCTAACCGTGGCGCGGAATCGGGCCATCGATTATCTTCGCTCTATCGACGGAAAAATGTCGGCAGGTTCCCTGGAACTGGATCGCCTGGAAAATCCGGCACTGTTCTCGGCCTTCGACGATAGCGCCTTGTCGATCGACCGGGCGCGGCGGCTGAAGAGCGCCTTTGAAAAACTCAACCCCAATCAGCGTATGGTGATCGAGCTGGCTTATTTCGAAGGCCTTTCGCAAACCGAAATGGCGGATCGGATGAAGCAGCCGCTGGGGACAGTAAAAACCTGGGTTCGAAGCGCCTTGAAAGCCTTGCGTGACGAGCTGATGGAGGCGGCAAGCGCATGAGCTGCGAGGAGCTGGCCAACATGTACGAACTCTATGCGCTCGGTCTGGCCGAAGGCGAAGAAAAGATGGAGATCGCGCAACACCTGGCCGACGGTTGCCAAGCCTGCCGCCGTGGAGTACATCAGGCCCTGGCGCTGAATTCCCTGATGCTCGGCCAGGTGGACGACGTCAAACCTCGGGCGCGTCTGAAGCGCCGCGTGATGGCGGCGATCGGGGTGCGGCATCGAAGCTGGACCTGGGCCGCCGCGCTGGCCGCCGCCTGCATGCTGGTGGTCGCGCTGTGGCTGGGAGAACAGGAGCGCGAGCGTACCGCGCAGCTCGCCGACGCGCGGCGGGAGTTGCTCGAAGTGAGCGCGGATCGTGATCACATGGCCGCGGCTCTGCGGATGCTCGATCAGCCGGACACAATACTGGTCGGGTTCGGTAAAGGCCAGCCGGCGCCTCCGAAAGGCAATGTATTCGTAAACGGGCGCAGCGGCGTTCTGTTGATCGCCTCCAACTTGCCGGCGCTGCAGCCGGGTCGCCTGTTCGAAATGTGGGTGATCCCTCAGGGCGGCGCGCCGCGGCCGGCGGGCATGTTCCAGCCGAGCGCGAACGGCATGGGATTCAACCTGCTTGCGGGTCCGCTAGACCTGGCGTCGGTGGGAACCATCGCGGTCACGGTAGAGCCGGAAGCAGGCTCGCCGGCGCCGACCACCACGCCGATTCTGGCCGTGCCCGTCGCGGGGCTCTGATCACGCCCAGTTTTCGCAAAAAAGTACATCGTTATCATCTGCTTCGCATCCCGCGTAAGTCGCGGCGTTTCGATCGTACGCGTAGCGTTGAGTCGCAATGCAAATCGCATGGCGTCTCTTTTCTAAGCACCGCGGACTCACGGCGCTGGCCGTTTCTACCCTGGCGATCGCGTTGGGGCTCGCGACAGCTTTGGCCAGCGTCGCCGACGCGATCCTGTTGCGTCCGCTACCGGTAAATCGCCCGCAAGAAATCGTCAGGATTTTCACGTCGTCCACTTCGCAACCGCTCGGACTCGTCTCCTATCCCGATTTCGAGGATTTTCGCCGTGAATCGCGGACCGTGGCTGGAGTCGTGGCGCAAAGCCAGGTTCTGCTCGCCGCCGGAGACGCGCCGGCAGAGGTGCGCATGGCCCTCGCCGTCACGCCCGATTATTTCGACGTGCTGGGAGTCTCGCCCGCGCCGGGCCGCGGTTTCCGGGCGGAGGAATCGCGCGAAGCCGTGATCGTCCTTTCGCGCGCGTATTGGAAATCGCACTTCGCCGCCGATCCTCGGGCCATCGGCCGCAGCCTTCGACTTTGCGGCACTCCCTTCACCATCGTCGGCATCGCTCCCGAAAATTTCGGTCTGGACCGTTTCAGCCACGAAGATCTGTATTTTCCAATGGGAGTCTACGCCGCGGGATTGTTGCCTATTTCCGGCCAGCCGCTGAACGATCGCGCCCGTCGATATCTGAATGTCTACGCCAGGCTGGCCCACGGCGCGACGCTTGAACAGGCGCGAGGCGAGCTCGCCATGATCGGGGCGCGGCTCGCCGGGCAAAATCCGGATGTGGATCGCGGCCGACGCGCCGTGGCGATCACCGAATTTCAGGCACGCACGCAAACCGATCGGACCATGCCGGCGCTAGCCGCCCTGCTGGCTGTGGCGGCGTTCCTGATCCTGGCGATTGCCTGCGCGAATGTGGCAACGGTGCTGCTGGTCCGGTCCGAAGCGCGCGGACAAGAAATCGCGGTGCGCGTGGCCCTCGGCGCGACTCCGCTCCGTTTGCTGGGCGAAAACCTGATCGAAAGCGGCGCTTTGTCGCTGGCCGGCGCGGCGCTCGGATTTCCGCTTGCCTATGCCGCCACGCAACTCTTGACGCGCGCCGCCACGCTACCCACCGATTTCAGATTCGCCATCGCGCCGGCGATGGACTCACGCATCGGACTGGTGCTCCTGGCAACCGCTACCATCGTCGCCATCATTTGCGGGACCGCGCCGGCGCTGCGGCGCGTCGACATTGCCGCGAGACTTAAATCGCGGACAGCTCCTTCCTCGGCGAAATCGAGAAGCTTACTGGTCGCTTTCGCGGTGGCGCTCGCGACCGCGTTAATCGCCTGCGCGGGATTCCTGCTCGACGGCATTGCCGCCGCCCAACGAACCCACCCCGGCTATCGAACCGATGGCGTGCTGACCATCGCTCTCGATCCGGCGCAAGTCCGCTACAACGAGGCGCAAGCGCGCGCGTTCTTCGACCAGGTGCTGGCACGCGTTCGCCAGATCGCCGGCGTGAAGGGCGCAGTGCTGGCGCAATCGGTTCCGCTCGGCTATACCGGCGCGCAACGGCAGATTGCCGTGCGCGGGGAATCGATGACCATGTGGATGAACATCGTCGGCCCCGGATATTTCGAGCGGATGCGGATGCCGCTGGTTGCTGGACGCGGCTTTGACGAGGGCGACCTGGCCACCAGTGCTCCCGTGGCCGTGGTGAATCAGGAGCTGGCGAAACAGTGCGGCCTCGGCTGCGCGTTCCGTATGAACTCTCGCGAAGTGCGGGTGATCGGGGTGGCGCGAACGGCGAAATATTTCCAGATCGGCGAGGCGCCGCGGCCCTATTTCTATCTGCCGTTTTCACAGAACTACGCTTCGCGGATGGTGCTGCACGTTGAAACATCCGGCGATCCCGGCGCCCTGGCCCACCGCGTCGCCGATGAACTTCATCGCATCGACCGGGCGCAGCCGTTAAGCGAGATCCGCCCGCTGAGCGCGTACCTTACCGAAGGCTCCATGTTCCAGGCGAGAATCGGCCTGCGCGTCCTGGCCGCGGTCGGACTGGGCAGCGTGGGATTGGCGCTGGCGGGGATCTATGGCGTGATCGCTCACGCGCTGACGCGGCGCCGGCGCGAGATCGGGATCCGAATCGCGCTCGGTGCGCGGCGCCGCACGGTGATCCTCGCGCTCGCGGCCGACGTATTAATAGTGATGCTGTCGGGAATCGTGGCGGGACTGGGAGCGGCAGTCGCGGCATCGCCTCTGCTGTCGGGCGTGTCCGGGAAAGGCGCGTTTAACGGCACGATTCTTGGCATAACCGCGGCGCTGGTAATTTTGGCCAGCGCGCCGGCTGTTCTGGCGCCCGCCTGGAAAGCGTCGGATATGGATCCGGCCGCCGCCTTACGCGCCGAGTAACCCCGAGTTCTGGCGTCATTCGCGCTCATTCCTGAAGACTTTAGAGGTGCGGGCGGGCGAGCAATTCGGAATTTCCCTATACCGTCCTTGCAGGAGGTGAAGGTTATGGGAGATCCAATTATCGTTTTTCCGCCCGGCAATTAAATGAATTAGAACCGGCGTGGTGCCGATCTGGTACCACGCTCAAATATCTTTACCACTTTAGTCCTTGGCATACGACCCCGGATTTGGTACTATTCAATCGAATTCAAACAGCGTAATAGCAAATGCCCAGAAGTGCAGTGTGGCTTTGCTTTGTCCTCACGCTGTGGATGGACGGCTCGCGTTCGTCAGCCGCCATCAGGACCGGATCGATTGGGACCGGGCCCTGGTGGGGCACAAAGGAATCTCGCGAGATCGGAGCGGCGGCGGCGCGGCTTCGCTCCGGCGGTAATTTCGCCGGAGCTGAAGCGTTGTACCAACGCCAACTCGAACTGGGGGAGCGATCTCATGATGACGTCGCCATCATCCGCTCGCTGATGAGCGTGGGCGGCGCGCGAGCCTTGCAGCACCACTATCGAAGTGCGCTTTCACCGCTCCTAGAGGCCCGTAGACTCGCCAAGTCAATTGGAGACCGCCTGGACTTGGGCGGCGCGGACTTAAGTATTTCGAGCCTGTACCTCCAGATGTGGGATGTCGATTCGGCCATTTCGATGTCCGAAGAAGGGCTCGCGGCCAGTGCGTCTCTGAATAAACCTTATTATCGGCACCTGTTCCTGCTCCAGCTCGGGAGTTTGGATCAGATGGGGGACGGCCGTCGGGCAGTGGAGTTATTTCAGAAAGGGATCGAGGCGGCGCGGGAGCAGGGAGACGCGCCGCAGGAAGCCCGCGGGTGGGATCTGCTGGGCGAACAATGGATGCGGCGCCGGCAATTTAGCGATTCGGAGCGTGCCATGGATGAGGCGTTCCGAATCCGCATTCTGCGCTGCCCCGCTGAAGTTCCCTTTTCCTATGCCCGCCTGGGCGCGTTGAAGCTGGCCCAGGGCGAGTGGCCGAATGCCGCGCGTCTTACCAATCTGGCGATCGCCGCGGGGAGGCGGGTTCAATCCACTTTTCCCGAGTATTTGCTGCGACATCAACGAGGGCGCATCCGGTTGGCGCAAGGCGACGTTGGCGGCGCCATCGAAGATTTTCGCGCCGCCGTCGAACAGGCGGCTCACTGGCAAGAAGAAGTATTGCCGGCATCGTCGATCCTGACGGCGACGAATTCCGAACTTCAGAAAGGGATCTTCGATTCCTTCATTGAAACAGCAGCCCATGAAGCGATCGAAACGGGAAATCCCGCGCTGGCACGCGAGGCCTTCGAGACCTTGGAGTGGAATCGAGCGCAAAGTCTGCGCGAAACCGTCGGGTTAGCCTCGTTTTGGCGCGAGAAACTGCCCGCTGAATACCAAAATACCTTGGAGCAGGGGCGCGCCGAGCAGCAGCGGATGCTGCGAACCGGCCTGCCGAGCGACCGTCGCGACCGGATCAAATTGAAACTCACCGAAATGGAAGCCGAAGCGGGGGTGCGTTTTCATTTAAATCAGAACGAGAACTTTCCTCCCCAGACTTCACTTATACATTTACAACAAGGCTTAAGTGAGTCGGAGCTACTCCTCAGCTTTTATTTCGGGAGCGAGGAATCGTACGTCTGGGCGCTGACCCGACAATCGTTGAATTTGTACGCGCTGGCGCCCGCCTCGCAAATTCGAGCGGAAATCGAACAATTTCGGAAAGACGTTCTGGAAGGAAGCGTCGACGGACGGCCGCCGGGCGGGAAGTTATATCTCGAACTGTTCGGCCAGTTGACGCGCGACGAATCCGGACGTCGTGACTGGTTGTTGTCTTTGGACGACTTGTTGTTCGAGGCTCCGCTGGCAGCAGCCACGACCGAGACCGACGGCCAATTCAGGTACGTGGCTGAAATGCATTCCTTAAAAGTCGTGCCCGGGGCGCTGTGGCTGAACGGCGGAACGGGAAAGCCGGAGGGCAACGGTTGGTTCTTAGGGGTCGGGGACCCGATTTACAACGCGGCGGATTCACGCTGGCAGATGGCGGGCGCTCCGCCGTTTCGCGCGTGGTTTGCGCGAGCGTCAACCGATGGCCTGAACCGGCTGGTGGCCAGCCGCAGCGAAGTGGAATCGAGTGCCAAAAGCTGGGGCGGATCGCACGTCATCTTGATCGGAACCAATGCGCGGCGCGACCCGTTTCTCGCGCTCGCCGGCCGTGCGCCTTCCGTAATCCATCTGGCCACACATGTATTAACCCCGGGGCAGGAAAGAGGGCAGGCGCTGATCGCATTCGGCCTGGAGGCGGGGGGCGGGTCGGGTTATCTGACTACCACCGATATCGCGATGTTGAGCGTTCCCGGAGCGATCGTAACCATGACCGGCTGCGAGACCGGCGGCGGCGAAGCGCTCGCGGGGGCGGGGCTTTTGGGATTGACCAGGGCGTGGCAGATCGCCGGGGCGCGCGCCGTAATTTCGACTTTATGGCCCGTTAAGGACTCTAAAGGCGACATTTTTGCGAGTTTTTACCGTAATTTGCACCACACGACGCCGGCCGAAGCTTTGCGGCGGAGCCAGGTGGAGATGATCCGGTCCGGAACATGGAGAGCTGAACCGCGGTACTGGGCGGGATATCAGGTGACTGGGGGACAGTTAGCCAGATGAGATTCAAAATCGTCGGTTTCAAGTCGGCCGATCCGAGCGCCAACGCGCCACCCGAGATTCCTGTCTGCGAAGGCGAAGCCTACGCCGCCTGGGCCATCCTGGTGGACCGTATCCGGCGCGGTGAGACCGATGGCATGGAAGAGCTTTACCAGTTATTTTCCAAGGGGATACGATTCTATCTGTGCCGCCAACTGGGGCCCCAGGAACTGGAAGACAAGGTCCACGATACGTTTGTGGTAGTGGTTCAGGCCATCCGCCGGGGCGACCTACGCGAACCGGAGCGGCTGATGGGATTTGTCCGCACCATCGTGCGGCGGCAGGTGGCCGCGCACATCGATCGCATCGTGCACGTCCGCAAGGAGCAGATGGATATGGAATCGACTGTGCGGATCGCCGATCCCTCGGGAAATCCGGAGGAAAACGCGATGTTTCAACAGCGTACGAAGCTGATCGAGCGCGTGCTCGGGGAGCTGGGGGAACGGGACCGGGAGATCCTGACGCGATTTTATCTTCACGAACAGGCTCAGGAACAGATCTGCACCGAAATGGCACTGACGGAGACCCAATTCCGACTCTTGAAGTCGCGGGCGAAGGCACGATTCGGCGAATTGGGTAAGAAAAAACTGGCTTACCGGTCGTTGAGCACAGTTTTTATGAGAACTTCTTCGAGTGTTTCCCACTAAGGAACTATATACTCCCAAATTGGGAAGTCATGGTTCGTTGGGACGGGAAAACTGGCGATGCCGGAAATTTTTTTAATCGCGCATCTTTCCGAGGAGACGCTTGAAGAGTACGCCTTTAACCGCCTTTCCGAGGCGGAGGCGGAGCCTCTTGAAGAGCACCTTCTGGTATGTGGTGCGTGCCAGGAAAAATTGGGCGAAGTAGACGACTATATTCGTCTGATGAAACGCGCTGTCGTGAAGCGACCGACCGCAGCGCGGACGGGAAGCTCGGGATGGGGTGAAAAAAGCACCTGGGGCTTAATCGGCGCGATCGCCGCGATGGTGGTGGCGGGTGCGTGGTTGAACATTCCCGTCCCGCCAGCCGCGAAATCGACACCGCTGGAGTTGGTGGCGTTTCGCGGCGGCGAAAGTATGGCGCATGCGAGCGCGGGCCGGCTGCTGGACCTGTCGATCGATTTGTCCGATCTGTCGCGGTCCAACGCCTACCGCGTACAAGTGGTAAATTCCGCGGGGCGGCAGGAGTGGAGCGGGGAGGCGGAGACGTCCGACGCCAAGCTCATCGTGCACCTCTCCAAGGCTCTGCGACCGGGACTTCACTGGGTGAGGGTTTCCTCGAGCGACGGTGAGCTGCTGCGGGAGTTCGGGTTGCGGGCGGATTGACGCTTTAAGAATTGCGGATTCGATCCAGAACGCGGGACCGCACCCTGACGGGTGGCGGCTCTGTACGAGGTATGCTGAACTCACGGGTTGAGTCGGCGGGCGAAAACGAATTTTTTCCTCCGACTCGCGCGCTTGCGGCCATCTCTTAGTCGAATCCCTCTTGCATCCAGGCCTTAAACCATAATCGAAATTCCTCGAGTTGCAGCGACTCCTGGGGACCGAGCGGGGAGGCGTGGGGGCCGACTTTCAAGCCACGCGCGGCGATCGCTTCGCGGAATCCGACGGGGAACGGAAAAGCGTTGGCACGATTCAGAAATTCGGCGAGTGACGCTTCGAGTTTGACGGTATCGGCACCGGAACGCGCGCGGCGATCGATGGCGACCATCAATTCCGGCAGAACCGTGGCGGTTCCGGAGATGGCGCCAGCAGCTCCCTGGCGGGCGGCGCGGGCATACATCGCGTCGGCGCCGACAAAGACAGGAAGGCCCGAGCGCTCCAGGCGGACAAAACTTTCCCACTCGCCACCCGAATCCTTGATGCCGGCGAAGGCTCCCGTCGAAAGCAGGTCGAGCGAGGTTTCGATTTCGAGGCCGTTGGTGAACTGCGGGATGTTATAAAGATAAGCCGGCGCTTTCACCTGCGCGGCAAATTCGAGGCAGTAGGCGCGGATGGACTCCTGAGAGTAGCGGTAGTAGTTGGGCGGCATGACCAGCACGCCGGCCGCGCCAGATAGGGCCGCGGCTTGCCCGATCTCGATCGCGCCGTCGAGCGTCGAATGCGACGCGTTGACCAGCAACGGAACGCGGACCCGCTTGAGAGCGAGGTCGACGAAGCGAATGCGGTCGTCCGGCGTAAAGTGGGGAAATTCGCCGGTGGAACCGAGCAGCGTGATGCCGTCGACGCCGTGGGATTCGAGAAAATCGATCAGCTCGAGCGCAGCGGCTACGTCGATGGAAACCGAATCGGCGCGGCGCGGCGTGAGGGCCGCGGGCAAAATACCTGTGATGGGCGCGCTCAAAATCAGCAGCCCGTTACCGCGCCGCCGTGGCGCCGGCTTCGCGAGGATAGATTTTGGTCACCGGAAGAATCAAGCGGGAACGGCCGTCCAGAAACACGGTATTGGTCGCCTTCATGGCCTGATCGTAGCTTTTCACCGGATTCCAGGTGTTCGAGTGCGGCTCGAAACGGGGCGAGTTGCTGCTGGTCACCTGAACCTGGATTTTGTGCCCCGCGTTGAACACCAGCGCGGTGGACCATAGATCGACAGTGATCGGGTAAACCTTGTTTTTCTCTACGCGCTGCGGGTTCAGCTGGCCCTGCCAGTAGCGCAGGCGAAACGCTTCGTCGAGCTCCAGCGCTTCATATCCGCTGGGATAAACATCCACCAGCTTCACCATAAAGTCAGTATCCTCGGCGTCGGTGGAGACGGCCAGCTCGGCGCTGACGCGGCCCACGATTTCGAGGGGTTGCTTCAGCGGCTCCGATTCAAACTTCAGCACGTCCTTGCGATCGCCGATTTTGCGCTGGTCCATGGGACCGCGATCCATCATCAGATTATTTCCGCCGACGCTGGGGACCGGGTCGCGGGGATCGTAGACGTACGACAGTTTTTCGTGGCCGGAAGGCTTCGCGGAGGAAAGCGTGTGCGACGCCGTCAGGTAGTAAGACGTCGCGGTGGACGCGGGCGGCCACATCGGGGCGGTGCGCCACTGGTTGCCGGGAGCCGACTTGTCAAAGGTGTCGCCCATGACGTAGTAGCGCACAGGAGGCTCCTTCATGATGCCGTTGTCCTCCCCTTTCATCCAGTAATCGAACCAGCGCACCGTATCGCCGGCGTTGAGATTGCCGGCGTCGGCGGGATATTTGAGATCGCCCGAAAGAGCGCCGTGGCCGAAGGCTCCCATCATCAGCTTCTGATTTCCGCGCGCCTTGGGACCGCCGTGCGTTTCGAGATCGACGAAGCTGTCGAGAGTGCCTTGCAGGAAAATGTCGTACCATCCGCCGACGTTGTACATAGGGATGTTGACCTTTTCGAGATTGGCACGCAGATCGTGGCTGCGCGCTTCATCGTCGTAGGTGCGGAACAGCGGGCGGGGAACATCGGCGGGAGGAATGCCCTGGCGGCGCAGCCATTCTTCGTTGAGATTTTTGAGAAAAACGCCGCCGGGATAGTTGGAATAGCGAAAGGTATTTTCCGGCGCGACGTTCACAAAGGCCGCGACCAGATGCGGCGGCGCGGCGATGGCGGCTAGATTGGTGGCGATGCCCATGGCCGAAGGACCGAGCATCCCGACTTTGCCGTTCGACCAGGATTGATGCGCCACCCATTCGACAGTGTCGTAACCATCTTCAATATCGGTGACAAAGGCGGCGTACTTGCCTTCGGACTTGAATTTCCCACGCACATCCTGGACCACGCGAACATAGCCGTGTTCCAGGTATTGCTGGTGGGTCGCCGCACCGTACATGACGTCCTTGCCGTAGGGCGTGCGCGTCAAGAGCACCGGCCATGGACCTTCGCCCGAAGGCAGATAAATGCTGGTGGCGAGACGGACGCCATCGCGCATCGCGACCATCTCTTCACGGCCGGGTTGGGGTCGATCTTGCGCGACTAACGTGAGAGTCGCGATCAGAGGCAGCAGAAGGTGCAACCGGCGCATTAAGCAATGATATCGCGGCGCTTTTACTTCGGTGCGGGCCCTTGCACCACTTGCACGAAGTCGTTCGGGCGGATCCATTTGGCGAAGGCGGCCCGCACCTCATCGGCGGTCATCGAAAAATAACGGCGGGCGGCGCGGACCGGTTCATCGAGCGGAAGATCGATTCCGGCGCGAGCGAGCAAGCCTCCGGCGACGGCCTCTTCGCTCGATTCCGAGAGCGGAATGTGGCGAAGCAGCATGGCCTTCGACTGGTGCAGCTCGGCGTCGCTCACGTTGGCGGTTTGCACGGCGGCCAGGTCGCGCTGGATCAGACCGCGGGCTTTCGAGACATTCTGGGGGTCGCAGGCGTAGGTGACCGAATAGATGGCGCGGGTTTTCGTCGCGGTGAGCGAGTCGTCCACGTTATAAACGTAGCCGGCCACCTGGCGCAGATCGTGATAGAGACGCGTGGCGTA
>Ga0182024_10006991_pt1 | contig 24537 bp, 19 predicted proteins | sample P32metaG_FD_120480 | JGI IMG/M metagenome (GOLD analysis project Ga0182024, IMG submission 120480) | Permafrost microbial communities from Stordalen Mire, Sweden - P3-2 metaG (Illumina Assembly) | ecosystem: Environmental > Terrestrial > Soil > Wetlands > Permafrost | place: Sweden: Stordalen...
TACGCAGAACGCCATCTAACGAAGTGCCATACAGTTCTTTTGGCCAAGGGAGTCAAGTCGAGTTCCAGTGTGGAAGTAGGCAACGACGTAGCGGGAAACATTATGGAGGTCATTGATCGCGAGCATGTCGACATGGTCGTGATCTCCACTCATGGCATTTCCGGCTGGCATCCGCTCGTCTTCGGATCGATTGCTGAAAAGGTCGTAAAGCTAGTGCAGTGTCCGCTGTTGCTTCTTCGTTCTGCCAAGCCTGAGACCGGCGCGAAGATTCCATTCGGGCGCGCTCCGGAATGGTGGTAGCGAAAACATCAATAGAGGTGGCCAATTATGAGTGCATCGACGGTTGTCGCCTCCGCATCGCCCACTCAGCCGGCAAAACCGATTCAGGACCTCCCATCGAAAGGGCTCACAAGCGACGAGGCACGCGCTCGTCTTGAAAAAGACGGCCGCAACGCAATGCCGGATACTTCGGCTCATCCCCTGCGCAATGCATTGGGAAAATTCTGGGCGCCCGTTCCATGGTTGCTTGAGGCCTCCATTGTGCTTGAGCTTGCGCTACATAAGTATTACGAGGCTGATATCATCGCGGCGCTGCTCGTATTCAACGCGGCGCTTGCCTACTTCCAGGAGAGTCGAGCTCAGGCCACCCTGACTGCATTGAAATCGCGTCTCGCCCTCAACGCCTCAGCTGAGCGCGATGGCGCATGGAAGACTGTGCCGGCAGCAGAACTGGTATGTGGCGATCTGGTGAAGCTATCGCTTGGCGGCGTGGTCGCCGCTGACGTACATCTGACCGGAGGATCAGTTCAGCTCGATCAATCAATGCTTACAGGTGAATCCCTGCCCATTGAAGCCGGCCCGGGCGTAGATACGTTCGCCGGAGCCCTGGTAAGACGCGGTGAGGCAACGGCGGTCGTAACCGCTACGGGCGCTCGCACCAAATTTGGCCGAACGGCGGAACTGGTTCGCACTGCACACGTCGTGAGCACACAGCAGAAAGCAGTGCTCAAGATCGTACGCAATCTGGCCATCTTCAATGGAGTCGTAATTCTCGCCATGGTTGCATTTGCTTATACCCATGCGATGCCGTGGAGCGAGATAGTTCCTCTGTTGCTCACGTCAATCCTCGCCGCCATTCCCGTTGCATTGCCCGCGACATTCACCCTTGCCGCCGCGATTGGAGCTCGCTCTCTGGCGAAGCTGGGCGTGTTGCCTACGCGACTCTCAGCAGTGGATGAGGCTGCGTCAATCGATGTCTTGTGCTCGGATAAAACCGGAACTCTAACCCTCAATGCGCTTTCAGTGACCAGCATTCGGCCTTTGCCAGGTTTCGACGAAGCTCACGTTTTGGGGTTGGCAGCTTTGGCAAGTTCCGAAGGTGGTCAAGATCCTGTCGATGAAGCGATTCGTCTTGCCGCTTCGCATAAGCCGGCTTCCGATTTGCCGAAACTAGCGACGTTTTTGCCGTTCGATCCTGGTAAGAAAACTTCGGAAGCAACCGCGACAGAGGCGACGGGAGGCACACGGCGCATCGTCAAAGGGGCGTTCACCGCAGTTGTAGCTCTCACCGCTCCATCGCCCGCTGCAGCTGCGATCGTTGACGAACTTGAGAAGCAAGGCTTCAGGGTTCTGGCGGTAGCCGCGGGACCCTCGGCTTCCCTTCAGATCATTGGTATGATCGCTCTCAGCGACCCACCGCGGGCAGATTCCGTCTCTCTCATCTCGGAATTGCATAGCCTCGGCGTGGGCACGGTCATGGTCACGGGGGATGCTCCGATCACGGCAGCAATCGTCGCTCATGACATCGGGTTAGATGGTGCCGTCTGTCCGCCAGGAAAGCTTCCCGAAAGCATCGAGCCAGCGGACTTCGCGGTCTTCGCAGGCATTCTTCCTGAAGGCAAGTATGACCTCGTCAAAGCATTCCAGAAGAATGGGCATACCGTCGGGATGTGCGGGGACGGCGCCAATGATGCCCCTGCGCTTCGTCAGGCGCAGATCGGCATCGCCGTCTCGACCGCAACGGATGTGGCTAAATCGGCGGCCGGTGTTGTATTGACTGAAGCCGGCCTGGGCGGCATTGTGGCCGCGGTAAAAGAGGGCCGGGTTACGTTTCAGCGAATTCTCACCTACACGCTGAACTCGGTAATGAAGAAGTTCCTGCAGGTACTCCTGCTGACCGTCGGCCTGATCATGACCGGGCATGCGGTGTTGACTCCCATGCTGATGGTCATTGTGATGATCACCGGCGATTTCCTCGCGATGTCGCTCACGACGGACAGGGTGCGGCCATCGAAGATGCCGAATTCGTGGCACATCGGCCGAATCACAGTCGCCGGCGTGATTCTGGGAGTCTGTTTCCTTGCCTTCTCCACGGCCATTCTGGCAGTCGGCAAATTCGAGTTGAATCTAAGCATAGAAGCGCTCCAGACCCTGTCCGTGGTTGCAATTGTGTTCGGCAGCCAAGCCACGACCTATGTGATCCGCGGGCGCCAGCACTTATGGGGATTGCGCCCCAGCATCTGGCTGGTGCTCTCTTCCGTGGCCGACATTCTTATCATTTCAACGCTCGCGTTATTGGGAATCGCAATGGCGCCGTTGTCCATTGCAATCATTGCCAGTGAGTTTGCCGCTGCGATCGCATTCGGCGTGGTCATGGATCTGGTGAAGATTCCCGTCTTTGCCCGTCTCCGTATCTCCTAATGAAGATGTTCGTAACGACACGGTGAGGAAGATGAATATTAATTCAAAGAATTTCCGTGTACCGCCGGGGAAAAAGGTCGACCTCAGCAAGTGGCCGACGATTGTCGATCCCTATTACACATCGAAGAAGGAGTATAAGGAGCTTCTCCTCGAACACATGGAGAAATTGAGCTCGCTCCAGCAACTGCACTACGCATCCAACCGCTACGCACTGTTGCTGATCTTTCAGGGGATGGATGGTGCCGGAAAGGATGGCGCCATCCGCCACGTCATGTCAGGCGTCAACCCAGAGGGTTGCGCGGTCTACAGTTTCAAGCAGCCCAGCGCCGAAGAACTCCAACACGATTTTCTCTGGCGCAGCACGTGCCGGCTTCCCGAGCGCGGCAGGATCGGCATCTTCAACCGTTCCTATTACGAGGAAGTGCTGGTCGTCCGTGTGCATCCGGAGATTCTGCGCAGCCAGGGACTGCCGAATGAGCTGCGTGACGAGAAGGATTTCTGGCAGAAGCGGTATGACTCCATCGTTGACCTGGAGAAGCACCTTCACCACAACGACACGCAATCCGTCAAGATATTCCTGCACCTTTCTTATGAAGAGCAGAGAAAGCGATTCCTTGAGCGCATCGATCAGCCGGAAAAGAACTGGAAGTTCAGTGCCTCCGACATTCACGAGAGGAAATACTGGAAACGTTACCTGCAGGTCTATGAGGATTGCCTTCATGCCACAAGCACTCATCATGCGCCGTGGTATGTCGTCCCCGCCGATGATAAAGAGAATGCACGGCTAATTGTCTCGCAAATCGTGCTAGATGCGCTGGGAGAACTCAAGATGGCTTACCCCAGAACCGCTGAAAAGCGCCGCGTCGAACTGCACGCGATCAAGAAGCTATTGTCGAGATGAAGTCGGATACCCTTCGCGGGCAAACCCGGACAAACCACTCTTACAGGGCCACCACCGCGCTTTTACGCGCCGCGGAGAAGCAGGAAGGAATCGTCTCTCTGGATTCAACGAAACGGGAACGACTCCTCTGGAGAGCCTTACGTGTCGATCGCATGCCCGGAATGCCTGCGGACCTTCCAACAGACTGTCGGTGGTTCTCTAAGCCCTGTATGATTATTGTCCGATGTCGAGACCGCGCCCATCGAGGAGCCATTACGGGCGACGCTGCTCATGCTGGGCAAGCTGACGCGCGAGCACGCGGTGGATGCGGATGACATGCGAGCAGTCCTCGCTGCCGGCGCTTCTCGCCGACAGATCGAGGATACGCTTGCTGTCTGCTTCTCGTTTAATGTGATCGGCCGGTTGGCCGAGGCCTTCGGGTTCTTCGTGTCTGGTCCCAAGGCGTTCGAGGCTGGCGCGAAATACCTCCTCGCGCGCGGCTATCGCTGAGCACCTACAGTGGCCAACTGGCTTAGCTTTTTCGTACGAAGTTCGCATCGGCAGAACTCTCTTCTGCGATCGGCAGGTCAGCTAATGTTATCAACGTCCCTCCACACACAATTCGAAGAACTGCTCATCCATAATCGCTATTACTTATGACGTACTACACTAGACTATTGAATTTCGGGATCGCCGTGATGAAATCAACCGGACTTCTTGCACTCTTCCTGGTGCCCACCCTGGTCTTGGCGCAAAACCAGAACAAGAAAAAGCACAGCGTTCCCGCCGTCTCATGCCGGGCCTGCTGCCAGCTGACCGCCACGCCATCGTCGACGTACAGAACGCGCTGCGCGACTGGGGACGCTATGTTCTTACCCCGGACCGGCAGGGGGTGGAGCTCATTTTTGTGGTGCGCACAGGACGTATTGCGGAAGGCAGGGTCGGCGGGAGCGTGGGCGCGCCCAATTCCGGGCCGCTGGGCAATCCCAATCCCGGACAGCAACAGCATCCGATGGGAACCGGTGGGATGCTGGGCTGCGAAGTTGGTCCTGCGGACGATTTGCTCAAGGTTGTCATGACCAACAGCGAGGGGCACGGGATCCAGATGTGGTTGCGCACCGAGGAGGGGGGCCTTGCCAGCCCTGATGTTCCGCTCTTCCACCAGCTCAAGACGGCGGTTGACCGTGACTATCCCCGCTAAGAACTGAATACACCTCTACTCTTCGCGTAGTGCCTTGATGGGCGGTTACACGACCGCAACTGCAGAAAAAGAGATTTCTCTGGACGCCGATGTTCGGCGGATTCCGCGCGAAACAAGGACCGCGACGCGTTCCAAGTCAGAAAGCAAAGAACGATTGTCGAGCTGTGGTGAACGGTCCGACTCGCACGGAGTCTAAGCCGTTCAATGGGAAGCCGGGTCCGCAAGCGCATCGGTCTTGGGAGTGACTGAAACCTGGAGCGTCCCTGCCCGCTTCGTGTTCATGTCCCAGATTCCGGTCGCCAGGGAAAGTTCCGTTTCCGGCAAGTCAATCTCCATCGGAGCAGCGATACCCGTCCGTTGCGCTTTGGCATACTGGGCTTCGCTGAGGCTGAGCGCCATCGCGCCGCCGGTCCAGTTCACTGGCTTGCCGTCGCGGCCGTTCGCCACGACGGCCACCCGAATCTTGGCGTCATGCGTTCCGCCAAGCGTGGTCGCAAAGCTCATGCTGTCGCGTGGAATCTGAAAGAGGATTCGATAGCGGGTGACGGGTCCAGGAAGCTTCGCGTTGCCGCCTGCTCGTGCGGCGGTAGATGCAGGCTGAGACTCCGGCATCACGCCTATGCGATACACAATCTGCGTCGCGTCTGGCATCCCGGCTGCCAGCAAGGGCGCCAGCGGATCTGAAGTCGGCTGCGCTGGTGCCGACGCCGCATCGGCATAGTATCCGCGCCGATAGGCGAGCTTGTACTCGCCCTCGGTCAGTTTTACCTCGATCCGCCGAAACGCCCCATCCATCTTCTCGTTTGAAGGCGTATATGCCACCGTATAGTAGTGCGCGCCGTCCTGGATGTCGCGCGTCAGCGCCGCCGCTACATCGTTGGTTGTGTAAATCGCCCTGCCGCCCGTGTCGGTGGCCAGTTGATCCATCGTCGCGGTTGTGGCGCGGATCGCGGGGGATTCCTTGTACGGATTTCTCTCGAAGTTGTCGCCATTCGGCTGACCGCTGGAATCCGCATTCATCGTCCGATCGTCCATCAGGCCACGCGCCGACACCGGGTACAGCGCCACGCGTGCCTGCGTGAGCATGTCAACGGTTTGGCGCAGCGCCTCGGGCAACTCGTTCCCGTGGAATTCTTGAAGCACCGCGCGATTATCGCCCTCGGGAAAGAGCGCTACGGGAAACTTGCTGGCGAACCAGATCAGGTTCTTGCGCCCTGGAATCGCCTCGAGCGAACGCGCCAATTGTTGCAAGGCCGTCAAGGTCATCGATGCCGACTGTCCCTGTTGGGTGTGCGCATATTCAGCGAACGATCGCGCCTCGGCCTGGGCCCCGCCTGCACTCCCCGCCATCGAGACAGCTTCCTTGTCAAAGAGATCGTCCTGGCGGCTGCGCGTGTTGATCGTTGTGCCGGGAGCCGCGGCCTTGCTGTCGATGGCGGCTCTCATCAGCGCGCCATCCGCCGTGAATCCCTGGAGTAACGTCAGGCGCGTGTTCAGCGTATAGATGGCCACCCGCATCCCAGGCTGCAGGCTCCCGAGAAATGCAACGATTTGCTTGTGCGCGTAAGTCTGGTCCGCTTCTTCAGTGTTGAGGCTGTCGAGCAGTAGCACGTTGACCGCTTCATTCGGCGCCACAGCGGGTTCGTTGCTGTAGACGTTGGCCGGCAACTGCGGCAGAGTCACGGCGGGCGCAGTGGCAGCCGCGTGCTCTTCAAAGAAGTCGATGGCCTGCGGCTTGCCGTCTTCGAGGATGGAAAAGTCGCGCCGATCGAGACCGCCGACCGACGTACCGCTGCCGCCCGTTACCACCACATCCACCACCACGGCACGCGTGGTGGTCTTCAACACTGGCCCATTCTTTTGCGCATTGTTGGAATTATCCTAGGCCCGGAGCTGGAAGACGAGAACTGCGAAAAGGGCGGGCAAGAGAATAACGCTACGACTCCGCAAAGCTGCCTCCACTGAGAGCGCCTAAGTATATTGGACGGGTGCAAGCCCGCGTCGGTTACGAACTCATTGCTACACCGAATGCTGTCGTTCATTCTTCACGCAGCGCCTGCATCGGCTGAGTCGAAGACGCCTTGCGCGCCGGAATGAATGCGGAAACCCCCGCAGCAAGCAAAAAAGCCACGGCAACGTATGTCCATGCGTCAAGCGGCTGCACCTGGTACAGGATTCCTTTGATCAGGCCGGTGGCAAGTCAGCGTTTGCCTTGCGCAATCGAGCCATCATGGTTCGGTGGTCTCGTTCCGATTGAGTTGGCCGCCACTAAAGAAATGGTGGCGCACCATGGTTCTGGCAAGTACCAAAAATATGATGGCCAAGATCACTATGATTAGAAACTTCGCAAACCAAACCCTTGATGGATTCTGTTTTTCCGAATTCACCTTGTTCCGATTCGTGGTCATGAGTTGCTCCTCCCCTGCCAACCAGTCGCGAGGCCTTGGACTGTTGGGAAGGGCAGGCTGTCCGCTCTTCCTACAAGTTTGGACGTGTTTAGATGACGGGGGGTGCCTGATTCTTTACCTTTCTCGAGCCTCCAAGGTTCAGGCGAACTGGTGAGGCTATAAGCGTGGACTCGCGTAAACTCCGGTGCGCTGCCCAGCGACCAGGGCAGTTGTGTGCGGCCGGACGATGACTCCGTGGGAAGTCGATTTGCCGATTTGGCCGAACCGGCATATTCGGAAACTCCGCCATGGTAGACAAGATCGCCACCAATCTGGTTGGTGGAGATGCCGTTTACGTCAATTCCGGCGTGGAGCCCGTACATGGCTTCCCGAAAATCCTCGACATCAGAATCACATGTGGCCCAAAGCTTGCTGAGATTTATCTTGAATGGGCATTTCTTTATCCCAAATAGTCCAACCATTAGTGCCCGGCAAGTTTCTGCGTGGAAAGCGCCTCACACAGAGAAATTTGAGAGCTAGATTTGATCTTTTTCTCGTAGAACGCAACACATCTTATTTCGACATGGATGTAGAACGACCAGACTCTCTATATATCCTGCGGCACGCCCAGGTACTATGCATGACGCCCGCTGGAATTACGAAATAGGCGGGAATATGGACAAATGTTGCCAACGCTGTCAGCCCAACTAAGGGCAGCCATGGCCAACTCGACCGCCACCCGGCGATCTTCGATCGCTTACGCAGAATTTCCAGGCAGAATAGAATTGACACGAAAGCCATCGCGCCTATGCAGATCGACCCCATGTTAACCTGCCAGCCGGGTAGTTTCCGAGTATTCGGATCGCCTATGCTTTGGAGATCGAAGAAAGCTGACCCGAAATAAAACGAAACGGCCCCTCCACCTAGAAAAGAGATTAACAGCGCGAAGAAAGTCTGCTCGAATTCTCTATTCGGCTGTTCTTGTCTTTTCTTCATTCTGTCCCTCACGAACCTCCGTGATGCCTTTTGATGGATCGTCAGGATCGGACACTCAGCGCTTACGATGATCTGCAATGCTCACGATGTCCTCATCTCAACAGCAACGTGTGAACACCTACGGACACCGAGTAATAGAATCGACCGGACATTGATATGTAGGAGAACCCTCTTTAACGACCGCATCTTTCACAAATTTGCTCCTGCGTCAGATATGGCTCCTCCACCGCTATCCGGAATCCTTTCAAATTCAAAGTCCACGATTATGGATTCGCTCCAATCTGATAGTTAAGGGTCGCGAGAGCAAGCCGGTATTGGTATTGAGCATTCGTGTAGCCGATTGCCGCGTCGGTTTGCTGATACTGAGCCTGACTCAACTCGACAATTGAACTCAACCCCAACTGATATCGAGTTTGCGCAAGAGAGAGCGCCAGGTTCGCCTGCTTCACGAGCTCGTCGGTTACAGTGACACGCTGATAAGCCGTATTCGCAGCCAGCCACGCAGTGCGAACATCCCGGACGATTCGATCGCGAAGATCGCGGGATTGTTCCAAGTCAGCCTGGGCGCGCAGGCCTGCCTCCTTCGCCTGCGCCGAATAAAGAAAGCCGTTGAAGATCGGAATATTCATGTTGATTCCGATCGCGCCCCACCAATTCTGGACATAGTATTGTGCCGGCCTGATCGGCACGCTTCCCACAGTTCCAGCCGCAGTTATGCTCGGCAACATCTGATCACGCTCAGCGTGGCTGAACTTAACAGCCGCTTGTTGATTCAGATTCAACGCCTGAAGGTCAGGGCGTTGCTGGAGTGCGAGTTGCACAAGTTCGTCAGCGTTTGCAGGAGGTGCAGTTAGCGGACTGTTGTCTTCTACGAGATCGTAAGTTACTTGCCGATCAAGACCAAGCACAGCATCCAAAGCCGCCATAGATGCGTCTGCATTGCTTTGGGCGTTGAGTTGCAGAAGCTTTGCTTGAGACAGGTTGACGTCCGCAAAACTCAAATCGAGCGTAGACTTCAGCTTATTCTTTGTATAAGAACTAATCTGTGACTCCGTAGTCTGTCGAGTGGCTGTGTTTTGCGTTGCAACCTTGAGAAGTGCCTGCGCCTGAAGTGCGTCAAAAAACGCTTGATCGGCCGCGATGATAATGTCTTCGGTCGTGGCAAGTGCATTTGCGTTCTGAGCTTTCTCCTGTAACTTCGACGAAGCCACAAGGTTCCCGGTCTTCCCAAAGTCCGTGATGAGCTGGGTAAACCCTCCACCAACGCCAGCGTGTTCAAACAGGCGAGACGCCGTGAGCGATCCGGCGGAGATGCGCGAGGCATCTTCCGCTTGCATTGCAGTGATAGCGGCATTGGCGGTCGGAAGTTCCGCCGATCGAGTTTCACGCACCACCTGGTGTTGGGCCAGGGCGAGAAGCCGTGCAACGCTGACTCTTGGATTGTTCTTAATGGCCAGTTTCTCGGCGTCCGCCTCAGTCAGACGCGGATGCTCATCGGAAGTGGAATTCTCAGGCAAGGAGGGCGATGCCTGGTTCATCGTCGGAGCACTATCTTGCCGAGCAACCAGAGTGATTGCCGCTTTCGGCGCGTCCGGCAATGGCCGATTGATCGTTGCTGTCTGCCCAAACAGATAAGCGGACCAAATGAATGCAAAGACAAAAGCGAATCCGAAGTGAGGTTGCGGTCTCTGTCGCTGTCCCATCATCCTTATGCCTCCTCCGCAGCGCCAGCGTTCTTTTCGCGACGGCCGTGAACGATCAGATAGACCGCAGGCACCAGAAAGACGGTGACGACCACGGAAACAGCGAGCCCGCCGATGACAGCGCGTGCCAGCGGCGCATATTGCTCGCTGCCGGCCTCCAGGCCTAGAGCCATCGGAATCATACCCAGGAGTGTGGCCAGCGAGGTCATCAGGATTGGGCGCAGCCGGATTTTGCACGACTGAATCACGGCTTCCAACAGCGGAAGCCCCTGCCTATGCAAAGTCCCCGCGAATTCGACAATCAAAATACTGTTTGAGACCACGATTCCGGTCATCATGATCACGCCCATCAGCGACATGATGTTGAGCGTGCTGCCCGTCACCAGAAGGATCAACGCGACCCCAGCCAGTCCTGGTGGAATTGCCATGAGAATGATGAAAGGATCGATGAATGATGTGAACTGCGCCATCAAGATCAGATATACCAACAGCACCGCAATGATAAGCCCCGTCCCAAACTCAAAGAACGAGCGGTTCATGTTGACCACGGCGCCTCGCACCTTCAGCACTGTGTTTCTATCCGTGACAGTGTTAGTTACAAGCTTGTTGATCTCTCCTCCTACCTTTTGCAAGGCCTCGCCTCGGGTCGAGACATAGATGTCGATCACGCGCCGAATCTGATAGTGATCTACTTCTGTGGGAGTATTGATAAGCTTGATGTCCGCCACAGACCCCAGGGGCGTATAACCGGCGGTGTGGTCGCCATTCGATAGCTCGCGCGATTGGCTCGACGCCTCGTCCGCGTTCAACATCGGGCTGGACCGGATTGGACGAACACCACGGAGAGGAATGCTCTCGAAGTCCTCCATCGACATGTTATCGAGATAGCGGTTCGCGTACTGGACTGTAACCATGTAGTTGTTGCCACTCTTCGGATCGATCCAGTAACTGGGGGCAACCATGCCATTGGAGGTCATGGCGGTAATCACGTTATCGACCACATCCTTCGTGGAGAGACCGATCAGGCTTGCCTTCTCGCGGTCGATGTTCAGTGCAATTCCTGGATAATTCAGGCTCTGCGGTATGTAAACACCGCTTACATTGGGCATGGTTTTGATCTTTTGTGAAAGGCTGTCGGCCAGTGCAAATGCGCCCTCCATATTGTTGGAACTTACCTGAACGTCAATGGGAGCAGGCAAACCCTGGTTGATGACGGAATCCACCAGACCGCCCGCCTGAAAGTAAGTAGAGAGCTCAGGCATCTCCCGTGAGAGCCTGGCCCGGACACGGCGCATGTACTCATAACTCCCGACGCTATGGTCCTCTTTCAAGCTCGTCTGTACGAATGCTGTATCCATAGAGGCGTTGGTGGTATAGATCGCGGATAAATCGGGGTACACGCCGATGTTGGACACGATCATGTCAAGGTCCTTGGGGCGAACTACACTGCGGATGATGTTCTCCACCCTTGCAATGTATGCGTCGCTCACCTCCAGTCGTGTGCCGCTGGGCATCCGGACATTAATGACAAATTGGCCTGGGTCGGTGCGGGGAAAGTACGCACGGCCTAGAAATGGGAGCGTTGCCGCCAGCACGACTACTACTCCGCCTGAAATCACAAAGGCAGTAAATCCGGGACGGCGCATCGCGCGTTTGGCCAACCTCTCGTACCAGTTCAACATTTCCTGATACTTCTCGTTGAACCTTCTGTCGAATCGCGCGAAGAAGGTCGTCCTCGATGCTGTACCGTGTTCACCATCGTCTTTCAAGCGAATGAATTTCGCGCAATAGATGGGCACCACAGTCATGGCAAAAAAGTACGAGGCGAAAATCGACAGCACCACACCAAACGCCAACGGCGTAAAAATGTATTTGCTCACGCCGCTGAAAGACGTGACCGGAAAGAACACAATGGAGGTAGTGAAAGTGGCTGCGAGAACCGCCATCGATACTTCGGTTCCCCCCTTCTCCGCGGCGACTTCAGGCGATTCCCCCATTTCCATATGACGAAAAATATTCTCGAGCACGATCACGCCATTATCGATCAGCCTCGAAAACACCAGTGCAAGACCCCCCAAAATCATCGTGTTGATCGAGCCGCCCATGGAATTGGCGATCAGCAGGCAAACTAGCATGGAAAGAGGGACGGAAAGCAGCACTGCAACTGTGGCACGGGGACTCCCAAGAAAGATCAGGATCATCATGCCAGTCAGCACAAGCCCAATTGCGGCTTCCCTCGTGACATTACTGATAGCCAGCTTCACGAAGACGGATTGGTCGAACACCACTGCCGTCTTCAACGACGCCGGTATGTCGACCAGATGCTTAATCGCTGTTTTCATGCCATCGACGATGGTGATGGTGTTGCTGTCGCCTCCCTGCTTGAAAACCGGCACGTAGACCGAGCGCTGTCCGTCGATGCGCACGATGTTGTATTGCAATGCGCCGGCATCGATCGCCTTGCCGATGTCGCCCACCAGCACGGACGAGTTGCCCACAGACTTGAGCGGCATTTCGTTCATCGCCTTTGCATCGGGAAACTGACTATTGGCGTAAATGTTGAAGTCCTTCGATCCGATGCGTACATCGCCCGCGGGCAGAATCAGGTTGGAGCTGTCCACCGACTGCACGACATCGTTCAAGCTCAGGTTGCGCGCCTCCATCTTGAGCGGGTCCACATAGATTTGAATCTGCCGGTAAGTTCCGCCATAGGGCTGCGGCACGGAGGCGCCCTGAACATTCGAGATCTGATTGCGTACCTGGAACTGCGCCAGATCCTTGAGCCTGGTCTCATTCAATCCCTGCCCCTTCAACGTCACCAGACAAACAGGCTGCGTCGAGGCGTCCATGCCCAGCACGACTGGAGGCAGCGTACCTGGTGGCAATCGTCGCAAATCGGCCATCGCAAGATTGGCGATGTTACTCAGCGCCGCATTGGGATCAGTACCGGGCTTGAAGTAAATCTTGATCAGGCTCACGCCGGTCAGCGACCGCGATTCGCTGTGATCGATGTTGGCGCCGAGAGTGAAAAAGCGTTCGAAGGTGTTGGTGATATCGGCTTCGATCTGTTGCGGAGGCATGCCGTTATAGAACGTCGCTACCACGACGACTGGCATATCGATCTTCGGAAAAAGGTCCACCGGCATGCGAACCAGATTCACTGTGCCAACCAGCGCCACTACTAGACAAAGCATGATGATGAAGAATGGATACCTGAGTGCAAACTTCGGCATTACTTCGCGCCCCCGTTGTTCTCCTCTTGCTCCGCATTCATATCGATCACACCACCTGATTCATGCACAACTTCGGAGGAAGACGTTTGAGTGGGAATCGGGAAGATGTGTTCGCCTTCTATGTACTTGTCTTGTCCGCCCAGAATTACCCTGTCGCCGGGCTCAACGCCGCTCTTGATCTCGGCAAGCTTTGATCCGCGAAGACCGACCGCCACAGTGTGGATGTGAACGTGATTGTCAGTGTCCAGCACATAGACCAAATCCTGATCGCCTTTGAGCACCAGGGCCTCGACCGGAATGGTAATCACACCATCGGCTTGCGCGAGCCGCATTTGAGTATTTGCGTACATGCCAGGGGCGATCGAGAGATCCGAGTTCTCAACATCGACCTCCGTTTCCATGGTCCGGGTTTCAAAGTTCACATCGCGCGTGAAGCGCACAATCTTTCCCGTGAATGAGCGTCCGATCGCGTCGACTCTCACCTGCATCTGATCGCCCACATGCACGAATTGCACATCGGCCTCGGGGATCGGCATGCGCAGACGCAAAAGGCCGCTCTGCGAGAGCCTGACAATGGGAAGTGCCTGTTCATTTGAATTGGTGCCGCTCTGGATCAGTGCTCCGGTATCGGCATAGCGCCAGACGACCACACCGTCCAGCGGCGCGGTCACGTTTGTGTAGTCCTGGAGCGCCTGTACGCGCTCATTGTTGGCGCTTGCCGCTTGAATATGTGACTGCGCTCCAGCTGCGGCAGCCTTGGCGGCATCCACCTGAGACTCCGAAGAGAGGTCTTTGCTCTGCGCGTCGTCCAGTTCCTGTTGCGCAACCAGTCCCGGTTGTGCCTTCGAAGCCTCAAGAAGCCGTTGATAATCGGCGTGGAGCGCTGAATGGGTCGCCTCCGCTCTCTTGATCTCATGCTGCGTCCGCAGAAGCTCGTCCTTAGCCTGCTGCATCTCGAAACCGGTGCCCCTCAACTGAGCGTTCAACTCAGGAACTTCCAGCACCGCGAGCGTCTGGCCTTTATGCACCCTGTCGCCGATATCCACATTGATCTTTGCCATGAATCCGGTCACTTTGGGATGAACGTCAACCACCTGGTAGGGCTGAAACTGTCCGGCGAGGCTCAACGTATGAGCGATGTTCCCTCGCCGCGCAGTTGCAACTTGTGCGGATGAGATCTCATCGGCTTTCGCTCTCGTGCTCTCCCCATCTGAATGACAGGCAACAACACAGACAGAAATTGGAAGCATAATCCCCGCAATGATTGGCAACGAACCTTGCTTTCGCATAACTTGAATGCACCTCTGGTGGTGAATTGGAGATACCGGACTTGCAGAGTCGCTAGACATCTCTCTAAAGGGAGATGACCTCATGGGAGCAACGACCTGCGACAAGCGCTCTTTTGACGGAACGCCTGCCTCAACCCCAAGAGTGGCACAAATTGCTAGGTAAGTGAGGGAGGGGGGCGAACGAAAAACGCTTCTAGGAGTGCTTTCTGCAACTGCAGCGACGGATTCTGGCGGACCTCAAGATGCCCCGAGCCTCGCACGCAAAATACGCAGGCAACCAGCAGAATAAAGAAAGCGGTATTAGATAAGATGCGGAGTACCTTAAGAGACGGCCTGCCTTGCGTGGAAGCCGACGTTTCAGATGTAGCGGACTGTTCGTTACTTGAGAGAAGCTTTGCGTTTGGAATGTGATGAGAAGGCGACTGCGGAGGATCGTAAAGCGAGAGCTTGTATTGCAGACCCCACAAAAACACACAGCACGCTAAGGAAATAAAAAGGAATCCCCGAACGCGACTCAGAGTTCGATTTTGCCTCCAAAGCTCCACAATTCACCCGTTTCCAGGAATGACATGAGCACCCATTATTCCGAAGGCTCCCAGACAGCGCTCAAATGTCCTGTTGTTATTAGTAGCACAGTGGCGTCCCTATGTTGCTCGTTTTTTCTAAAGCTTAATGTGCGAAGCAGAGGTTGGGCATTTACCACTGCACGCCGGGATATAGGCTGGGTAAGCGGGTCGCATGAAACTGGTCGGAGCCGGGCGCGAGGCCTTGCCAAACGACCTTCGAGGCAGTCGGATCAAGTTCTTGCACGATCGCACCGCTATAGGTTGCGCAGAAATCGGCTTCCATGTCTCCGTTAGGCATTTGGTCGACATTGCCTCCGAAGTAGCTGAAGTAACTGGGCGGCGGTGCGTAGTGGGTCACGAAGGTAGCGGTCATGTTGTTCTCGTTGAGTTCGAAGACGGGGGCAGTGGAATAGCAATTGGCGACCAGTTGTGGTCCTGGCCGACAAGTGACCTGGCCAGTGGGAAAGATGCGGTCGTTACCATTGTCCATCAGCCCAACCCGGAATACGCCCGTGGTGTTGGGCGTGAAGTAGGTCATACCGTGCTGCGCATAGAACCAGTCTTGCGGGTCGGTGCCACCGATGAGCTTGAAGTCGCCGCCTTCGCCGAGGCGCCAAAGGATTTTGCCGGAACCCTGGCCGTCGAGATACTCAATCTTGATGATCCAGTTCTGGTGGCGAATGGAGAGTAGCAGGTTGTGGTCGTCGCTCGAATACAGCATGTCGTTCGAGTGCGTCCAGTCAGGGAAGTTCATCGGATGGCGGTTGATGTCGAGGTTGTCGAATGTGTTCCAGGCCCAGACAGGATTGAAGTTTTGGTCCACATCAATCAACGCGTCACCCATGACAGAGGTGGTTCCGGGACGGCCGGGAAGGTTTGTGTAGTCTTTGGTGTATGCCGCAAGCAGGATCCAATGGCCATTCGGCAGGGCAAGAACGCTGTGATGAAAACTGCGCAGTTGATACGGATTGCCGTCGGCGTCGCGCAGATTCGATGCGGCAAGCGATTGATTCAGCGCATCCATGGTGAGGCTGCGGATCGTATTCCCGGCGAGGTCAACTTCGCGCACTTCATTGAGCAAGCCTGGGCTGGCGCTGACGGTGAGCGAAGACAGGTAGGACAGCACCATGAGGAAATGGCCATTGGGGAGCAGCTGGATGCCCTGTAGCAGGTCTGAACTCGTGCCCTGAAAGGTGTACGTCCAGATGACATTGCCGTTGAGGTCGGTGGCAAAAGCCTGCGTGATGTTCTGTGGAATGAGCGTGTTCCACATTTCGATTCCCGGCTGCGGCGTGCCGCCGCTAGGGGTCGAGATTTTGATGGACGCGGTTGCGGGGGGCGCTCCGGCGCTGCAGGTCTGGTCGGCACCGGTGAAGGTCGCTCCATTGTCGAGCGTGACCTGACCTCGCATGTGGTAGGTGCTGTTGCCCTGCATGCCGGCGACATAAATCTGCACCTGACCGCCATTGGGGGACGCCGTCTCGACTTGCCAAGTGTTCAAACCGTAGCTGGTGGACTTGCCAAACTCGACGAACGCTTTTCCTGGTGCAGGCAGATAAATGGAATAGCTCGCGACCTGACTGTTGCCTGTGAAGGGAGGGCAGGTAATCTGGGCTGGTTGGATGATCGCCACCACTGCGGTGGCGTGGTTCTGCTGTGGCGATGAGACTAGTGCAGCAGTGACGGTGATGGTTTCGCTTTGCGCCACGGAAGCGGGAGCAACGAATTTGCCGCTGCCGTCAATAGACCCGGACGGTTTGCTGCCCCCGATTGCGCCGTTTACCAGCCATTCGATCTGGCCGCCACCGCTCGCGGTTGCAGAGAACTGAAATTTCTGGCCCGGGGCCAACGCCACGTATTGTGGCGTGATTGTCACCGTTCCTGCCTGTCCTGAACTTGGCGGCGGCTCGCCCGGTGGTGGGCTTTCTGGAGGCACAATGCCCGACCGGATCCAGAAGCCGCATCCTTCGAGGAGGAGAAACGACAGGGTCAGGAAGATCAATGAAACGAATCGGATTGCGGTCAGCGCACACGGCGCAGACGTTCTGCGGTTACTTCGTCCTCTGTCGAGGCAAAGGGCTTCGATCATAGGGAATTCTCGAGGCAGAGTGGGAAAGCCTTGGAAGGACAGGATGTCCGATCTTTCTACAATTTGGACGTGTTCAGGAGGCGGGGGTTGCCTGATGTTCTTGCCCTTTTCGAACCGATGCGGGGCTAACTTCGCGAGTTCCTGAGTGAGATTGGTCTAGTCAGGTTCATGCTGCGGCGGCATTGGTGCGTCCTCCGGCAGAATATGCTCAATGGTTCCAAAGGCGTGTACCTTATGACGTTCCGGCTCGAATTGGGTCTATACTGTTGGTACTTGCGCCGGGGTTTCTTTCTCCCCCTCAGGCAGAAGGACCGGTTCGGCGAATTGTTAGTCCGGAACTCAATCCCGGTCGCAGGCAGCGCCATGCAGACGGCTGCTCTAAGATTGAGAACCAAGGCGCACAGCGAGTGGCTAAATCGCAGACGGCAATTTGGCCCTCATGCCCTCGGGCTTATTGCACTTGCGATTACGGTGGCATTGTGGGGGTACGGTTACAAGCTGTCCCTCTATCACCGTCACGTTGCCCCCTCCCAACGAGTCCTGGTTGCGAAATTATGGATTGAGCCCCGTGACGCATCCGTGGCGGCAGGTTTCGGGTTCGAGGCAAAATCACATCTCGTCCCCGGCGCACAGGCTCTTTCCGTCGCCTTTCAAAAGCCAGCGAACTACATCTCCGCTCTCATTTGTATTCCTTCCTCAACTACCCGCGGCCTTGCGTATTTCGATTTCCTGATCCCATCCCGTTCTCCCCCTCCACATAGCTTCAGCCGGGCATAGTCGGCACTGCGGTTCTACGTCTGAGTTGGCACTGTTGTCGCTGCTCCGCCTCGAACTGCATCTCGAAGCCTATTCACCGTGGAGGAACACATCATGCATCCCTTTTGGTTACTGCCGGCCATGGCGCCGGCTGTTCTGACCTACTACGTAGGGCGGATTAAACGGACAGGAGCACAGAAGCACCGCGAAAGTACACCATTCGTTTTCAAGTCGTCCGACCAGCTGTTAAACGCACCCGTATCTATTGAGAGACAAACAAGGCTGATGAGATGGATCTCAATCGGCGAGTTCATGAAGGTTCTCACAAAGTGTTCGGATCTGATTGTGTTCGATCTTAGAGCCAACGTTCACCGGATCCCATCTACAGATCCCAACCCGTCTGTCCTTGATGTCAAGCCGAACGAATTGGCTAGCGTATTCGAGTGGCTTCCCGCGAACAAAAGCGCAGCGTTCTGCGGCTCGTCCGACCTTTGCATTTTCCTAATTGAGAAGTGCCCTTCCATTGATCGTTTAGCGCGCCTCTATCTTCTGGAAGGCGATCTCGGTTTCGCGGAGGTTGCATGAACGGCCTAGGCAGGAACCTTGACGACAGCGCCATTAAAAGCACGGCCCGGAGAGATCTTCGGGTACAAAGATTGATTCATGTACTTTCAGTGGGCCCGATGGATCTGGGCGCTATGGTCCACGATGCACTTCTCGAAGTTCCAAATTTCCACCTCTCCATCGCGAGCGATTACCGAGGACTGCGGATGATTCCAAAGCAGGACTCAATTGACCTGATAATCCTTCACAACGTGTTCTTTTTATCCGAAGTCGAGGACTCCAGTCGCTTTGTTCGCCGGAGGTGGCCTCATGCCCGGATTCTATTCGTACATTGGAAAACTGAGCTTCTTGATGACGCTTTATACGATGAGCGCGTTGATCCCAATGTGACTTCTGAAAATCTATCCTCGACAATTCAGCGGCTAACAGGAAGGTGGCATGAACGGGGGGCTGGAGATGTTGAATTCTAATGCGAATTCAGACAAGGGAATTGAAATTGCAGAACTAAAAAGCGCAGGACCGGGACTTTCCTTTCCCCGCGAAGAAGAGATCAGCATTCCTGCAATGGAGGATTTTCGCGAGATCGCGTCGATAGCTCGGGTGATCACCCAGCCTGAGATAGCTCCCTCGGCTGATGAGTCGCTGACCAAAATCGGGGAGGAAAGCGAATCTGGATCTGCGGTAATGGACGACAAGCTCAGTACGTTGATAGAAGCGGCGGTACAACGTCGCGCGCAACTGTTGTGGCTTGCAGAACGCATCACAAACAATCGAGAAGAGGCCGAAGATGTTGTGCAGGAGGCCCTTTTGAATGCGTTCAAAAACCTACCTCAATTCCGCGGCGAATCGAAGATGAGCACATGGCTTGGTGCGATTGTTCGGAATACCGGGATCGAGTGGATGCGAAAGAAAAGGGGGCGAATAAACTTGCCACTTGAATTCGACCGCGATGGTGAGGAAGTCTCCCTCCTGGACGAATTTCCGGACAAGCAGAGAAATCCCGAGCAGCTTTACGAGCGCTGGGAGATGGATAGCATCCTTCTTTCCGCGATTGACGAGCTTAATTCTCTTTGTAGGCACCCGATACAAATATGCGCCCTAGAGGAACGCTCGCACATCGACGCAGCGAATGCGCTCGGCGTGAGTGTCTGCACCATCAAGTCTAGAATTCATCGAGGGAAAAGATTGCTGAAGCGTGCTATACAGCTTCGAGGTGACGAACAGGCAAATCGTCGTGTTCGCTGGACCCGACGGTGCACTGATGCGAACATGAAAGGGGCTGTTAAGAGTGTCCGAAGCAAGTGATCAGCCCGAAGTGTGCGTCAGAACAGTCGTGTATGCGACAGACTTCTCTCGGTGCTCGGAGGACGCCGGACCCTACGCCAGACTCCTGGCGCTCCACTTCCGGGCAACGCTGATTGTTGCGCATGCTTTCATTCTCACCCAAGCGGCAATGGAGCTCGAAGCGGACCGAAGGGTGGAAAGTCAGCAGAAGAAGGACCTGATGCAGCTTCTTGCACGAAGGTCCGCCTCCTTGGGTTCCGATTCGCTCCACGCTGGGCCAGCGCTTTTAGAAGGAGACCCGCACCATGCCGTCTCGGAATTCGCCGAGAGGCATGCTCCGTCACTGATTGTTCTCGGAACGCACGGCGGCGGCCGCGTGGAGAGAGGTGTCATTGGATCAGTCGCCGAGTCAATCCTGCGCTCCACCCGCTGGCCTTGCCTTACGGTTGGTCCGATGGCGCCGTCCCTCAATCTGTCATTGGAAGAGCTGCCGTTTAAGCGAATCCTGTGTGCTACCGATTTCACACCTGCGGCCGTTCGTGCAATCGGCTTTGCGCTTTCCCTTGCGGACACCTGCGAGAGCGAGATCGAAGTACTCAACGTGATTCCTGAAAGAACTATTGAACATCCGGACCGGCTGACTGATCTCAAGAGCCATTTTTATGACGCCCTCGATCAGTCTTTGCCGAAGCGCGCGCGAGAATTCTCGCAACCGCGAACCTTCGTTGAGGTTGGAAATGCACACGATCGAATTCTTGAACATGTCAAGGACCGGTCCATCGATCTGCTCGTCCTGGGCATCCGTAAGACCTCTCACCTTGGTTTGGAGATGCGGACTTCCGGAGCCTTTCGGGTCATTGTGGATGCTCGATGTCCGGTCCTGACGGTCACGGGATAGCGAACTTGACTCAGTGTTCTCAGGATGCAACTATTCTCCTCGTCCAACTGTCTAGAAAGTGTGCAGTCAGCCTGCCGGAGAGATCCGATGCGTCACTTCGCCTATGCAGTATCTTCTGTCGTGCTTTTCAGTTTTTTTCTGAGTGGTTGCTCCCATTCCGCAACCGAAGTCGGCGGTTCAGGCGTGGGCAGCGGTGGGTCAGGCGGCACTGGAACGGGCGGCTCTGGAGGAGTTGGCACCTCCGGGGGGACAGGCACTGGACCAGGTTCGGGCGGCACCGGCCCAGGCTCAGGGGGCACCGGCGGGTCAGGGGGCACTGGTGGTTCGGGCGGCTCTGGGGGCTCGGGCGGGTCCGGAGCCGTGGTGACGGGCAATGGTTCTCAGGAGTTTGCTTCCCTTGATTCTGACGCCTCCGGATCTTTTGCGTCGTTTCGACCTGCCCAGGGGTTGGTAAACGGAGGTCAATCGCGTGCCGTCGTTGGTGCAAAGGTTTATGTCATGCAGGTCGACTCTACGGTGCATGGGAATGCCTCGGTCTCCCTGCTCACCTCATCCACCGGCAATCCACCCGATTCCATTGGTTACTACGCACGCACAGGCGAATACGGTGGATTCTCCATCACCGGCGACTACACCTGTAGTGTCGGCCACGAGGTCTATCTCTATGCGAAGGGTGGCAACAGCGGTGACGATGGCTCCAATGATGCTATTGGCCTAATGGCGTCCCTTGGCACCTGCCCGAAGACCGGGACGTTCTCCACGACTGTGCCCTTCGTAGTCGTCAACGCCGTCACGACGGTCGCTACAGCTTATGCGATGGCCGGCATTGCTACAGACGCGACCCACGTTTCCAGTCCCGAATCGCCTGCTGCTTTGGCCAGCGTTGTCGAGCCTTCCGAACTAGTCAGCGTGTCCACAGGATTCGCGAACGCCACCGTGCCGGCAAGGCCGGATAATAAGGTACCGCGTACGAAGATTCACACCCTCGCGAACATCCTGTCCTCGTGCATAAACTCCAGCTCATCGACTTCCGTGAGCTGTACCACTCTCTTCGCCAACGCACGAAGCAATGGCGACACCGGAGAGATCCCCGGCGACACGGCCACGGCCGCAATTAACATAGCTCGTCACCCTCGCACCAATGTCGCAGCGCTTTATCGCCTCCAGCCAAGCATTTCCCGCCCGTTCCTCCCCTCACTTGAATCTGCACCGGCCGACTTCACACTTTCGGTTGCCCCCGAAGACTCGGCCACTGCTGTCGCCTCTCTCTCATTGCATCCTTAGGGCATACCGAAGCCCGCGCGATTTGCCTGCAAAGCAGGGCTCTGCGCGCCCGCGCGGCTCCGACTTGAGTATTGGATTAGGAATTGACTTGCTTCCGAAGGGAGGCTCGTTTGAGCGAGTGACGGGAGAATGATCCGCAGAGAGGCATCTCCCGGTCCAATCGACGCCGAACGCTGATATTGATCTGTTTCTCGTTATAGGCTACGCGCGTTTTTGACTTCGTATTCGGAAGGGACGGCAAACCAGGAACGATCGGGCTCCCCACGAACCAGATCCGTGACGCTCAGAGCAACATGTCCCATTTGAGGACTATCCCGAATCACCAGGAGATCCATTTGGAGATCGGGAGAGTACCAGACATCCGTGTGGCCCACAGCCAAGCGGCTACTACCATTCGAGCCAGCGATATTCGTTCTTGTCTCCCGAGTTCCCACTACTGACAACCCGACCATCGTTTGCTGGCCGAGACTCGTACGAGTCAAATTGCCATTGCTCGCCGGCAGCGCGCCGCCTTCATCGTCGACCAACGCTATGCGCGGATTGTAGGCGCCCGTCGCGCAATTCATCGATGCCTGCATACAGACTGTGCGTGTGCCTGCAATTGGGTCGCTGATGGTGAAGCTGCGCAACAGAGGTTCTGTATTCGAATTTGCAGGAACAAACTCGCGCGTCTCGCGATGCACCCGCCCTTGAGAATCGCGAGCCACCAAGGTGTAGTACGTTCGTGAGACCGTACCGCCGCCGACGAGCGGTTCATCCCACGTTACGACTACCTTCGCCTTAAAAGGGGCGTTGGGAATGGCAGGAATATCGATGCCTTCTATGCGCGTGCGTACGGCGCCGGTCGCATCCGCCGATTGAGACATCGCGGGGAAACTCGTAAGTGCTATGCAAAGGGGAAGGCCGAGCAGAAAGGAAGCACGCATGGGAACGCTCCGTCGAACGGTCGTTAGTATGGCACATCTCAAATACGACCGACAACGGCTACGCGCATCTTTTTGGGAACCTTTTCAAGCTGGATATGATTCGGCTTAAACATTTTCCGAAGGACATGAACAACTTTCCAAATCTGGATCACTCTGATTCTCTAGGGGGTACTTTGACTGGATGGATTTTGACCGCGCTGGAGCCTTTCTTGTCGTTTGCGCGATTCTCATGTTCGGCACGTGCCGTGAGGCACATGCGCAGAATGAGAATTCCATCTTGGGCGCGCGGCGTTTCTTGCAATTCTGCGCAGGCTGTCATGGCGCCGATGGCAGAGGCGGCGACAAAGCTGCATCGCTTGCGACATCTGAGAGCGTCAGGACTCACACCGATCAGGACCTCTTTCGGATTGTCCACGACGGAACAACGGATGGAATGCCGCCGTTTGCACAGATCGGTGAGACGAACATCATGGCCGTTGTGCACTTCCTGCGCATGCTCGAAAGCCAATCCGCATCAACCAACGAGACCACAGATATAGGAGTCATGGGCGACATCAACTCTGGCCGCGCTTTGTATTTTGGAAAGGCGCAGTGCTCTACGTGCCACATGATGCAAGGCAGGGGCGGATTCATCGCGTCCGATTTGACTGCTTATGGCCGGCACCACAATGCCAGCGCCATCCTCAAAGCCATCACCACACCGGATTCGCTGCTCGTGGCATCTTCACGAGTGGTCACAGTGACGACTCTCCGTGGAAGAACGTTGACTGGAGTGCTGCGCAATGAAGATAACTTCAGCATGGACCTGCAGACAGAAGACGGCCGCTATCATTTGCTGGCACGGAGCGATCTCACCGATGTACATTACACCGATCACTCGCTGATGCCGCGCGACTACGGCGCGCTGCTCTCGTCGAGTGAGCTCGATGACATTGCGGCATTCCTCGTTCTCGAAAGCAGAAGTCCCTCAAAGAGTGCGGGACAAGATGAATGAACTGCCCAGTCGCTTCGGGCGCTCATTACTGCGAGGGTATGAGCAAGCCATGAGAGTGCGAGTTGGTCGTCGTAACTTCAGTTTGATCTTCGTGGGGTCTCTTTTGCTTTTCACGCAAAAAAACCAAGGGTACGGACAAACGGAGAAGGTCGCGCAACACGCCCCAGACAGTCATAGTGTGCAAAATGCCGACGACAGCATAGGCTTGATCAACGTAATGCCCAGCGACTTGCTGCAGAAGCAAGTGACCGACAACTGGGTCTCTTACAACGGCGATTATTCCGGCGCGCGCTACAGCGCCATGACTCAGATCACTCCGGGAAATGCAGGCCGGCTCGCTGCGCAGTGGGTGTTCCACGCCCGGACAGTCAGCCCGCTAGAAGTGACCCCCGTAGTCGTTGCCGGCATCATGTTCGTGACCAGCGCCAACGACGCCTACGCGCTGGATGCAAAGACAGGCAAGCCGCTCTGGCATCATGCCCGCGCTGTGACGTCGGGGCTGATCGACGACGCAGGCCAGCATCACAATCGCGGTGTGGCCATTCTGGGCACACGTGTCTATATGGAGACAGACAACGCGCACCTCCTTTGTCTCGATGCGCGCTCAGGCAGTCTCATCTGGGACGTACCGTACGCTACAGGCAACAAGAACTACGGTGCCACCAGCGCGCCTCTCATCGTGAAAGATAAGGTACTGGTGGGCACAGCAGGAGGCGACGATGGTGTGCGCGGCTTCCTCGCGGCGTTCGATGCGAATACGGGCGAAGAGAAGTGGAGGTTCTGGACA
>Ga0182024_10006992_pt1 | contig 24534 bp, 37 predicted proteins | sample P32metaG_FD_120480 | JGI IMG/M metagenome (GOLD analysis project Ga0182024, IMG submission 120480) | Permafrost microbial communities from Stordalen Mire, Sweden - P3-2 metaG (Illumina Assembly) | ecosystem: Environmental > Terrestrial > Soil > Wetlands > Permafrost | place: Sweden: Stordalen...
CGGGCAGGCACGGCCGATGCGGCGTCGAGTGCGCCATCGGAGATGATCAGGACCCCGAAATGACAGAAGCCGCCGTCAAGACCGACACCCAGGCCCCGAATTTCGCCGAGACATTCCTGAGCTTCCTGATGGGTGGCGCGTCGAAGCCTGCCGCCGCCGCCGCTACAGGCGACACGGCGGCGGTAAGCAAAGCCGACTTCGATAAGCTGACCGGCGACGTGGCGAGACTCACCGAAGCGATGACGAAGATCGCCAAGCGCATCACCGGCGACGCCGAGAAAGACGAGTGGGGCGAAGATCCCGACGACAAGAGCGACGAGGCCGAAGGCCGCCGCAAGAAGGCCAAGGCGAAGAAAGACGACGACGGCGCGAAGACCGGGGACGTCGGCGTGCAGCTCGCGACGCTCCTGAGCCGCGCCGAAATCCTCGCGCCGGGTACGAAATTCCAGACGTTCGACGCCGCCGCCGCGACGGGAGCTGCCGTCGCGGACCACATCTGCGCCTGTCAGCGCCAGGTTCTCACGTCGGCATGGGCGCAGCCGAAGACGCGCGAGTCGGTCAAGCCGTTCGTCACCAGCGACGCGCCCGACTTCGCCAATCTGGATCCGAGGGCGATCGAGATCGCTTTCATGGGCGCGAGCGAGGTCGTGCGGCAACTCAACAACGCCGCTGTAGCGCTCGCCAGCGCCGGCGCCCCGCGCCAGGCGACAGGCGATGACGGCCGATATCGCGCCGGCTCGACGGCGGCGATGGCCGAAGACTTCAACCGCGCCGCCGCCGAGGGATGGGCAGCGCGCGGCGGTCTGACGAAAAACTGAGCGAGCACCCACAAGGGAAACGATCGACAATGAACGCTTTCGGTAAGATCGGCCTTCTGATGGGCGCGGCGCGCGCTGCGCTGTCGCGTGGCTCGATCACGCGCGGCTGGATGACGAGCGATATCTCTTTCACCTACCGCATGCCCGCCGGCATCCCCGGTGCCGTCTCGCGTATCGAAGCCTTCATCGGCGATTCGGTGGTGATCGACGCGACGGCCGCGCTGACGGCGCCGATTCGCTACGGCTTCCCGATCAAGACGTCGGCGGCCGGCTTTATGCAGGCGCTCGTGAGCGGCGATCTGCCGAACCTGATCACCGGCTTCGCGGTGCGCGCCTACCCCGCCGGCGGCCCGGTCAACGACGCGCTCGGCACGTCGACGGCTCTGACGAGCGGCCTGATCACGCGGATGCGCAAGGGCTTCATGACCACGACGCTGAGCCTGGGCACGGCGGCGAAGGATGCGCCGGTCTTCTATCGCACGACGGCGAACGGCGCCGGCAAGGCGGTAGGGCAGATCGAGGCCGCCGCCGAGTGGGGCACGACTGTCGCGGCGGCAGGCGCCGGCGGCGGCGGCTCGAACACCGGCAACGGCACGCTGACGGCCGTCGTCATGGGCCCGAAGGCGAACGTCGGCGCCTATACGCTCAAATTCCTGACGGCGACGACGTTCACTCTCGTCGATCCCAACGGCGTCGAGCTGGCGAACGGCGCGGCGCTCGGCGCCTACAGCGACGCGCAGATCGCCTTCACCACGACGGCGGGAGGCACCGCGTTCGTCGCCGGCGACGGCTTCACTGTCACGACGGTCGAAAACGCCGGAGCGATCCCAGGCGCGGTCTTCACCGGCCCGGCCGATGCTGTCGGCAACGTCGAGATTTCCTACAACAACTAGAGCCGCGTCACGGAGTTCTGATCCAATGCTGAAACTGCCGAGCCGCAAGCTCCTGATCGGCGCGATGGCTGGGGTGATGAGCCTACAGGCCGCCGCCGCATCGGCGTTCGCGCACGCCTACGAGCGAGGCAAGGCGCGTGGTCGCTTCACGCCCGACTGCTTTACGACCGACGAGATGTTCACGATCGACAGCGCGATCGCGCAGGCATATCCCGGCTGCGGGGTCACCGGCGACTCGTCCGGTGTCTTCCTCGTCAGCGAGCTGGAGCGTCTCGACCGCACGCTCAACGCGCCGCTCTACAGTACGACATGGTCGCGCGATATCATCCTGCGCACAGACGTTTCGCTCGGCGATGAGATCGCGTCTTGGACGCTGACCAACTATGCGTCGCCCGGCCTGGGCGGCGGCCTCTATCCGAGCGGCGTCAACTGGGCGGCGAGCAACGCCAACGCCAACCCGGGCCCCGCCGTCGACATCGGTCGCTATCCGCAGCCTCTCTATCCGTGGGTGAGCGAGCTGAGCTGGACTGTCTTCGATCTCGCGAAGTCGATGATCCTCGGCATCCCGATCGACGTCGAGAAGTACGAAGCCATGAACACGAAGTGGGACATGGACGTCGATCAGGTGGTTTACACCGGCGAGGCGGCTTTCGGGCAGTACGGCTTCATGAATTCCCCGTCGATCACGGCGACGGCTGTCGCCAACGGCGGCTCGGGAACGGCCTGGACGACGAAGACGCCGCAACAGATCCTCGCCGATCTGAACACGGCGCTGAACACGACCTGGGCGGCGAGCGGCTACAAGGTCATGCCGAGCGAGGTTCGCCTGCCTCCGGCCAATTTCACTTACATCAACGGCACGGTCATGAGTGTCGCCGGCACCACCGGCGGGTCGTCGATCCTGCGCTTCCTGCGAGAGAACAACGCCAGCGAGGCGATCAGCGGCAAGCCGCTGAACATCCAGCCGCTGAAGTGGGCGATCGGCGCCGGCGCCGGCGCGACGAACCGGATGGTGGTGTACGAGAGGGACGCGAAGTTCATCCGCTATCCGATGGTGCCGCGCCAGCGCACGCCGCTGGAGCTGCGCTCGATCTTCCAGGCGGTCACCTATTACGCGAAGCTCGGCTTCGTCGAATGGCGCTACCCCGAGACCGCGTCTTATTGGGACGGCATCTGAGTTAAACCAGAGAGCGCCCCGGCGTCTGACGTCGGCGCCGGGGCCACGCATCGCTGGTCATTTAGGAGAACGGAACATGCGCGCAGCGCTGCGCTTCGGTATCTGCCGCGACGACGGCTCGCACGTCACCTATGAGAAAAATCAGGTGATCGAGCCGCGGGACGAAGACCATTGGTTCACGAAGGCGGTCCACGAAGATCACCGCGAGCCCGGCGAGCCAATCCCAGCCGCGCCGACGCACACCGGCGCCGATGGCGCGGGGAGGGTAAGCAGCGCCGAGCTGATGCAGGACGAGGCGAGAGCGCGCGGCTTCTCCGGCGCCGTGAGGCCAGAGCCGCAGGCCGGCGCGATAGAGCCGGCCAAGGGAGCGTCAGACGCATCGAAGGCCGGCGCAGCCGCGGCCGCCGCTGGCCGCGCCGCCGCCCAGGCTCGACGCCCCGCCTAGCGAAGCACGCTCGCGCGGGTGTAGGGTCCGCCAATGGACCTTCCGACCTGGCGCTCGACATTTCCCGAATTCGGCGACGTCAGCGCCTACCCTTCGGCGCAGGTGAGCTTCTATCTCGGCATCGCGACGATCCGCCTGAACGCCGCCCTTTGGGGCGAGCTGTTCGATTACGGGATGGGCCTCTACACGGCTCACTGCATGGCGCTCGCGCGCCGTCGCGGCGTCTCGGCGGCTCGGGGGCTCATCCCTGGCGTCGCGACCGGGCTGGTGACGGCTAAGAGCGTCGCCGACGTCAGCCAGAGCTTCGATGTCGAGGTCGGTACGATCGAGGGCGCCGGCAACTACAATCTGACCGACTATGGAACGGAGTTCTATGAGCTGATGCAGATCGTCGGCATGGGCGCGATCCAGCTCGGCGGCTGCGCTGCGCTGCCCGGGCCGCTCATCGGCGGCTATCTTGGGCTGGTCGGCTATCTCTGAATGGCCGTCACGATCGTCAAAGACCGGCTGAAAGAGGTTCAGGCGACGATCAAGGCGCTGGCGGCCAAGCGCGTGCTCGTCGGCATCCCCGGCGACATGGATACGCGAAAGCGCGAGCCTGGAGAGAAGGGCGAGCCGATCGGCAACGCGGCGCTCGGCTATATCCAGGACCGCGGTTCGCCGGCGGCCAATATTCCGGCTAGGCCGTTCCTGATGCCCGGCGTACAGTCGGTGCGCGCGGAGATCGCCGGCCGCTTCGAAGGCGCGGCGCGAGGCGCACTTGCGGGCAAAAGCGCGAATATCGAACAGACGCTCAACGCCGTCGGACTGATCGCATCGAGCGCGGTCAAGAAGGTCTTCGATGCCCAAGGGCCCGGCTGGGAGCCGCTGAAGCCCGGCACTCTGGCCGGCCGGAAGCGTCGCGGTCGCACCGGGACGAAGATTTTGCTCGATACGGGGCAGTTGAGGAATTCGATTACCTACGTCGCGCGCGACGCCTCTGACGCCAAGGCGTCGCCGTGACGATCGACGTCAGCGATAACCTGATCGATCCAGACTTCGCGATTCCGATGCTCGTTCAGCGGCGGATCGAAGTCGTCGGCAACGACGGGCTCGCCGTGATCACGCCGACCGTGGTGCGCCCCTGGCCGTTCGGCGTCGTCGTGCCGAAGGACTCGGCGATCGGCGGCAACGAGCTGACGCGATCGCCAGAAGCCGACTATCGCGGCGCGGCGCTCGTCGTACGATCGACGTTCGCCTTTCGCAGCGCCGCCGAGACGATCAACGGCGTCAGCTACAAGCCCGACGTGCTATGGTTTCGAAACGATCCTTACCTCTGCACGCTGGTGAACAATTATCTCGATTGGGGCGCGGGGTGGATCGAGGCCGAATTCATCAGCATGGATTCGATCGACGCGCCCCCCGACGAGAGACCCGACTATGGCATCTGACGCGCGCCTAGAGAGCCGCCTGAGCCCATCGAGCGCCTGGAACGATAGAGCGCCTAGCCTGGCGCGCCGTCTGGCGATCGGAGCCCGATCACGATTGGCGCGCTCACCTGGACGTCGCGCCACATGACCGGCAACGACAGCTCTACCGGCGGCTACCTCGCCCCATCGCCGCCACCGATCACCGATGACGTGTCGCTCGAGGTCTTCTTGCAGGCGATCGTCGTCGCGATCACGAGCCTGCCGGGAAACATGGTGCGACCGCGTTGGCAGCCCGAGCCGCCGAACCTCCCGGACTACGGGACCGACTGGTGCGCGATCGGCATCACCAACTCGACGCCCGATACCTTCGCCTACGAGGACGACACCAACGTCGGCGCCGAGCAGGGCGGCGCCGAGTTTCAGCGTAACGAGGTCTTCGATCTCGATTGTTCGTTCTATGGCCCCAACGACGACGGCTTCGCCGACACGCTGCGCGATGGCCTGGCGGTGGCGCAGAACCGCGAAGTGCTGTTCCTGAACGCGATGGGACTCGTCGGCGTCGGCGAGCGCGTGCGAGGCTCTGAGCTCATCAAGGGAAGGTGGTTGCGGCGCGCCGACCTTACAGTTACCTTCCGCCGTCAAATTCGACGCACCTATCAGGTGTTGAGCTTCCTATCGTCGGCAGGCGCCGTCTCTGACGGGACGCACAGCTCGCCGTTCGAAGCAGCGGCGGAGTAGAAATGGGCGCTGGTCTCTCTGTCTCTGACGTCATCAGCGTCACCGTCAATCTCTCGCCGCCGGGCGCTCAGTTCGCCAACCTCGACACCGCCGTCATCATCGGCGACTCGCCCATTATCGACACCGGCAGCCGGCTGCGCACCTATGCGACGCTTGCCGAAGTCGCCGCCGACTTCGGCACGAGCGCGCCAGAGTACGCCGGCGCGGCGCTTTTTTTCGCTCAAAACCCCACGCCGCAACAGCTCTATATCGGCCGATGGGCGGCGGAGCCGACGAACGGCCTGCTCATCGGCGGCACGCTCTCGGCGCCTGCGCAGATCATCGGTGACTGGACGTCGATTACCGCCGGCGCGTTCAAGATCCAGGTCGACGCAGCCGCATCGCCCGTCGAGGTGGGGCCGATCAATTTCTCCGGCGCGACGACATTCCCAGGCATCGCCGCGCTCGTCTCGACGGCGCTGACGACGGCCTCCGTAGGCGCGACGTGCACATACGACGCGCTGCGTACACGCTTCATCTTCACGTCGGCGACGACGGGGGCCGCGTCGAAGGTAAAGGCGCTGACGACTCCCAGCAGCGGGACGGATATTTCGTCGTACATCGGCGGCTCTGTCGCCGGCGGCGGCGATGAAGTCGACGGGCTCGCCGGCGAGTCGGCGCTCGCGGCCGTCGAGGCGATCGACGCGCTGCCGACGTCTGTCTATGGGATGACGTTCGCGACGACTTCGGCGCTCGCCAACTCGGATCACGAGGCGATCGCGGCCTATATCCAGGCCAATTCGAAGCCTCACATCTACGGGATTTCGACGGCCGATCCAGCCGCGACCAACCCTGGGCTCTCCACCGATATCGGCTCGATCCTCATGGGGCTCGGCTACACCCGCACCTTCCTGCAGTACTCCAGTCTCACGTCATGGGCCGCGTGCTCGATCTTCGGCCGCACGGTCACGGTCAACTTCCAGGGCTCGAACACGACGATCACGCTGGCGTTCCAGACCGAGCCGGGCATTGTCGCCGAGACGCTGACAGAGACGCAGGCGGCGGCGCTCAACGCCAAGCGCTACAATTACTTCGCCAACTTCAACAACGGCACCGCGATCCTGATGAATGGCTGGTGCGCCGGGCCGGCCTATATCGACGAAATCTTCGGCCTCGACTGGCTGGCGAACGAAGTGCAGGTCGATCTCTTCAACTTCCTGGCGACGGTCGGCACGAAAGTGCCTCAGACGGACGCGGGCAACAATGCTCTCGCTTGCGAGGCCGAGGGCGCGCTCGAACAAGGCGTCGACAACGGTCTGATAGCGCCGGGGTATTGGAACAGCGGCGGCTTCGGTGCGCTCAACCCTGGCGATTTCATGCCCAAGGGCTGGTACGTCTATCCGAATCCGATGGCGACGCAGGCCGCCGCCGTACGCGCCACGCGCGCCGCGCCGCCGCTTCAGATCGCCGTCAAGCTCGCCGGCGCGATCCAGAGTGCCGACGCGCTGATCAACGTGAATAGGTAGGCCGATGGGCACTTACAGCTTCCTTGACGTTCAGGCGACGCTCAGCGGCCCCGGCGGCTCGATCAATCTCGGCAACGGCGCGGCGGCGGCCGACGAAGGGATCACCGTCGAATTCGACGAAGACCGGGACACGATGACGACTGGCGCCGACGGTACGCCGATGCACTCGCTGCACGCCAGCAAGGCCGGCAAGATGACGGTGCGGCTGTTGAAGACGTCGCCGGTCAACGCGCAGCTCTCGCAGATGGCGGCGGTTCAGTTTTCGAGCGCCGCCCTGCACGGTGCCAACACCTTGACGGTCAACGACACGTCGCGCGGCGATAACGTGAGCGGGCGGCAGGTCGCGTTCGCCAAACATTCGCCGGTGACGTACGCCAAGGACGCCGGCATGAACGAATGGCCGTTCAACATCGGCGTGCTGGACATCACGCTCGGCGCCGGGATTCAGATCGCCACCGCATGATCGACGTCGAGATCAACGGCTCGGCCTATCAGGTGGGCAGGCTCGACGTCTTCGCTCAGTTTCACGTCGCTCGGCTGATGGGCCCACGCATCGGCGCGCTTAGCATGATCGATCTGCCGCCCGAGGCCGCCGGCGCTCGTGTCGGCTCGGTACTGACGGCCGTCATGGGCTCGATGAGCCGTGAAGACAGCGATTTCGTCGTTAACGCCTGCCTCGCCGTCGTCAAGAAGCGCCAGGGCCAGGCGCTCTCCCCCATCACCGCACCGAACGGGGCGATAATGTTTCAGGATATGGATCTCGACGAGTTGATGCAGATCGTCGCGAAGGTGCTCGAGGTCGCGAAACTCCCCGATTTTTTTCGCGCCGACTCCCCAAACTCGGGCGACGCGCCGAAATAGGCGTCGATCTCGTCGGCCTGCCTAGCGGCGAAGACTGGCTGTTGCGGCCCGTCATGCGCGGCAAGCTGATGTTCGAAAGCCTGAAAAACGGCACCCTCGATCTTGTGGACGTCGCGCTTTTGAACGACGCTCTCGACTGCTCAGACGAGAACGATCGCCGCGTCGCGGCCGAGCTGGAGGCGCAGAAGCGCAATGGCTGACGACACCGCGGTCATCAAAGAATTCCTCGTTTCGCTCGGCTTCGCGATCAAAGAGGGCGACTGGAAGAAATTCACCGACGCCGTAAATCGCGCGAACAAGCCCGTCGCCGACGCCGACAAGCGCTTCGCCTCTCTGACGAAGACGATCGAGGGCCTGAAGAATTTCGTCGGCGCCGCCGCAACGCTAGGGGGGCTCGATCGCTTCGTCGTCGCCGTCGACAAGGTCGCGACGAACCTCGACAACCTCTACTGGCAGTCGATCAGGACATCGACGAGCGCGCAGAATCTAAAGGCCCTCGGCTATTCGATGGGCCAGACCGGCTCGTCGGCGCAGGCGGCGGCGCAGGCGATCGAGGCGTTCACCTATGCGCAGAAGGCGAACCCCGGCCTTACGGGCCTACTCGCCGGCTTTGGGATACAGACCCATACGGTGAGCGGCGCGCTGCGCGATCAGAGCGCCGTCATGCTCGACTTTTTCGCCAAGCTGAAGTCGATGCCCGAGTACCTGGCGATCCGCTACGCCGCGCTTTTCGGCATCGGCGATATCAAGACGATCGAGTCGCTGATGCGAAATCAGAAGCGATTCGGCGATCAACATAAGGCGTTCGCGCGCTCGATCGGCCTCGACATGGAAACGGCGACGCGCCAGGCGAACGACTTCAAGACAGCCGAGGGCGAGCTGTTCGGTGATCTCGATCTGCTCGTGCTCAAGGGGGGCGCCAGCCTCATCGCGTGGCTGGAGGACGTCGGCAACGCGAACGGCGGTCAGCTCGGCCAGCTCGCGTCGGATATGCAGGCGCTCAGCGCCGCGTTCAGATCGCTCGGCGACGCCTTCGGCCTCGAAGGCAAGACCATCAGCGGCGCGATCGCCGCGGGCTTTCGCGGCGCGCTCGCCTTTCTCGACGAGTTGCTGAAGCAGATCACCCACACGGCGCTTGCGCTTTCGGCGCTGCGCAAGGGCGATTGGGCCGGCGCCGCCAAAGAGGCCGGGCTTGCTGTCTCGACGAGTCCGCTAGGCACGCTCGCCAAGTATGCGACGGGGCGCCTTCCTGGGCAGACGGGGTTCGTCGGCGCGCAACCGCTGCCCACGGCGCGCCCGGGGCCGGCGGGAACGGTCGCGGGGCCGAGCGCTCCCGCCGCGCATGGTCTGACAGATCCTCTAGGCACCGTCAGCCAGCGCGGCTCGGCGATCCTGCGCCTCTTGACGGGCTATGGAGTCAGCCTGGAGCGTGCGCGAGGTATCGTCGCCGGCATGTTCGCTGAGAACAACACGCTCGACCCAAATCGCCGCAACTCGATCAGCGCCGGCAAGTCGCACGCCTATGGCCTGGGCCAGTGGCTCGGCGCGGGACAACGCGAATTCGCCAGCGTCTTCGGCCACGATATCCACAAGTCGAACCTCGGCGAGCAGATCGCCTTCATGATGTACCAGTGGCAGAAGGGCAGCGAGCGTCCCGCCGGCGGGATGATCTTGGGCGCGGCGAGCGCCGGCGACGCGATGACGGCGTATCTCGCCAACTACATGCGGCCGGGGACAGGGCTCGGCGGCGATCTCGATCGAGGTGGTCGCGCGCTCACCTCGCAGCCGATCTTGATCAGCCAGAAGACCGAGATCCACATTCACGGCGTTAGCGACGCGAAAGCCGCCGGCGCGTACGTCGCCGACCAACAGACGGCCGTGAACGCGCGCCTGGCGCGAAACTTCAAATCGGCCGTGCAATGATCGAGACGATCACGATCTCAGCTCAGCGCTCGATCGGCTCGATCGTCATGGACGTCACGGTGCGCGAAAGTGGCGTCGACGAGCTGACGATCACTCAGCACCCCGTCGAGCAGGGTGCGCAGATCACCGACCACGCCTACAAGAATCCGGCGCAGCTCTCGATCGAGTGCGCCGCGTCGAATTCGAGCGGCGCTGCCGGCGGCGACCCGACTTATGTCCAGGACAAGTACAACGCCCTGCTCGCGCTTCAGCTCAGCCGACAGCCTTTCACGATCGTCACCGGCAAGCGCACTTATCAGAACATGCTCTTTCGCACGTTGGCGATCACGACTGAGGAGACGAGCGAAAACGCGCTGATAGTCTCGGCGAGTTTCCAAGAGATCATTATCGTGTCGACGTCCTCGACGAGCCTACCGGCGACGGCGAATCAGGCGACACCGGCGGCGACGCAGGCGACGGCGCAGCAAGGTACGGTTCAACCTGTCCCCGCGACGCTGCCGACCGGCTCGGGGCCGGCGGCGGCGGTCCAGGCGAGCCTGGCGCTTCTATGAGCGCGACGTTCATTATCCCGCTTGCAGCGCCCCCTCAGGCGTTCACCTGCTCGCTCAACGGCGTGACCTATCGGCTGACGGTGATTTGGCGCAATGCGGCGCCCGGCTGGTTTCTCGATATCGCCGACGATCAGGGCGATCTCATCGTCGGCGGTATCCCGCTCGTGACCGGCGCCGATCTGCTCGCGCAATACGAATATCTGGGCATCGGCGGGCAGCTCGTCGTCGCGTCATCGAGCGACGTCGACGCGCCACCGACTTTTGCTGGTCTCGGCACGGCGACGCTGCTCTATTACGTCGCGCCGTGAATTCGCTGGACTTGCATGGGCGCGAAAGGGAAACTCGTAAAATGAACGATCATCTCAGCGCTCGCGCGCAAGTGTCGGCCAAGATGCGAACCGGCGCCGGGCTCGGCGAGTACGTCAGGATTAAGGGCCTCTATCGCTGGCAGCTCCGCGCACGCGCCGGCGGCAGGATCATCCGGGCCGGCGAGTTCGACAACGTCGTCACCTATGTCGGTCAGAATCAGCTTCTGGCCGCCGCGCTCCAGGGGGCGGCCTATAGCGTGACCGGGCCCTACATGGGCCTGATCTCATCGGTGAGCTACAGCGCGGTGGCGGTCGGCGATACGATGGCCTCCCATGCTGGATGGCTGGAGGCCAACGCGACCAACGCGCCGCCCTACGGGACCACGCGGCCGACGATCGCCTTCAGCGCCCCATCGGCAGGAGCAATCGCCAGCTCGGCCGCCGGGGCTTTCACCTTCACCGGCTCCGGGACTGTCGAAGGCGCGTTCCTGGTCTTCGGGGCCGCCGCCACGTCGTCGAACACCGGCACGGTCGGGACGCTGCTGTCGGCCGGGGCCTTCGGAACCGGCCAGCCGGTCATAAGTGGCAACGTGCTGAGTGTCAGTTATTCCCTGACGCTGTAAAGGGGGGGCGGGCCCAGGCCCAGGCCTCTAGATGACCACCGTCCTTCTGACGACCACCGGCGCGGGGACCTGGACCCCTCCGGCCGGGGTCACAGTAATCCAGACCATGTACGCCATGGGTGCGGCGGGCAACGGCGCGGCGGGCTCGTCGCTGACCGGCGGCGGCGGGGGCGGGTCGGGGCGCCTTATGTCGGCGAGCAACCTGACGGTCACGCCAGGAACGCCTGTAAACCTCCAGGTCGGGATCGGCGGGGGGACCACGGGGTCCAGCGGCACCGGCGCGACTTGGTTCAACGGAACCCAAGTCACCGGATCGACGGTCGGCGCCGGGGGCGCGGCATCAGGGACGGCCGCAGGCGTAGGCGGCGCGGGTAGCGGAAACGCTGCTGGCACTCTGGTCACCAACCCGTCCACCGGTGGGGCCGGCGGGTCGGCAAAGGGCGGCGGCGGCGGCGCGGCTAACGGGGGTACTCCCAACGCGGGCACGGCAACCGCCGGGGGCGCCGGCGCCAACGCGGCCAGCGGCGGCGGCGTGGGAGGGGCCGGAGGTACGACGACCACCGCTGCGGTCGCCGGGACCGCCGGGACTGAGCTTCCTGGAGGGATCGGGCGCGGGGGCGGTGGCGGCGGTGGGTCGCTCACCGTAGGCGACACCTCGGGGGCCAACGGCGCCCTCTACGGCGGCGGAGGCGGCGGAGGCTACGATGGCGCCGCCGGGGGCCTGGGCGGCCATGGCTTCATCATCCTTGTCTACTACGACGCGCTCGTAGCGGAATCGGTCACCGCGACCGATGCTCTGACGGCGCTGCTCGCGGCTGCGGCTACCGTAGCCGAGCTGATCACCGCCGCCGACGCGCCGACGGCGTCGCTCGCGGCCACGGCCACCGACAGCGAGTCCGTCAGCGCGACCGACGCCCTCACCCCGATGGCCCTGGCGAGCGAGGTTGAGAGCACGTCGGCGACCGATGCTCTGGTGAGCGCGATGGCCGCCCCGGCGGTGATCGCCGAGATGGCATCGGCCACGGACGGATATGGCGGCGCGCTCGCGGCAGCGGCCACCGAAGCCGAGAGCGCCGCCGCGACCGACGCCCTCGCCGCACTGGCGATCTTCGGGATATCGATTGGAGAAGACGTCCCGGCGACCGACGCCCTTACAGCGTCGCTGCTCAGTTACCTCACAGCCTCGATCGCCGAGAGCTGCTCGGCTGGTGACGGCTATACCACAACCATATCGCCGCCGACTCCTCCACCGTCGCCGCCGTCGCCGCCGCTCCCGCCGTTCCCGCCGCCCCTATCCACGTCGGAGGGGGTGTCCACATCTGCTAGTTCCAGGGGCCAAGAGTACCTTCGAACGTGGTCCCTCGTCGTGTCCGGCGCGAGTGATGCTGTCGATCTTTCGCCGCTACGCATCAAGTTCACGGTCAAGCAGATGGACAATCAGTCGCCGAATTACGCGACGATCCGCGTCTACAACCCATCGGCGTCGACCGTCGCCAAGGTCGCCGAATTCACGTCGGTGACGCTACAGGCCGGGTATCAGGGCGGGCCGCTCGGCGTGATCTTCCAGGGCACCGTCAAGCAGTTTCGGCGCGGGCGAGAAAGCCCGACTGACACATATCTCGAATTCATGGCCGCCGATGGCGATCCCGGCATCAACTTCGCCGTCCTCAATCAAAGCTTGGCGGCCGGCTCGACGCCAGCGCAACAGCTCAGCGCGGCGCAACAGGCGCTCGCCGCCTATGGCGTGAAGGCGGGATCGACGCCGGCAGGGCTCGGCACGACGGCGCTACCTCGAGGCAAGGTGCTGTTCGGCATGGCGCGCGACAAGCTGCGATTTTTCGCGGCTTCGCAGGGGATGACCTGGAGCGTTCAGAATGGGACGCTGACGCTGATCCCCCTGCAAGGCTTCCTGCCCGGCGCCGCGCCGGTGCTCTGCAACTCGACGACGGGCATGATCGGAATGCCCGAGCAGACGCCAACGGGGATCAAGGTGAGGATGCTGATCAACCCGCAACTCGCGATCGGCTCGCGCCTTCAGATCAACCAAGGCGACATTCAGCAAGGCGTTCAGGATCCGCAATTCACGGCGCTGCCGCTGAGCCAGGTCGATCCAGGCATCGCCGCGAACGATGGCGTGTATCGAATCTATGTGATCGAGTACACCGGCGACACCAGGGGCAACGATTGGTATGCCGACATCATCACTCTAGCGATCGATCCGACCATCTCGCAGGGCCTTCAGCCAGAGTACATCAACCGCCTTCTAGGACCGCCGCAATAGAATGGTCGATCGAAGGGAGTACCTGGACGAGACCGAAGAGGCGGTTCGCATGGCGCTCGACGAGCGCCTCAAAGAGGTCTGGACGGCGATGCCGGGGATCGTTCAGAGCTTCAACGCGACGGCGATGACGTGCGTCGTCCAGCCGGCGATCAAGGCGAAGGTCACGAATTTCGATCGCACGACGAAGCTCGTCGCGCTGCCGCTCTGCCTCGATTGCCCGGTGATGTTCCCTGGCGGGGGCGGCGTGACCCTCACCTTCCCCGTCAAGAGGGGCGATGAATGCCTGCTCGTCTTCGCCAAGAGCTGCATCGACGCCTGGTGGCAGCAAGGCGGCGTTCAGCCGGCGGCCGAATATCGCATGCACGATCTGAGCGACGGCTTCGCCCTCGTCGGCGTGCGCTCGAAAGTGCGCGCGCTCAGCGCTGTCTCGATGACGCTCGCGCAGCTTCGCACCGACGACGGCTTGACCTTTGTCAGTCTCGATCCGACCGGGCAAATTGTGAACATCACCGCGCCGGGTGGTATCGTGCTCGATGGGCCGGTCGCCGTCACCGGGCCGATCGTGGCGACGGGTACGATCAGCTCGGCGCTCGGGCTCTATGTCGACGGCGTTGAGGTGACAATCCCATGAGAGTACGCGCGCAGACGCCGAGCGGGGATATGACCTTCGGGGCGAACGGCGCGAATTTTCTCGTCAATTCGCCCGCGGCTGTCGCGCAGATCGTCTTGACGCGGCTGAAGCTGCTCGCCGGCGAGTGGTTCCTAGACGTGACGGCGGGGATGCCGTGGAAGGGCCAGGTAATCGGCGCCCACACCCAATCGACGCGCGACGAGGCGATCAAGAGCTGCATCCTGGGCACGCAAGGCGTCACGGCGATCGCGGCGGGCACCTATTCGAGCACCGTCAGCGGCCGAAATCTTCAGGTGGCCGCGACGCTCGTGACGGCATACGGTGCGATCCCCTTCGCGGCGGTGCTGTAGATGACAATCCTCGCGACGCTGGCTTGCACGATCGGCCCCAACGGGATCACCGCGCCGACGTACGACCAGATCATCGGCAGTCTCGTCAGCTCATATCAGGCCGTCTATGGCGCGGACGTCTCGATCGATCCGTCGACGCAAGACTATGAAATGCTGGCGATCTTCGCCGCCGCGATCAATGACTGCAACGCGGCGACGATCGCGACCTACAACGAATTCTCGCCGGCGACGGCGGTAGGCGTGGGGCTGTCGAGCGTCGTCAAGATCAACGGGCTGCAACGAGATATCCCGACGAATTCGACGGCCGATCTTCTGCTCGTCGGTACGGCCGGCCTGGTGATCGGAGGCGGACAAGTAGGAGACGACCAGAACCTCGGCACGAGCTGGGCGCTCGATCCCCTGGTGACGATCAGCAACGCCGGCACCGTCGTCACGACGGCGACGTGCACGACGCAGGGCGCGGTGGCGGCGGCGGCGGACACGCTGACGAACATCCTGACGCCGACGAATGGATGGATCTCGGCGAACAACGCGGCGGCGGCGACGCTCGGGGCCCCCGTCGAGAGCGATGCTGCGCTGCGTCGGCGACAGAGCGTGTCGACGAGCCTGCCGGCGCTGACGCCGCTCGCGGCGATCGTCGCCGCAGTCGAAAACGTCGTCGGTGTCGAGAGCGTCGTACCTTACGAAAACGTCACCGGCTCGACCGATTCCAATGGCCTTCCGGCGCACTCGATCTGTCTCGTCGTCGCCGGCGGCGATGCTCAGACGATCGCCAATGCCATCGGCGCGAAAAAGGGGCTCTGCGATACCTACGGCTCGACGAGCGAGACGTATGTGGACCCCGGCGGCGTGAGCGTGACGATCAACTTCCAGCGGCCGGGCGCGACGCGCCTGATCGCGGCGGTGACGATCGCGCCGCTCGCCGGCTACACTTCGACGACGGGCGTAGCGATCCTAGCGGCGATGAGCGCCTATGTCGCGAGCCTGCCGGTGGGCGCGCTTGTCTCGCTCAACGAGTTGACGGCGGTAGCTCTACTGCCTGGGACCGGCCTCGGCTCGACGTACAATATCGCGCCCGGGGAAGTCACTCAGGCCCTCTTCGGCAATAGCTTGCTCGCGCAAGACCTCCAGATGACGTTCGACGAGGAAGCCGATCTCGCCGTGGCCGATATCACCCTGACGATATGAGCGGCGACATCGCGCCATATCTCGGCCTGGTCGCGTCGGAGCACGCGAGCCAGCCCAATTTCATCGCCAGCTTGTCGGCGCTCTTGCAGCCGATCGCCGACGAGATCGAGGTCCTCGATTCGATGCCGGGGCTGTACGATCTCGACGCCGCCGTGGGCGCGCAGCTCGATACAGTCGGCCTGTGGGTGGGGCTGTCTCGATACGTCGAAGTCCCGATCACCGGGGTTTATTTTAGCTTCGATATCTCGGGGCTCGGCTTCGATCAGGGTGTGTGGTTCGGCCCCTATGACGCCGGCGTCGGTGTGCAACGGCTCGACGACGCCACCTATCGCCTGGCGCTGAATGTCCAGATCGCCGCCGACAACTGGGATGGCACGATCGCCGGCGCCTACGCGGCGCTGACGCCGCTGCTCGATCCGTACGGCACGACGCTGACGATCACCGGCGACGTGACGCTGATGACGCTCGCCTTCGGCGGGACCGCGCCCCCGCCGATCATCAAAGCGCTGTTCACCGGGCAGTACATTTCGCTTCGCCCGGCAGGCGTGCCACAGTCGGGGCCGTAAGGAGCGCCAATGCCTATCAACGACTTCCTCCCATTCGCCATCGGCGGCGGCGCGAACGTCAGATCGCAGGCGAGTTATGTCGCCGACCCGACGACAGCCGAGGGCTTCGCTACGGGCGTCGCGCTATCGGCAGACTGCAACAAGGTCTGGCGTCAATCGAGCTTCGTCAGCGCCGCCGTCGCGGCGTTCATGATGAACGTGCTCGGTATCGATATCAGCGATGACGGCGATCTCGCCGAATTCACCACCAACCTGACCGACGCGATCATGCAGTGCGTCCGTGGCGGCGACTACGGGGCCGACACTGGCGCGGTCAACGCGCTGGTGGTGACGCTGAGCCCCGCGCCTACGGCTCTCGTCGTGGGACAGCCGGTGCTGACGAAGGTGGGGAACACCTCGACCGGCGCCGCGACGCTCAACCTGAACGGCTTGGGCGCGGCGCCGATTACCTACAACGGCGCGGCGCTCGGCGCCGGCGCGCTCGTCGCCGGCCGGCTCTATCTGATGTTCTACGACGGGGCGGCGTTCGAGATGGTGTCCGCCCCGAGCGGCGGGAGCGCGTCGCTCCCGACTTTCTTCGCGCAGCATCAGCTCGCGAGCGGCAGTTATGACGCTACGGCCATCATGTCGGCGACGCCGACGCAGCGCGCCCTTAATACGTCCGTCGTGAACACGATCGCCGGCGCGTCGCTGTCGGGCAATCAGGTGTTGGGCTTGCCTGACGGCATATATAATTGCACGGCGACGACGCCGATCGCAGGCGGAGGGCTAGTTACCGCCTGGAAGTCTTGGGTGCGGAATGCGACGACTGGAGCTTATCTGCTTATTAGTCCTAACGGTGGCGTGAATAGTGGGGCTAATACCTTTGCGACACTCACCTTTTCGGGCCAGTTCTCATTGAGTGGTTCGCCACCGGTGGATATCTTTACCTACGCGACCCAAAACGCGACGGGCGGCGACCCAGTAGGTGCGCCGGTCATCGACGAGATTTACAGCTCGATCCTTCTGCAAAAGGTAGGGTGACGGCGCCCCTAAATCGGCATACACCCCTCGCCCTATGAGCGAACGCCGCGAAACGCTGAAGCGTGAGCTCCTAGAGCTGGCGGAGAACATGATGGCCGTTTCGGACAAATTCCAAGCCGCGCTGACGGCGATCATCGAAGCCTATGAGACAGAGCTGGGCAGCGTGAATTCGCAGGTCACGGATCTGCAAACGCAGCTCGACGCCGCGACGCAGGCCGCCTCCGATGTCGACGACGAGGACACCGCCGCGCTCGTCGCCGCGATGCCGACCTTCGCGGGTACTGGAAGCGTCGCCGGCGCCGGCAGCGTTGCTTCGACCGGCTCCGTGTCCACTACGGGCAGCGTCGACAATACCGGCTCGGTGGACAACACCGGCTCAGTCGACGAGAGCGGGAGCGTCGCCGGCGCCGGCAGCGTGACGAACACCGGCAGCACCACGAGCGGCCCGCAGCCGTTCGCGCCGCTGACCGACGCCGCCGGCAACCCCATCGTCACCTAGCAATCCATCTCGCGTTGAGCCATGGCTAAAGACACCGTGGTGAAGACGGACCCGGACCCGACTGAGAATGTCCGGGCCCTGGTTGTCTCTGGCCTCCAGAGGCAAGACGATCTTCGCGGAGCCGAATCCAGGCGCGTTGACGACGCGCTGCGCTGCATCAACGAGACGTTGGTAGCGGCCGCCGCCCACTCTGACGATCTGAGGGTGGCCGAGGCCAAGCGGATCGACGCTATCCGCGCGGTCGACGTGGCCGCCGTCGCCGTCGCCAATGAGCGCGCCACGGCGCAGGCTACGGTGCTCGCCAATCAGGTTGCGATCTCCGCCGAGACGCTGCGCGCGCTCGTCGCGGCGACCGCCTCCACGACGGCCCAACAGTTCAGCACGCTCACGACGCAGATCACCGATCGCCTGGCGCTGCTGGAAAAGAGCCAGAACCGAGGCGAAGGCGCCGGCGGGGGCATGCGCGACCTCTACGGCTGGCTTGTTGGCGTGCTGATGTTCGTTGTCGCCAGCGGAAGCGTACTCTGGAACATATTCGGGGCGCATCGTTGACGCCGATCGCGTATCTGCTCATCGGCGCCGCGCTCGGCGCCGGCGCCGTCGCTGGCTGGCTCGTCGCCAAGTGGGATAACCTATCTAAGGGCCCCGAGGTCCGCGAGCGCGCCGAGCGCCGGGGTCGAAGCGTCGGCCGCTCGATCTATGATTGACGGGGATATCTGAAAGATGGATGTTCGCGCCCCATGACCGCGCTGTGCTCGATCTGGACCTGGATCACCAAGAATCCGATCGTCATCACCCAGGCGATCGCCGCCGTCTTGACGCTCTCTGCATCCTTCGGTCTTAAGCTCAGTCCGACGACGGCGGCGGAGATCACGACGCTCGGCCAGATGGTCGCCGCCTTCATCGCCCGCGCGTTCGTCACGCCGAACCCGACTGTCGGCACGCTCATTCAGACGGCGCTCAGCATGACGGCGCCAGCGAATATGCCGGTCCCGAGCGTTCAGGCCCAGGCAGCCGTAATCACGGCGGCGGCCAAGGCGCCGCTTCCAGACGGAACGCTGAGGCTGACGCCCGCGATGGTAGTACCTCCCTCGCCGCCGGCCATCGCGCCGCAAAGGACGATGGCTCCCATCGCCGACCCTGCCGCGCCAGCGACAACGACTCTCGGAGGACTGCCCGCATGACGGCTCTCGCCATGATCGCCCACCTTCTGCTCGGCCTCTTTCACGCGCTGACGCCGGCGCTCGTCTTCGCCCACATTCACGCGCTCTCGGGCGTTAGCGACCATCCCCTGATCGTGGTGATCATCGTCGTGCTGCTATTCGTGTTCCTACTGCCGCGATGGGGGTACAATCGCGGCTGGTCGACACAGGCTTATGGCGGCTACGGGCCGAGCTTCGGGCTCGGCGGCCTGCTATTGATCCTGCTTATTCTCTGGCTCCTGGGGATCATTTGACCGCCTCCAACTTCCCCGCCGAGCTGGCTGACGTCCTCGTCTTCGAAGGCGGCTTCGGCGATAACCCCGCCGATCCCGGCGGCGCAACCGACTTCGGGATCACGCTGCCGACGCTTTCGCACTGGCAGGGCTCGCCGGCGACGATCGCGCAGCTTCAAGCGCTCACCGACGCGCAGAAGCGGGCGATCTATCGCACGCTGTTCTGGAGCGTGATCAGCGGTGATTTTCTGCCGAGTGGCATCGATCTGATGGTGTTCGACATGGCCGTGAACGGCGGCCCTGGCCGCGCGGCGATGATGCTGCAAGGCTGTCTCGGCGTCGAAGTCGATGGCGATATCGGCCCGCTGACGCTCGCCGCGGTCAACGCGCTCGGCGGCAATTCCCGCGTCGCGATGATCGACAGCTACGCCGCGCGGCGCGAAGCTTTCTATCGCTTGTTGCCAACCTTCGCGACGTTCGGCCACGGCTGGCTGGCTCGCGTCAACACTGTCGCGCAGGAGGCGATCGACATCGCCAATGCGCCGCCCCCGTCGCCCGCGTTGTCGCCTCCCCTCGGCGCGGGCGATACCACCGCCAGCGGCAACACCTTCGTCAACACCGGCTCGATCACGAACGGCATCCAGACGAACGATCAGGGGAACGGCCAATGAGGCGTGTCGGTATCATCGCGGCGTTCGCGCTCGCGCTCGGCGGTTGCGCCGTGACCTCGAGCGCCGTTCAGGTCGACAGCATTAAGGCGATCGACGTCGCCAATACCGCCTACGTCGCGGTCGGCAGCGCGTATCTCGCCGTCGAGTCGACGCTGCCGCCGGCGACGAAGGCGACGATCAAGGCCGATCTGGCGAAGGTGATCAACTGCACCGGCGCGCCAGGCGCTTACGTCTGTACCGGCTATCTGCAAGCGGCGCGCAACGCGGCGAAGATCGGCGATCAGACGACGCTCGCCGCTCAACTGACCCTCGCCACCCAGGTGCTCGCCGAGATCAACGGCCTTATCCATCCGCCGCCGGTCGCCGCGAGCGACCCGATCGGCGACCTGATCCCGGTGAGCACATGATCAACTGGACTAAGATTGCCGCGACGGTGAAGACGATCGCCGGCGACATTGCGGAGGTCGCGCCGCTCGCCGCCGTCGCTGGCCCCGAAGGCGCGGCGATCGGCGCGCTGGTCGCCAAGGCGGCGCAGTACACGAGCGCCGTCGTCGACGCCGCCACTGCCGCCGGCGCGGCCGTGACGAGCACTGATCTAGCGACGATCACGGCGGCTAACGCCAGCGTCGAGGCGCAGGCCGACGCTTTGAGCGAGAAGATCGCCGAGAGCTAAAAACTAGAGTAGGTTTGGGTTCGCGGTCGCTCCCCCCGGCGACCGCGCCCCTAACTTGGCCGAATTCAACTGGCCCCCGCCCGCCCGGTCCCAAACGCCTAGCGGGCGGTTTTTTGTCCCTCCAGCCGCGCCTAGAGCCTGTTCGAATTGGACGACGCTAGATCGCTCACGCCGAGCGCTCGCCGCGTGATCGGTATCTCATCACTTTACAGCAGTTAGGGATATCGATAAGGTGGCTCCGCCACCACGGCAAACAGGACAGAGACCATGAAGACGACCCCACTTTCCGAACAGCGCCGCACCTGCCCAGAGTGCGCGAGCGAGTTTACCCCGACGAACGGCCGGCAGGAGTTTTGCACCGGCGAGCACCGCGAAGCGCACTACGCGCGGCAGGCGAACCGGGGGAAGATTCTCGTCGATCTCGCGCAAGCCTATCGGCTCGGCAAGCGACAGAGCGGCGAAGTCTCGACGTTCGCCTTTCGCGAGATGTGCTCGCTGCTCGATACCTACAACGCCGAAGATCGCGACGCCGGCCGGCTTCCAGCCGCCGTCGCCGAGCGCCGCATGAACGCCGGCTGGCGCGCTTGCGACGTCGGCCGATGAACGAGTTTCAAGCTGTCGCGATGCTTCTGGCCCAGGACGCTCGGCGCAGTCTCGCGGCTTCCCGCCTCGAATCCCTAAAGCGGCCGATAGGAGAGATACGGCTGGATATCGATTTCAACCATCGACGCGACGCCAAGCTGCCGAGCGAGGATTACGACTTCCGCGCCCACGGCCTGCACTACAGGGGGCGCGGTGCTCGTTGGGCTGTGTGGCGCGTTCGCTGGAACGGCGAGGAGTGGAGGCACGTTCGCAAGCTCGCCGGGCCGCTTCTTTACGAGACGGCTCTAGAGCGCCTGACCGAAGAATGTCGACGGTTAGGGTTGGATCGCGCTTAGACGCCTACGCGCTGGAGCCCAGGCGAGGCGCTAGGGCGGTCGCGGACACCGGGTGGGCTAGGATACCGCTCGACGCTCGCGGCCGTGTAGCGGCTTCCTAGAGGCCCGATGCAGTCTGTGAAACCGTTTTAGGCGTCGAACGCGCCGAGCAGCTTCATCGCTTCATCGTTAGGAAGAAACGCCAGAAGCTCAGCCGCCGCGCTGTTTTCCCCTCGTTGGAGCAGCGTCACGGCGCGGGAGCCAATAAGATATCGCAGCGCGTCGCGCTCGACGCTCGGCGGTATAGCGGCAAACGCCGTTCGCGCGGCTGCGATATGCGCGATCTCATCGCCTGTGCGCTCCGCGAAGTCCTGCTCCCATGCCGCTTGTAGTTTGTGATCGATATCGCGTCGGCTCACTTTAGACCCCACACATCCCCTCGCACCTCGACAGTGGCACCGTCACGTCTTCGGCCCCTCTAACCTACGCGGCCCATCGTAATCCGGCCCGGCGATCATCTCCATCGCCTGGCGCTCGAAAGCCTGCCGGCCGATGCCGGGAATGATCTCGACGAGTACGAGCTTCACGAAGTCCTCGAAATAAGTCGAGAATTCGTCCTCGCCCATTTCCTCGAAAGAGATCGACGCCGGGATCGTGACGATCCGCAGCCGCGAGGCGGCGTCGCGGATATCGGCGGCGAGCGCCGGCGAGACGCCTTCCATCACCTTCGCGGCCTGGGCGAGCCGAATGATCAGATCCTCGTGGGGGCCGCGCTTCGTTCGAACAGAGATCGTGTAGCCGAGCTTTGCCTTGATGATTTTGTGGAGCTTTTCGACTGACGGCGAGCCCTCGACGTTCTCGCGAATGATCGCGAGCATCGCCCAATACAGTCGGTGCTTCCCGACGTTCCTCGGCATCGTAACAACAGCGCGCAGGCGCGTATTCGCGGGGAAACGTCGGATCAACTCTCCGTCGAGCGGGGCCTCAGCGACAAGATGCTCACCGACGCGATGGACGTAGGTCAGAGCGCGTTCGCGCGCCATCAGCCGCTCCGAGTCTGCCGCTTATAGTCGGCGAGCGCCCGACTCAGCTTGTCAATCGCACCGCAATCCGCCGCCGCCTTGAGCGCCTTTGGACGAACCACCCAAAGCCGGCCAAACCATGAAACGGCGGCAATGCGGTCATTGACCGCGAGGAAGCTGAGTCGCGGGACGAGCCAGACGAGGGCCGATAGGAGCCTGACCTCGGCCAACCCAAAAGCGTCGCAAAGCCCCCCAGGTTTCCTGGCCATCGTCAGAACCCCGCCGGCTTGAGGCGCACGAACCTCGACATAATCCCTTCGACCTTGACCTCGATGAGCCCGCGCCTTTCGAGCACGTCTAGTGTCGGCGACGCCACGAAGGTGTGCGCCCACTCGCGACCGATCGAGCGCAGAGCGTCGGCCTGCGCGTAGCTGAGGCGCACGCTCATCGATATGGGTTCGATCGCATCGAACCGTCCTTCCTGGGCCACGAGCTACCTTGGGGAAGGCTCTCGCGGGTCTCCATGCCCTTGAGACCGCGCCGATTGAGCACGCCGGCGACGGTGTTGCGGGTAATGCTGAGCGTCTGAGCGATCTTGCCGGCGCTGTAGCCGAACCGGCGTAGCTGTTCGATCGCGGCGTTGCGCGCTTCGTTCCCTGAGAATCGCTCTAACGCCTTCCTCATTGTTGCCCGGACGTGGGGCGCGCGGGGTGCGCGGGCCATCAGGTCGCTACCGGCTCGTTGACGACTTCGCAGCCGGGGATCGTGCGGGCGCCGTTCTTGACGTCGACCTGGGCGAGCCGCAGCGCTTCGGCTTCCAGATCAGCGCGCCGCGTGGTCCACAGGTGCCGCAGGAGCGCCGTCGCGTCGGTGATCTTGACGACCCAATTATCCCGCAGGATCACGCGCCGGTGCGCCCCGCCGCCCGCCGCCGCTCGATCCTTGACGGCGGCCGCCGCGTCCTTCTCCGCAGCCTTCGCGTCGGTGAACATTTCCTCGACCCGCTCGACGGCGCCGAGGTTCGACTGGTCGACCTTCGCCTTGGCGTCGCGCGCCGCGTCGAGCCTTTCGCGCGCGTCCTGCTCCTGGGCGTCGGCGAGCGCCTGCCGCTCCGACTCCAGCCGGCGCAGCCAGGGGCCGAGCGCCGCGCGGCAGGCGCCGCGAATTTTCGTCGTCAGACCTATCTCGCTCTTGGTATCGGCGATGAGCGGCGCATACTTCGCCTGGACGGCGCGCTTGCCGGCGTCGAAGCTCTCGTTTTCCTTCTTGCGCAGCTCGTCGGCTTTTTTCTCGGCCGCTTCGGTGAGACGCAGGAGGCGAGAGACCTCATCGGCCTGGGCCTGGGACTCGATCTTGGAGCCGTCGAGCCAATTCGCCGCCTCGATACGCAGGTCGCGAATGTGCTCATCGATCGCCTCGAACGTGGTGAGCTCGTCGAGCGACGGCGGCTGGTTATCGCCGATCTGCGCCGGGCCCACGGCGACGATCGTCATTCCCTCCGTCTGTAGGGGCGGCGACGTCGCCGCGATCCGCGCCGCGTCGTCTGGCATCGCGTCCAGCTCGGCGAGTCGGGCGGCCATCGCCTCGATCTCGCCGACGCGATCGGGGGCGTCGCGCCGCAGTTTCGCGAGCGCAGCCTTCAGATGATAGTGCGGCATCCTGGCGATCTCGACGAGGCCGCTACTCGACGATCGATAGATGGTCGCGGCCATCGTCTTAGCCGCGCGCCGCGATCTGTTCGGCGATAGTCTCGACCAACGCGAGAATCCCCTTGTGCGCTCTTGTACCGGCCCCCCAGTGGGTGCGCGCATCGTCGATGTTGAAATTTCGGCAACCGGCGATGATGCGCCATTGGCCGCGGAGCTTGACGGCATACATCGCATATCCGCGAGCGTTGTTGCCGACGTCGATAAAATCTTTGAGCGCCGTGCACCCACTGGCGTCGACCGTCTTCGCCTGCGGCAGATCGAGCTTGTCGAGCGCCGTGCACCCTCTGGCGTAGACCCATTCCGCCTGCGGCAGATCGA
>Ga0182024_10006993_pt1 | contig 24532 bp, 29 predicted proteins | sample P32metaG_FD_120480 | JGI IMG/M metagenome (GOLD analysis project Ga0182024, IMG submission 120480) | Permafrost microbial communities from Stordalen Mire, Sweden - P3-2 metaG (Illumina Assembly) | ecosystem: Environmental > Terrestrial > Soil > Wetlands > Permafrost | place: Sweden: Stordalen...
ATTGGGGCGTGACGCCGGGCGCGAGGTTCAGGTTGCGAGCACTGCCGGGGATCCTGTGCAAGCTGCTGAGGTCGAACGCCTGCACCGAGCCCGTCCCGCCTGCGTTCAGCCCATAGACCCGGTCCCCGCTCAGAGCCAGGCTGACCGGAATCGTGCCGCCCGAAGCAACGGACCGGCGACCGCTGAGCCGCGCTCCGTCGACGTGGAACTCGGTGATGGAGTTGCTGCCTCCATTGACCGCAACCAGCGCGTGAGCGCCGGCATCGAGGGCAAGAGCACCTTGTGAGGCGAGCTTGTCCACGACGGCTCCGGTGAGCGCCGCTCCGAGGCCGCCGGTGTTGTAGCGCGCCGAGAAGCTGAGCGCGCCGTCGGCGCCCCGCCGATACACGACAACCTGGTTCCCCGCAGTGTCATTGGTCTGGACGAACACGGCGTGGACATCGCCACTGCCAAGCCCTTGAGCTCCGGCGGCCAGAGGGGTGAGCAGCGAGCCGAGAGCCACGGCCACCCCGGCACCGACAGAGAGGCGGATCGATCTCCTCATTGCGTCTCCTTGCTTGCGGATTGATGGTTGATGCAACTACCGTCTCCAGCCGGCCGGAAAGCGTTACACGCGCTTGACGCACGCTCGTCCGCCCGCTCGCGTAACGGTTCAGGCGTCCGCGAGGACAGAAGCAACGTGTCCCCGCAAGAGCACGAACTGGCCGCCGTGGCGTCTTCGCGTTCCGGCGCGCGATCCGTGGTCGCGCTGCAGGGCTCTACCCTTCGGGGCGTGGAAATGGATGAGGCGTTGCTCGGCCGGCTCCGTGCTGGCGACGATGGCGCCTTCGTGATGCTGGTGGACCGCTACCATCAACCGATGTTGCGTCTTGCGCGATCGATGGTCTCGAGTGAGGCGGTCGCGGAAGAAGCGGTGCAGGACACCTGGGTCGGCGTGGTCCGTGGCATCGAACGCTTCGAGGGCCGCTCTTCGTTCAAGACATGGTTGTTCCGCATCCTCGTCAACCGCGTGCGCTCGGCCGCGACTCGCGAACAACGCAACGCCGAACTCGAGTCAGTGCACGCAGTCGATCCCACTCGCTTCGATGCTCGGGGTCAGTGGGCTGACCCACCCGAGGACTGGACGCGATCCGACGATCGCCTCGAAGCGGCGATGTGGGCACCCATCGTCAAGGCCGCTTTGGAGGAGATTCCCGCGCGCCAGCGTGCGGTCGTCGTGCTCCGCGACGTCGAAGGCCTGTCGAGCGCAGAAGTGTGCGCAGTCCTCGGAGTCACTGCCGGCAACCAGCGGATCCTGCTGCATCGCGGTCGCAGCCGCCTGCGCGAGATCCTCGACGTTGAGTCACGGGAAGGCTGAGCGATGTTGCTGATCCGCCCGAAGGATATCGCGTGCCAGCAGGCTGTCGAGCTGGTCACGGACTACCTCGAAGGAACCCTCTCACGTCGCGATCGACGCCGCTTCGAATTCCATCTCCGCGGCTGTCCGAACTGCACTGCCTACCTCGAGCAGATCAGGGCGACGATCCGGGCAACCGGTGCGATCGAAGCCGACGACCTCACACCGGAGACGAGGCAGGATCTTATCGACCTGTACCGGCGGTGGAAATCGGAGTCAGGCGACGACGGCTCCCACCAACAGCGTCAGGACTAGCGCCGTACCGGTCGGAGAGCTTGCCCCGTCAATTCCACGTCGGTGGCCCAGCGGCGACCACACTCGACACACTCGTAGCCCGAAACGACCGTCCGGGTTGCCGCGCCAAGGGCAGTGGCACTTGGCTTGTGCACGACCACTTCGTGCGACCTGCACTCCGGGCACTCAGTGATTTCGCCGTCGCCCATGATTGACCCCCTCGTCGTGCTGACGCGCTGCGGGTGCCGACAAGCTACAACTCAACCTTCCCACTGATATTGCATCCGTGTGACGGATGCCTCTGATCCCTCGGCGTCGTGGTTGAGCGGCCCCCATGAAGATGGTAGATGTTGGCCGGGTACGCTTGCCAGGAGGCCGGGGAATGCCGAACGGTTTGTCAGCGATCCTGCAGGGTGGTTGGTTCACCCCAGCGCCCGTCGCCGAGGTCCTGGAGGGGTTCATCGCCGAAGTGCAGCTGGGCAAGTCGAAACACCTGCTCATCGGTCAAGGCATCAATGTCGACGCGGACGTCGGCAACGATCTTCGCGGCGACCTCTGGGCGGTGTTCTTCGACGTAGGTCACGAAGTGGTGGGAGGCGTTCGCCCTGCCTTGCCCATGACCCAGAAGCAGGATCGATGCCGCGGGCGCGAGCGCGTCGCTGATCTCGCGCCAGTACTCCTGGCTGTCGGGCTCATAGGTCCCTCGAGGGTTGCCCGCACGGTGGGAAACCTTGTGGTAATAGCCCTTGGGATCGTTCGCGACGACGCTGGCGGGGCGCTCGCCTGGGGCAGCGTCGGTCGCGTAGAAGATCGTGTGGCGGAAGTCGATGGCAGCCACGACGCGTTTGCCCCGGAGCGCCCCCGTGTCTGCGCCGGCGTCGGCCACGGTCAGACGTCCTGGCCCGCGGAATCGACCTGCTCGGGTCCGCTCGCGTAGCCGGCATTGCTGAGCATCCGGCGGAGGTCGACCACTTGCTGGATATCGATGTCCTTATCGCGCGGCCGCTCCAACGTCTCCGTTTCGGCCCCGACGGTGACCACGACCTTTCCGTCGTGGCGCTCCTCGACCGACCCGACCGCTTGCAGCAGCGACACAACGTCGCGCCACTCGATGTTATGGCTGGCGGGGTGCTGGAAAAGACGCGACAGCGTGTCGCGATGGGAGTTATTCAGATGCGCGGATTCCGGTGTCGTCGGCACTGGCGCTCCTGTGCACGGTGTTGGTGACGCGGGGCGGGGAACCGGGGCGAGCGAGCAACCTAGTCTACGCTCGGCGGACCGGTCGGCAATGGGGCGGGCACCGTATTATCCCGGCGTCAGAGCGGCCCGGGGCTCAGGCCTTCACATCAACATCACGCGGGAAGAGGAGGCCGACGATGTCCTTGGCTCGCAACGGTGATCCGATCAGTTTCGCCGCTGATGTGAAGCCGCTCTTTCGCGAGAAGGACCGCGCCTCGATGCTGACTCACTTCGACCTCTGGTCATTTGACGGAAGTGCGGCTTAGGCGTTTGACGAGTTGGAGGACCGCGTCAACTCCAGGACCGGGATGATCCGGATGCCGGCAGTGCTCTTCGCGTAGTCGGCGAAGCCGGGGTATCGGCGCGCTTGCTCGTCGTAGATGCGGTCGCGCTCGTCGCCCTGGAGCTCGCGTACGCTCACGGCGTACGTGTCGGTGCCACGCTCGACGGTGCCGCCGCCGGTGGCGATGAGGTTGTAGTACCACTCAGGGTTCGACGGTGCCCCGGCCTTGGTCGCGAACACGAAGATCGAGGTGTCGTTGGCTTCGTCAGCCAGATACATCGTCGGAGTGACGTACTCGCGTCCGCTCTTGCGACCTTGATGGTGCACGAGCACGATCGGAGCGCCTTCGAAGTAGCCGCCGACGCGGCCGCCGTTCGCACGGAACTCCGTGATGGTTTTCTGGTTCCAGTCGTTCGGCTCAGGCATGCCGGCCTCCTCGCGTCTCTGTTTCCTGCGGACACCTCTCAGCCTCAATGATGGCTGACCGCTCCAGCATTGGCATCTGAGAAGCTCTTTCTACCGGCCCGGGCTGCGGCTCATCGTTGCGGCCGGGGCGACAGCTTGCGCAGGGCGGGGAGCGCCGCTGTGAGAGCGGCTCGATCGGCCGGTGACAGCGTCTCGAGATAGGACTGCAGCACCGTCGTTCGAGCGGCGATCAACTGGCTCGCGATCCGCTCCCCGGCGGGCGTCAGCCGAACGATGACTGCGCGGAGGTCGTCCTTGTCCTCGAGCCGTCGCACCCAGCCGAGGCGCTCCATGCGGATGAGCACGGCGGACATGGTGGGTTGCTTGAGGTGGTCCAACCGCGCCAAGTCCGTCACACGCTGCGGCCCAGCATCGTGCAGCGCCAGCAGCGTCCGCGCCTGCGCCGAATTCATGCCGGTTGGCAGCACAGCCTCGCGGAGCATGTTGGTCAGGCGTGTGAGCGCGATACCCAGCTGGTCCGCCACTCGAGCACGAGCCATCGTGCGCAGATTGTATATAGAGAACCTATGAATGTACGGAGACGCGGCCGCCGGCCGAGCTTGCATTGCACTGACAGTCTATATAGACTATCTATATAAACCGGAGCGCGACGAGTGCGGTTTCAGCTGCGGAGGACCGCGGCAAGGAGGTGCGCAGCATGGTTCAGGCTGCTCTTGATCAGACCGCCCTGGGTTGGCGCCGGCACCTCGTTGGTCCGGTGTTGCTCGCCGATCGCGGATCCGAGGACGCCGAGGTCGCACGCTGCGCCGCTGCGGACGTCGCCGCTCACGAAGGCGTGCCCTTGCGGCTCGTCACGGCCTGGGAGGTCCCCGCGATCGGGAGAGTCACACCGACGGCCGGCGAGTTGGATGTCTCCGGTGTGTACGAGACCTCAGCCCGCGCAGCGCAAGAGGTGGTGCGGGATCACCTCGTGTCACTTGGGCTGCGGGTCGGGGCAGGCGATGTCGTCGAAGGCAGCGCCGTCGCAGTCGTGGCGCAGACCGCCGAGGCGCTCGACGCGTCACTCGTGGTCATCGGCAGCCGTGCGGGGCGCGGGCTAGGTGGTCGCTTGATGGGATTGCTCCCAGGGGCGTTCGTTCGCGAGGTCCATCGTCCGCTGCTCGTCGTCCGGGGGCGCTCTGCGGACTGGCCTCCGAGATCAATCATCATCGTGGATGCCGACGGATGCGACGATCCGGCAGTCGCCGAAGAGGGAGCCAGGCTTGCCCGCGCGCTCAATGTCCCGGCCGGCCTTGTGCTCGTGACGTCACAGGCGGGCGCAGCCGGATTCGAGAGGCCTGATGACCATTCCATCAAGGCCCTGCATGAGGACATTCGGCGTCGCGCTTCGCGATTGGAGGCTGAGACTGGCGCTGAAGTCACCTCCTGGGTGACGACCGGCGAGCCGGTCGGGGTCCTCCTCGGGCTCGCCTCAGACCCGCGAGTACTCGTCGTTGCCGGTCGACAGGCGAAGCACCGCGGTCAGGGCGCGATCGTGTCCGCGCTGCTCCACGAGGCAGCCGGCCCGGTGCTCATCGTGCCCGAGCCCGCAACATGAAAACCCTCTACACGGCAGAAGCGGTCGTGGATGGCGGACGATCCGGACACGGCGGGAGCTCAGACGGTCGGCTTGAGGTCGACCTGTCCGTCCCCAAGGAGTTGGGTGGCGACGGAGGCCCGGGCACCAATCCCGAGCAACTCTTTGCGGTCGGCTACGCCGCCTGCTTTCAGTCCGCGCTGCTTGCTGTTGCTCGGGGTCGAACGCTTGACGCCTCGGAGTCAACCATCGTCGCGCGGGTGGGCCTGGGGCCGACGGGACACGGCGGTTTTGGCCTCTCGGTCACGCTCGATCTGCACGCACCGCACCTGGCTCGGGCGGACGCGGAGGACCTGATGCTGCGGGCCCACGAGCGCTGTCCGTACTCGAATGCAACGCGCGGCAATGTCGACGTCGCCCTGAGGGTTGACGGGGCGGACGTCCAGCCCCGTGTGACCGCAGCATCCAGCTAGGGGAGTGACCCGCGGAGCGGCCGATCTCGTTTCGCACCGCACGGCGCGTTCCGGCCTCAGCGTACCGGCTGCCAGGCTGGGTCCGTGTCGTTGAATCCGTCAGTCGCGATGCGCTTGAGGTTGGTCCCACTCGGGGTGATCGTGGACGACAGGGTACCCGACAGAATATGGCAACCTGCCGGTTGCCGAGTGATGCTGCAGGACGATGGACGGCATGGTAACGGCGAGGAATAATGCCGCCATGGAATACGGGAAGGCCATAATCGCCGACGGATTGACGGCACTCGACTTTCGCGAGCCGTCAGGCGCGGCGGCTGCGGTGTACGACCGGCCAATTGGCTTGCACCTGCTCTACGAAGACCCCGAGTCCGGTGAAGAGCACTACGTCGTGCGGTACCTGTCAGGCGTGCGTGGACACGCCCACAGGCACTCGACAGCACATACGATGGTCGTCATCGACGGCAGGCTCGACGTGAACGGCCGCATCATCGGCCCGGGTTCCTACGCGCACTTCCCTGCGAAGGCGGTGATGCGTCACCAAGCCGCCGGGGACGAGCCGTGCCACTTCGTCCTGATCTTCCACGGGCCCTTCGACGTGACGGTAGTCGACGGGGTTTGATCCTCCCTCGACTCATTCATTGCACTCGACACTGGTGTGAGGGTACCGATGCGGGAGCGATCCGCTCAACTGGGCCTGAGTGAGATCCAGAGATTGGGATTGATCAGTGCCGCCAGCAGCATCGGCCAGATCCTCGGACCATGGCAACTGAAGGCGACGACCTCTTCCCGCGCGACGTCGAACGACCGTACCGCGCTGCGGTGCCTGCCGGAGCCGAGCCGCAACGTATGGTGCCCGGGGTCGACACCTACCTCGACTGTCTCCTTACTGGCGATCGCACCCACCACCACGCCGTCGATCGCGATGTCCCACTGCTGATTCGCCGCACCAATGATCCCAGTCCACACCCGAACCAACCTGACTGTCGCCTCGCTCGTAGCTTCCGCATCTGCACGGTCTCCGTCGTGCTCAGCGCGGCTCACGGGAGTTGCAACGGCGCGGACGTCAGTGCCGCCGCCGCCACGACCCCCGACGCGCAACAGGAAGTAGCCGATGAGCGCAACGGCCACCACGACGACAACGATGATCTGGACAACGTGCGAACCGGAGCCACCCAGGATGCCTGCAACCATACCGACGGCTCGCGAAGCGACGGGCATTGGTTGCCCAAGTGGTCCGTCACCCATGGTCGCTCCCTCCTGTGCGCGGTATCCGTCGAACCGCACCCGCGGGCGGGACCTGGCCGCCGCCGCTCGGCGCTCGCAGGGCAGGCGCGCCGACGATGAGTCGCTCGCGATCGAACATCGCCGACACGACGCGCCACATCACGACATCTGCCACGAGCAGTCCGAGCGCAAACGCCAGCGAAATGGTGAAGCTCGGCGTGAACACGTTGAAGGACACCAGAGCCACCACTGCGAGGGGAGGGAGGCTCGCGAGCGTGCCCAGCTGCTGAGCCACGCGCACCTCACTTGCACGTGTTGAGATGGCGATCCCAACCCAGATCGACCATCCGGCGAGCAGCGGAGCAAAGAGGATCTCGGCAAGCACATGGGGACCCTGCGACAGGGCCGCCACAACCTCCGCGTTGCTGGCGAAGAGATGCGCGCTCAGCTCGACAATCGCGAAGACAACGTAGGCAATCGCAACGGCGGGAGCGACCACGCCCAACGCTTTGCCGAGGAGCAGCTCCTCGCGGCGCACGGGTGTGGTCAGCAGCGGCTCGAGCGTCCCCTGTTCGCGCTCGCCAACCACCGAATACGCGGCCAGAACGGCCGGGATGAATACGGGCGTGATGAGCAACAGCAGGAACGTGGCGCCAACCGACTTGTCTACGACGCCGGCCGGCACGGATGCCCCCAGTCGGAAGATGATGACGATGGGCTCGACGAGAAAGATCAGCGGGAGCACCGCCATGGTGCCCACGATGAACGGGCTGCGGCGATATTCACGGAGCTCCTTGTGGAGCACCGCACCCATACGCACAAAGCTGAACCTCATCGCTGCGATGCCTCCGGATCCTCATTGATCAGCTGCAGGTAGACGTCCTCGAGGGTGTGGCGGGACTCGCCGATGGAGACCACGTCGACCCCGGCGGCAACGAGCGCCCGAGTTACATTCGGAGCGATATTCCTCGGATCGTCGACGTTGAGCGTGTAGCTACTCGTCCCCTCGGGTCGCCAGCTCTCGACGCCGGCAATGCCTTTGAAGACGTCATCTGGCGCGGCGAGTGGCGTCAGCGTTTCGACGACCAGCGCCCGAGTGAAAAGCCGCTCACGGAGCTCGTCGGGCCGCCCCACCAGGCGGAGCTTCGTGTTGAGGATGGCGACCCGATCACACAGACGCTCCGCCTCCTCCAAACGATGGGTGGTGAGGAACACGGTGACGCCGCGCTGGCGCAGCCCGTTGATCAGGTCGTTCACCTCGCGCGTCGCGACCGGATCCAATCCGGACGTGGGCTCATCGAGAAACATGACTGCCGGGTCGTTGAGCAACGCGCGCGCTAGTCCCACACGTTGCAGGAGTCCCTTGGACAGACCGCCGCACAGGTCGCGGGCACGCGCCGTGAGGTTGACCGCCTCGAGCGCCTCGCCGATCCGAACAGCGGCGTTCCGCTGCTCATAGAGACCCGCAAAGAGCTGAAGGTTCTCGGTCACCGTGAGGCGCCGGTACAACCCCGGGTTTTCCGGCATGATCGCTATGCGCTGACGGATCTCCGGGCCATTGTCCGGGGTCAAGGGGATTCCGGCGACGCTTGCCGTGCCTGATGTGGGTGCGATGAGCGTCCCCAGGGTCCGAACCGTGGTGGTCTTTCCTGCACCGTTGGGTCCCAGGAACCCGAAGACCTCACCCTGAGCGACCGAGAATGAGACGTCCTCAAACGCGGTGCGCTCGCGGAAACGCTTGGTGAGATGGTCCACCTGTAGCGCAGGGACCTTGCTGGATGGTTCCTCGCCGCGGGCACCGGTCATTGTTTCACCGGTCATAGCTCAGTGATATCATTCCGGTAGCTTCCGCGTCAACGTCACGAGGCCAGCGATGAGTTCGGAGAATCACAAGGGCAGACTCTCACTCGCAGAGACCCCCGCCGTCATCACCGAGCATCCGCCCCGCGCCGTGTCGGGCTGGTCGGTACTGGTCGCCGTCGCGGTCCTGCTCGTCGCGGGCGTTGTCGTCCTCAGCCGCGGTCTGTCGGAGCGATTCCACGGAAGCGGGTCATCCGGTGCCCTCATCGGCATCGGGGTGGCGCTCTTCGCGCTTGCCATCGCCGGCGTGCGAGGCCTGATATCAGTGACCCCCGGCGAGGCGGTCGTCCTCCGGCTCGCCGGCAGCTATCAGGGCACGGTCCGCCACCCGGGCCTCTGGTGGGTGCACCCCGGAGCGCGACGCGATCGCGTTTCCACCCGGATCCGCAACCACGAGACGGGCATGCTCAAGGTCAACGATGGCGATGGCAACCCGATCGAGATCGCCGCCGCGGTCGTCTGGGTTGTGGAGGACACGGCGCGTGCACTCTTTGCTGTCGACAACTACGTCGAGTTCGTGCGGGTCCAGGCCGAGGCGGGCGTGCGCCATATCGCGAGCGGCTACGCGTACGACACGCGCGGCACCGAGATACCGTCGCTGCGTGAAAATGCCGACGAGATCAACGCTGAACTCGCCTCGGAGATCGCGGTTCGCGTCATCGCCGCTGGGGTGCGGATCATCGAGTCCCGGCTGACCCGTCTTGCCTATGCGCCCGAGATCGCCCAGGCGATGCTCAGGGTGCAGCAGGCCAACGCGGTTGTGGCTGCACGCCATCGGATCGTGGAGGGCGCCGTCGGTATGGTCGAGCTGGCGCTGGATCGGCTTTCGGCAGACGCCGTCATCGAGCTCGATGAGGAGCGCAAGGCGACCATGGTGGGCAATCTGCTCGTCGTTCTCTGCAGCGACCACGACCTTCAGCCCGTCGTGAACGCCGGCTCGCTGTACTGATGAGCGAGGTTGCGGACACGGGCACTGTGCTCCCGATCCGGAGGAAGTCCGTGCTCCTTCGGCTCGATCCCGACGTGCACAACGCGCTGGCGCGGTGGGCAGGGGACGAGTTCCGCAGTACGAACTCCCAGATCGAGTTCATGCTGCGTCGGGCGCTCGTGGACGCCGGCCGGCTCCCTTCCGTCAGAACGCCTCGACCACCCGCTCCGTTCAAGCGCTCAGGTCAATGATCGCGCAAGGCGGCAGCAATCCAGACGCAGCGCGCGAGGATCAACCGTGGGCCTGGGATGAGCCGCGCTGGCGCGGGCATGTCGAGCGGATTCGCGCCGGCCAGAGCCTCAAACCGCAGGCGTGGCCGGGTGGTGCCGAGGTCGCTGTGGCGATCTCGTTCGACTCCGACCACGAGACCATCCCGCTGCGCAATCGTGAGACGCATCCCGGCAAGCTGTCTCAGGGTGAATACGGTGCCCGTGTCGCGGTGCCACGCATCCTCCGGCTGCTCGACCACCATCGGGTCCCGGCGTCATTCTTCGTTCCAGCCGTCTCCGCGCTCCTCCATCCTGGGGAGATCGGGACGTGCGTCGCCGCAGGACACGAGATTGCGCTGCATGGCTGGATCCACGAGTGGAACGCGACGCTCGAACCTGACATCGAGCGCGACCTGCTCATGCGCAGCATCGACGTCATCGAGCGGCTCAGCGGATCGCGTCCAGTAGGTATCCGGACGCCCTCCTGGGATTTCAGCGATCACACGCTCAACCTGATCCGTGAGGTACATCTCACGTACGACTCGTCACTCATGGCCGATGACGAGCCGTACGAACTCCTGGCAGATGGATCACCCACCGGTATCGTCGAGATCCCCGTTGAATGGATCCGCGACGATGCGCCCTATCTCACGATGGATCGCCACACTGGCACGAGACCGTACACGCCGCCACGCGAGCTCCTGCGCATCTGGCTCGACGAATTCGAGCGAGCACGTGCGGAGCGCGGTCTCTTTCAACTCACGCTGCATCCCCACATCATCGGCCACCGCTCTCGCATCATCGTGCTCGAGCAGTTGCTGCAACACATCTCCTCGATGAGCGGCGTGTTCTTCGCGCGACACGATCAGGTTGCCGTATACGTTGCCGGTCTCAACGTCGGTGCGACGACACCTGGCACACCTTGATGGAGTCCGAGACAGCACGCACCTATTTCGCAGGACTCCCGATCCGCTTCTCGAACCAATGGTGTGCGTAGGGTTCGTCGTTGAAGGCGGCGACCTCGACATAGCCGGCTGAAAGATAGAGGTTGATCGCCTCCTGCAGCGCCCGGTTGGTTTCGAGCCGGAGTGTCGTGATGCCGTGCACGGCAGCCTGAGCCTCGATCTCGTTCAGCAACCGCCGCCCAATGCCGAGCCCGCGCGCCGAGTCGCTCACCCACATCCGTTTGAGCTCGGCCGGGTCCTCACCGTGAAACTTGAGCGCCACGCAGCCTATCGGCTTCTCATGGAGGGAGGCGAGCAGGAAGATCCCCGCCGGCGGTCGCAACTCCGCCTCAGCTGCGGAGATGCTCTTCGATGGATCCCATCCGGCCTCGAAGCGACGGTTCAATTCATTGACATACGACTGCAGGCAGTACTGCGCCCGGGGATCGTCGGGGTCGACCGGAGTCACGTCAACCGTCGCCTGATCCATGCTTTGACTCTAGTCAGAGAAATCCTCGGCATCAAACCGCCGTGTGTTGCGACAGGAGAAGCCCCAGCCGAGTGATCGGCCGGGGCTTTCGGTGATGCTCGGGAACGTGGGCAGTCGTTGGGCCGCGAACCAACCCATAACGCCCGAGTCGGTGTCTGTGTCTAGTGCAGCGGGATGGTGTTGAACACACCCCACGGGGTGTGCGCACCCGCTCCGTTGATGCTCTGCGTTCCGGTGACGCCCGGGATGTAGGCGTCCTGGATGAACAGGTAGAGAGGCTTGCCCTTGTACGTCACCTGACGGGTGCCGTCCGGTCTCACGACGACTCCGAGCGCGTGCTGATCGATGCCGTTCGCGGCCTTGGGTTCGCCGGAGGTGAGGACCGGTGGCCAGATCAGTGCGCAGTACGTCTGGCAGGCCTCGCCATTCTTATTGCTCAAGGTGTACACGGGGAAGCTCCCACCCGGCAGCAGGGAGAAGTCGTTGTCCATCGTCGCCGCCAGCACCTTGTTGCCGCTGACGTTTTCGCTCCCGATCTGCAGCCGACCAGGCGCCGGATTCCCTCGACCTGGGTCCACCAGGTACCAGGTGCCACCGGGGCTGGTCACCGGGTCGAACAGGTTCGCCCCGTCTGTTTCCTCCGCCGACTCGTCGAGGAAGAACCGGTACAGCGGCAGACCCGCATAGGTCACCTGCTGCACGCTCTCACCCGAGAGCACGTCGGTGCGGGTCACCGTCCCGAGGAGGTTGTGCTTGACCCCCGGCCCCGCGATGGGTGCCCCCTTGGTCAGGAGCGCCGGCCAGAGAACGCTGTCGCAGGGCTGGCCGATGGGGTTTGGACCGTCGCTGCAGGCAAAGGCCGCAAGACCAAACGTCATCGAATGAAGCTCGTCCGACGTCAGGAGGTATAGCGAGCAACCGGAAAAGGCGCCCGAACCGACGCTCAGCACCGTGCCAAATTCTGTCGATTTGGTCGACACAGTCGCACGGCCGGTAGGAGCGCTGGTGACGGCGGTGGTGCAAGACGGAGCACTGGCTTTCGCGCTCACGGATGCGCTGAACTGTGGAGCCACGGCGAGGAGCCCCAGGGTCAGCACGGCGGCGGTTGCAGGGCGCGCAACAACGCTTCGGAAGCGCGTGCCCGTGTACAGCAGTTTCATGTATCTCGTTCCTTATGGTTGGCTTGGTTGGCGATTCTTATGTTCCGATGGTGACGTCGGAGGCCGATGAGAGCCGACGGCGTCAAACGGTCGTAGTCCGGTCAGCGGTAGAAATATGGATCGAGGACGCTCACCTGCGTGATCCGGTCGAGCGGCAGGGCGTTGCGGTCGGCGGTCTTGCGAATCGCCTCCGGACTCGGCGCGTCATAGACGCAGAAGGTCCTTCTCTTGTCGTCGCTGACGTAGGAGTGGACCCAGGTGACGCCGTCGTCGGCGTTGCGGTCGACCACAGCAAGGCAGGTCGCTGCCCCCTGCGCATCGACGGGGATGTTGAGTCCCTCGGGAAAGGTGCGTTCCACCACGTACCTCGGCATATGCGTTCCTCCTTTCTGCTGTTCTCGCTAGCGCGAGTACCTGCAGCGAGACTAGGAGCGGCCCTGCCGAGCGCGAATCGGGAGGATTACCCAAATTGGGGCTTGCAAGTACCTATCTTTGCCCGCATGAAGGCCGCTCGGTCCCGTTGTACAATCGGCCCGTTGACGGGAGGCAGGGCTTGATGACGTCGCAAGCCGTCGCAGGAGTGGGGGATCTGCTCGAGCGAGCGGAATCGCTTGCCGCGCTCGAGCGGTGTTTCGCTGCTGTCTCGACGTCCTCAGCTGGCCGCTTCGTTTTCCTTGGCGGTGAGGCGGGCGTCGGCAAGACCTCTCTGGTGCGACGCTTCTGCGCGAATCAGTCCGTGCGCGTCCTCTCTGGAGCGTGCGACGCGCTCGCCACGCCACACCCACTCGGCCCGCTCCTCGACATCGCCCACACAACCGCTGGAGACCTCGAGGCGCTGATCGTCCGTGGCGGGAGACCCCATGAAGTCGCGGCGGCGTTTCTCGACCACCTGCGGGGTGGCCCTCCGTCCGTCGTGATTCTGGAGGATCTCCACTGGGCTGACGAAGCCACGCTGGACGTCATCAGGCTCCTCGTCCGCAAGGTGGAATCGGCGCCGGCGCTGGTGGTCGGGACGTACCGGGACGACCAGATCGACCGTACCCACCCGCTGCGGATGCTCATCGGCGACGTCGCGACCAGCCCGGCGGTTGCGCGACTCTCAATCGAACCGCTGTCGGAAGTAGCAGTCGCAGAACTCGCGTCGCCGTACGGTCTCGACGCGGCAGCGCTGTACCGCAACACGGGCGGCAATCCCTTTTTCGTCACCGAAGTGCTCGCCGCAGGCGGGGACACGCTTCCGGCAACGGTCCAGGACGCTGTCTTCGCGAGAGTTGCCCGCCTGGGCCCCGACGCGCAGCGGTTGCTCGAGACGGTGGCCATCATTCCAGCCGGCGCCGACATGAGCGTCCTCGAGGCAATGGATGCAGGGGCCGTGGCCGGAGTTGAGGAATGCCTTGCCTCCGGGGTGCTTGCCCCGATCCCCGGCGGTGTCGCGTTCCGCCATGAGCTTGCGCGCCTGGCTGTCGAGATCTCGCTCTCGCCTCCGCGCCGGGTGTCCCTCCACCGCGCCGCGCTGGTGGCGCTCTCCGATCCCGCGCGCGGACCCATCGATCCGACATCGCTCTCACACCACGCAGAGGCCGCGGGTGACGTCGATGCGGTGCTTCGCTTCGCCCCCCAAGCGGCGGCGATCGCCGCCCAGGCGCGAGCACATCGGGAGGCGGCGGCGCAGTATGCGCGCGCGCTCCGTTTTGCGTGGGCGCTCACCGACGAGCAGCGCGCCGAACTCCTCTCCCTCCGGTCGTGGGAGTGCTTTGTCACGGGCCACTACGCGGATGCGATCGAGTCACGCCGGGAGGCATTGGCGACCTATCGATCTCTCGGTGACCGGCTGCGTGAGGGTGACGCGCTTCGGGCGATGTCATCGAATCTCCGCTGCCACGGGCAGGTCGCCGAAGCAACCGAGACAGGGGTGGCAGCAGTCGCAGTACTGGAAACGTTGGCCCCGGGCCATGAGCTCGCGTTGGCGTATGCGAATCGAGCCATGCTCGCGTTGAACGTCGAGGACAGCGCGGCGACGCGCTCGTGGGGCGCAAGGGCGCGGGAGCTGGCCGAGTGCATCGACGACCGCGAGACCCTCGTGCATGCGATGAATTCCATTGGCACGGCGGGCTACTTGCTCGGCGACGACGGCGGACGGCGGGAGCTCGAACTGAGCTTGCAGCACTGCAAAGAGTGGGGATTTACCGAGCAGGCTGGTCGCGCGTACATCCACCTGGCCTGGGCCGGTGTCCGCGTGCACGACTACACGCGTGCCGAGACGTATCAACGAGAAGGGGTCGAATATTGCCTCGAGCGCGGGCTCGATGCGTGGCGGTTCGAGATCCTCGCACACCAAGCCCGCCGCCTCCTCGACCAGGGCCACTGGGACGAGGCGATGGAGGCGACCTCGACGCTGCTGCGATCCGGGACCGCCAACGCCGTCGCGCAAACGCTGATCCTCTGCATCGTCGCGCTGCTGCGGGCGCGTCGCGGCGACCCGGACCACCACGGCCCGCTGGCGGAAGCGCAGACGATCGCCGCACCTACGGGGGAACTCCAGCACCTCCTGCCTGTCGCCACCGCAACGGCCGAGATCGCATGGCTCGAAGGCGGCGAAAAGGCAGCCGACGTGGCCCGGGCTGCAACCGATCACGCCATGGGGCTGGCGATGCGCTATGGCGCCCTATCGGCGCTCAGCGAGCTCGCGGCGTGGCGACGACGCTGTGGAGTCGATGAACTGAGGCCCACCGATGCGGTGGGTCCGTACGCCCTGGAGCTCGCTGGGGACACGGCAGGCGCCGCGGCGGCGTGGATGGCGCTCGGGTGCCGATATGAGGCCGCGATCACGCTCTGCACGGGAGCTTCAGTCGAGGATCATCGGAGTGCACTCGCCATCTTCCAGGCACTTGACGCGAGGCCTGCTGCCGCGATCGCGGCGCGCCTGCTCCGTGAGGGCGGGGCGCGAGGCGTGCCTCGTGGGCCGCGTCCCTCGACAAAACACAATGCTGGTGGGCTGACGACCCGCGAGGTCGAGGTGCTTGGGATGCTCGGCGAAGAGTTGAGCAACCGGGAGATCGCTGGGCGCCTGCACCTTTCGGAAAAGACAGTCGACCATCACGTGGCGGCCATCCTGGCAAAGCTCGGCGTCAGCAACCGCAGACAAGCGGCCAGAATCGCACCACCTGTACTTCCCAGGTAGGGATGCGCCGGTTCCGCACCCGAAGTAGGTACGGGAGCCGCCCTGCCGGCTGGGGCAGGGCGGCTCAGCGTTACCTACTCGCGCCGACCGCCGTCCGATCGGCGTTGGCCGGAGCCGCGTGCAGGAACCGCAGTAACGCGCTGTTGACTTGGTCGGCGTGCGTCCAGGGGATTGAGGGAGCCAAAGCGGCGGCGCTCCGCACGGGAAGCGCCGCCGCTCAGCTTGTCGTCAGATGGTTCTGGCTACCGGTGTGCCGTCAGCCCGCGGGGCACGGCAGGGTGGACAGATTTTGCCGGAAGTCGTTGTACCGCTCGGTCAATGTCCCGAAGGGTGCTGTCGGGTACGTGATCACCCGCAGGGGCCCGTACTCGGCGTGCGCGCTTCCACCGAACAGGTTGGTCGTCCCCGGAATGTACGGTCCACCTTCCTGCCACATGCACCCTTGCGGCGTGTTCCGGGTGCTGTAGAAGGGATAGAAGACCGAGTTCGGCGGCGGGTTGACGCAGCCGACACCGGGATCCGGATCGCTCGGGTTGAGAATATGCCGCTGGCACGGCACCTGAATGTTGAAAGCCGTATCCGACGACTCGTCGCGAGAGATATCGGACTCGAAGCTCATCGAGGTGAAGTTCGCCCCGCCGACGGTGGTCGGACTCGAGAAGAGGAACGACGTGGGGTGGAGCAGCTTGTCCGCGGTGGCGTTGCTGATCGAGCCTGGCCAGTTGTCGCCATACGCCACGCCATCGAAGTCACCGTCGATGTCCAGGCAGCCATTGATCTTGATATCCAGCGACGTTGACGCTTTCAGACAGAAGTCGTCATCGCCCGTGGGATCCGGCCCGACGTCCCCGTCATTTGTATCGGCACCCAGGGGCTCGGCGCAACTGCTGATGTCGTCGTTCCGCACCTTGCCGCAGTATTCGAAGTGACCGATCTCGTCAGAGAACGCGATGTTGTACGTGTGCGCGGCATCGACATTTCGTGTCTGCGGTGTCGACGTGCTGAACTCCGGGTGGAAGTCGTACGGGGCCACCGTGCACGTGGACGCGTTCGGCTTGAAGAGCACATTGCCGAAGCCGTTGGCCGCACTCGCGGTCATCGAGCCGGACACGCCGGTGGTGTGGTCGTCGATGGTGACCCTGAGTCCGTGCGGAGTGTCGAAGAGGTGCACCGTGATCGAATCCCCAGAACCCATAAGCAGGTCGGCCTTGGGGTCGGGGGTGAAATGCTCAGGATGCTGCGGGTTGGCCGGCGCTGTCGCCTCGCCACTCTTCGTGATGAACGCAAAGTTGACCGGCTCGGGCCCAACGGTGTTGAGGCAGGCGGTGTTGTTGAACTGACCGGTGTTCTCGTTCTCAGAGAACGTGTCGATGTTCAGCGCGGCGCACCACTGCTTGCCGGTGCAGCCGATTCCCGCCGGCCACGGCGTCCAGCCCGGGGGATAGAACTGCATCTCCTCGTATGCCTGACCCGGACCGAGGCCAAAGTAATGGGAACTGTTCGGGTCCTGGCTTTCATAGATGTTGCTGTCGCTATCGGGCGTGCAAGGGACCGTTGCATGGCCGTCGAGGGCCTGTCCGTCGGGATTCGGCGATCCCTGGCTATCGCACATCACCATGCCGAGCCAGAAGGCGGGATGCAGCTGGAACCCATAGGTACCCCCGCTTCCGTCCTGCGTTGGCTTCGTGGGGGGGTCGCTGGGTAGCTGCATCTGGTAGGTGACGTCGTTCCCCGAGCCCGGCTGGTTTGAGTAGAACAGTGTTGCCGGCTCGTCGTGGCCGATGTAGCTGGCGAAATGCGCCCCGGCCTTCACCGCAGCGTTGTAGCCATTCACCTCGCCCCAGTTCGTCGCCGGCTCTGCACAGGTAATGCCGTTGGTGCCGCACCAGTGCTGGTATCCGGCGAGCTCTGTCGTCGGGTTGTCGGCGTTGTCCGCAGATGGGGACGATGCCGAAACCGCCGAGTACCCGCTTGCGGATAACAGCCCTAAGGGAATGCCCACCACCCCAACCCAGAGGGCGGCTATATATCGACGTCTCACTTTCCACTCCTCCCGGAATGCCGACGAAAACGAGCACGTAATATCACTCCGGTAGGAGGGTGTGCAACATCGGGCCTATCAGGAATCGAGAAGCGCGGTCACCGGGCCGCAGCTAGCGTGACCACCATGAAAATCACCCTCCGTTCGATCGTCTCCCGCACGGTGCGCCCGTGAGCAAGCGAGGTGACCATGGCGATCGGTCAAGGTAATTGAGCGTCGTGATCCCGGCTGCGTATCGACCCCTTCTGCGCGATCGGCGAACACGACGGCTCCTGGCCGGCCTCGGCGTCTCATCGCTCGGCGATGGGATGAGCGCAGTGACCATCGCCTGGCTGGCGGTCCGGGTCGCGCCGCCCAGCGCGCTCGGCGTCTACGTGGGCTTGGCGCTCGCCGCGTACACGCTCCCGGGCGTCGTCGGGGCGCTCGCGTTCACCGGGTTCGTGCGCCATCGGCCCGCTCGCGCCTTGGTGGTCGTCCATTGTCTGCTTCGGACGGGCTTCCTCGGCGTGATCGCTCTGCTGTGGGCGCTCGGCGCGCTCACACCCCTGGCGTACGTCCTTTTGCTCATCGGTTCGTCGCTGATGGCCGCCTGGGGTAACGCCGGTGAATACACGATGTTGTCGGAGCTCGGAGGTCCGCACGGACGGCTCGCCGTCAACTCGCTCGCCAGTGCGCAGGTCTCGTTCGCCGTCACCGTCGGGCCCGCGGTGGCCGGGATCTTGATCGCCGGGATCGGACCGGGATGGCTTGTCGCCCTGGACTCAGCGTCGTTCGCCTTCCTCGGCATACAGGCCTGGCGCACCCAGACGGGTGCGTCGGCCGGTGAGCAGCCGGTGGACGCGCACGCGGCGGAGTCCGGCTTCCGGCTCCTGCGCAGGCGCCGCGATCTGCTCGCGTTGACCGCCGTGACCTGGCTGTTCTTCTTCCTGTACGGGCCGGTGGAGGCCGCGTTGCCCGTGTATGTCGCCCGTGATTTGGGAGCCGACGCCACGCTGCTCGGCGTCTACTGGACGGCGTTCGGCGTCGGCGCGCTTGCGACCACGTTGATCGCGGGCACGTTCCGCGGTCACGACGTTCGAAGGATCACGCTGTTGATCGTCGCCGGCTGGGGCGCGTGCCTGATCCCGTTCGGGTTCGCGCCGGCCGGGGTCACCGTGGTGTGTTTCGCCCTCGGCGGGTTGATCTACGGACCGTTCATCCCGGTCACGTACTCCTTGTTCCAGCCGCAACCAGCACGGCGAACCTGCCCGCCGTGCTCGCCGCACGCAGCGCGCTCGTGATGAGCTCGACGCCCCTGGGCACCGCGATCGGGGGTCTCCTGGTCGGGGGCCTCGGCGCGTCCGAGACCCTTGCGGCATCGGGCATCGCCACGGTCGCGCTCGCTATCGCGGCGAGCCTGGTGTGGACCACGAGCCGGGCCGGAGCCTCCGCTGCGCACCCAGAGACTGACCGCTTATGAGAGAGGCGTCGAGAACTCGATCCACTCGAGGCGCGGTTTCATCCCGACGCGGCTGTCGGCAGATAGTCTCGCTCGCTGATGCCGCTCTCCGGGACGCGCACAGCTGACATGACATACCGCACTGATCCCCGAGTCGACACGTACATCAATCGGCTCCCGGCGTGGCAAGCAACCGTCTGCCAGCAGGTGCGTGACCTCGTGCATGACGCCGACCCGGAGGTGACCGAGACCATCAAGCGCAGCATCCAACCCTACTTCGTGCTGCATGGCAACATCTGTGCGCTCCTTGCCGCCAAGGATCACGTCAACGTCTTTCTGTATGACGGCGGAATCGTGCCGGACCCACTGGGAATTATCACGGCCGGTCACGACAACAAGACCGCCCGAACGGTCGCGGTGCGTGACGGTGAGACGCTGAACGCGTCTGCGCTCACTGCCATGTTCAAGGCCATCATCGCCAACAACCGAGCCGGTGGCTGGCGAGCGATCAAGCGAGCACGACTACGAGATTGAGTGCCCCGCGACGGTGCCCACGCATCCCGGATGGATACGTGGGCACCGGTCAATGCTGCGTCGAGACCGGGGTGATTACCCGACGGCTACCTCGAAGACCCGCGTGCCCCAGTTGCTCAGCCGGTCAGGCGTCTGACTCGACAGCGGTGGAACGTACTCGGTGGCAAGCCAAACGCCGTTGAACGACGGATCGATGACCGCCCAAGAGTAGTCACCCCATCGTGTCGACGTCTTGGCGTACGGCCCGGTGCCGTCGGCCACGATGTGGATTGCTCCAAATGCCGACTGCCCTGCGCCCATCACCGCGTAGGCCGCGCTCGGGAAATGATCGGCGCCCGTCACCGTGAAGACCATCGCGACGTTGCCGGACGGAAGTGCCTGAACCGCCGGGTAGATGACGTTGTTGCCGGCGAGCACGACGTACCCCTGGCGCGGGATCGTCGATACGCCGATATGGTTGTTCTGGAGCGTCGGCTGGACACCGAACCACGCGGCGCCGGCGCGCACGGTTGCATCGTGCGCAACGTCCACCGACGTGGTGACCTCACCCCAGACTGTCCCGTTGATGTACTGGGTCTGCTGCATGCGATCGTCGCCGGAGTCGATGAGGCTGGTGGCTCCCTTTTGCGTTGCCCCCGGCGGCTGCCCGTAGGCCTCCGACGAGATCATGGTGCTCGAGAGCACCGGGGAGACGCCGTGCTGCAGCGCCGTCCGGTTGGTCATCGCCCACACGCCGATCTGACTGCCTTGGGCGGCGTTCTTGTCACCAGCTTGGGAATCCTGCGTGCTGAGGAAGAACTCGGCGTTGGGAGTTCCGGTGGTGATGGCGGGCTGCACCGATGCCGCAAGGGTTCCGCCGATTTGGAGGTGACCGAAGTGCGCGAAGTGCGCGGGCGTACCCGCGACCAAGTCCTTCTTGGAGAAGGCATACACCTGGGCGCCGTTGAACTGCGGCCCGAGGATCGAGAACTCGTTGGTGGTGACGTACAGGTTGTCCTGGTCGATCCCGAGGGTCGGCTGATCACCGAAGCATGGGCATCCGTTCCCACCGGAGTTCGTCGTGTCGACCTCGTACTGCGTCCACAGGTTCTCGGGATTGCCCGTGCTGTTCACCGCGATCTCGAGCTGCGACGACTTGCCGTCGACGTTCTCACCGCCGCTGAGGAACAGGATCGTGGCGAACCACGTGTTGCTCGTGGGATCGTAGTAGCAGCGCGGATCGCTGGTGAACTGAGTCGACCCAAGATCGAAGAGATCGTTGACATTCGTCGGGCCTTCGAGAGACTTCCCGTTGGTATTGAAGATCCGATATGCGGAGTTCACCGGTTCGAGCACGAAGCCATTACCCACACAGAGCCCCTGATCCGGCGGCTCGAATTCCTGGTTGAAGTTGGTCTTGCGGCTGTCGTTGCTGCTTGTCCCGTTGAAATTGCTGAGCACGGACGAGGCCGTTGAGTTCGTCGCGGCGGTTGCGCTGGCAAGTGCCGCCGCTTGCGACGAGGTGGCGGGCGACGTTGTCCGCGAGCCGCGCTGTGTGTGTGATGCTGTCTGGCCCGCGGGTGCTGTAGGCCCGGTTGTCGGGGCAACGACGCCGACAGTGGCTGGTGCATAGACGGTCACCGTTGAAGTTGCGCCCGCGCCGACGGACGACAGCGGCGCCGCCAAGCCCACGCAGGTCAACCCCATGACCGTGCCGATAAGAACTCTCCGCATGCTGGTCTCCCTCACTACCGGTTACCGCTGAGACGGCAAGCCCCGCGCTGGATACGCGCCGGGGTTACTGCCGTAGCTATGTGTCCTCCGAGCTGGAGCCGTCCCCCAGCACCCTCTTCGAGTATTCGCCGTCGACATGATGACTCGCACGCACCCAGGTTGTGTTGTCGTTGGCGTGCGGGTGATGTCGGCGGTCGAATGGCTATGCGAGCGCAAACGGAAGTGGTCGTGAACGACACATGAGCACCGTGAGCGTCATTGCGTCCTTCGTGCAACGGCGAGGACCTACGACCAAGAGACACTGGTCACGGGGCGTCTGCTGGCGGACCCTAGCTTGGTCAAAGGGCGTTTCTGGAGCTGGGGGGTCCTTCCGGGCGACATGATCATTTGCCCGCGCTGCGCATCGAGACGTGTCGTCCTCCTTACGTTTCCCGATGACCAACCCGTCCGCACCAAGGATGCTGCGCGGCCGATGGCACGCTGCGCCGACTGCGCGCATCGGCTCACGCCTCAAGAGATCGCGAGCCAGGAGGAGAAGCCGTCGCTCAACTGACTGGAGGCCCGGACGCACCGTCGTACCTATCCGAGAGCCTCGCACCAGTTAGGCGGGAGGAGGCGGTGCCTTGACGGTCGGGAACGCGATCGGACCGATGCGCGAGAGGACTTAGAAGGCGATCGCGAAAAACGCCAGCGCCACCGAGGTGCGGGAGAGGATCCGCCGTCCAGGATACGGTGACCACCTTGCGGCGACGGTCGACCCGGACATCAGGGCGCGCCGGTCGGGGGTGATGGCCCGCCCGCTTTGAGGACGCGATCGCCTGGCTCGCGCCGATTGGCCCGGACGAGTCGCCGCAGCGGCACGTCTCGTTCGCGGTGGCCGACCGAGACCAGACAGCCGCTGAAGCGGAGCGACTCGGCGGACACGTTCTCCGGCGGAACGACACCGAGTGGACGCGCACGGCACTGATCCGTGATCCGCAGGGAGCGGAATTCACCGCAAGTCAGTTCACGCCACCTCAGGTTACTCGGCGCAATCGCCTCCGAGCCGCGGCGTCAGGCCACGTGGAACTCGACTCGATACAGGATCGTGTCGTCGCGAATCGGACCTGCGTGAGCCGCACGCTTGCGGAGCGATTCTCGATCAGCTTCGCCCGCTCGACGCACGTCGTCATCACTGATCGCGTAGAACGGAATCACGTCGACTGCGTCCACTTGGATGGACACGTCGCGAACCGGGTACGTCCCGCCGACTCGCACCTTTGGCCGCTGCCAGAGACGGAAGGAGACGGTGATGCTGCCTGCGACTACTTTGTCGCGTATGTCTTGACTGAACTGCATTGGGAACATGGTGGTCTCGCGCCGCCGCACGCGCAAATGGGCATGGCGGCGGCACCGGGAGTGGAGCGGCGGGGATGGTGCGCTAGCCGGCATAAGAGGATGGAAGCGCCTCGGCGATGCCGGAGCGGCGAAAAAGCCCGGATACAGCGCTGGCTGGAGGCGACTCCTCGGGATCTACCGCGACACTACCACCGGCGGACCGCTCTGATCAGCGCGAAGACCGTCAGCGCCAGCATCACGAGCCCTAGACCGCCGATGATGATCGGCAGCAGCAGTGATTCGGTGTAGGCCTCGTCGCCGGACAGCCTGACCTCGAGGTTCTTCCCGATGTCACTCGGTTCGGCCCCTTGGACAGTCCCAACTTCGACGTGGCCGTTGCCGAAGACGAGATCGCCCCCGACCACCCACGTGCCGCTGCAGTCGTATGAACCGCTTCGGCTGTCGACGTCCTGGACGCAGTCTGTGACTGTCGCCGTCGTCTGCGCTCCCGTCAGCTGTACGGCCGTCAACCAACCGCCGGCGGCGCAGAGCACCACTGCGAAAACGACGCCAAGGGCCAGGCAGGTGATGCCGAACGCATTGAGCCTGAGGGGATGATCGCGGCGGACGGTGACCGGCTGGGCGTTGAGACTGCCGCCGATGCTGTACGGAGTCATCTCGGTGGCGGGCTCCATCGCCACAACTCTCGGTCCGAGCACGTAGACGTGATAGGGCTGGTCGGTCAGCACAGCGCGATACGCCTTGACCACACCACCCCATCCGCCGGGTGGCGTGGGTAGGCTCAGCATCCGGCCGCTCGCCTTGAGCTTGGCGATGCGACCGCCCCGACCGGCGTTGATGATCTCGATCGACACTGGGCCGCTGATGCACGTCACCGGCTTGGCAATGCTTCGCTTGAAGCCGACACCGACCACAACGGTCAGCGCCGCCGCGACGAGAGCCAGCAGCGCCGGCACGATCCATTGGGCTGACGTGCCCTGCGAGGAGCGCGCCGTGCTGACAGCTTCGATAGTGAACAGGGCACTGATGAGCGCGCCCACAACGACGATCGTCACCCATTGCCGGATGTATCGCCGGCGTTCCCGCTCGCCCAACCTGCCTGCGCGATTGGCCTCGAGATCGGAGGGCTCGATCCGAAAGAGGTGCAGCAGCTCCTCACGTTCGTCCATCAACGCTCCATCAACGTCACGATCCCAATCGGCTCGGTGAAACTCGCGGTGTCATTCCGGCGCTCTATTCTGCCCGGCATGTGGACGCCCGAAGAGCAGGCTGCCATCGAGAAAGCCATCGCGGCGATCGTCCCGGATCTGCGGGCGTGTCCGTTCTGCGGGAAGCGGGCCGGCTATACCCTGGCGGACGGGTTCGTCTTCCTGTCCACGAGGCGGCATCCCGAAGCTGCTTCGGGAGGTGGTCAGGGCCTGCCATCGATCGCGCTGATCTGCCGCAGGTGCGGGAACACCATGTTGCTGAACGCCGTCGTGCTTGGTCTGCAGTCCCTCCTTCCACCCTCCAGGATTGAGCATGGAGACTCGCCTCGGCACGAGGTCTCGTAGAACTGCGCACGCACATCTACAACGCCGCAGCGACGTGTCCTGCCAGGACGATGACCCCGCGGAGCAACGAATTTGCGCTGACGACTGCAGAGTTTCCGCCGACGTAGACCAGCAGATCCCCACGAGAGAACACGACGAAAGCAACGCCCATCGTGGTCTCACCCAGCGCGTCGTCGCCAATCCCCGGCGCGGAGAAGGGTTGGTAGGGCTGCACCTCTTCTCCACGCGAGAA